>JACCDV010242564.1_pt1 | contig 20475 bp, 13 predicted proteins | sample 7446131 | NCBI WGS metagenome assembly JACCDV01 (sample SAMN15323448, study PRJNA562643) | freshwater metagenome | isolation source: river surface water | place: USA:Blue River Watershed | collected 2017-08-17 | reverse complement strand
GAGGTATTTAAAAATAAGCGGCTAGATACAATTCGGTTCCATCTAATCGTGCCCGTTTTATTACCCCAATCAATACCGAAATTATCGCCTAATCCTAATTCGTCTCTTCCAAAATAACCGGAAATATATAATTTATTTTTTTCGTTAATCTTGTAATTCGCTTTCATATTGAGGTCGTAGAAGTACAAGATATTGTCTTTAAATTCATCAGAGGCACGCAGAAAAACATCTGCATAGGTTCTTCTCCCAGATAGAATAAAGGAAGATTTTTCTTTTTGAAGCGGCCCTTCAATACTAAGTCGACTGCTAATGAGTCCAAGACCTCCATTGACATTAATGTCTTGGTTATTGCCTTCTTTCATTTTTACATCTAACACAGAAGACAACCTACCGCCATACTGAGAAGGACTATTGCCCTTAATTAATGTGGCATCTTTGATGGCATCACTATTAAACGTGCTAAAAAAACCAAGTAAGTGAGATGCGTTATACACCGGCGCCTCGTCTAATAAAATTAAATTTTGATCTGCAGCACCACCCCTAACATAAAAACCACTATTGCCCTCTCCGGCTGATTTGACACCAGGTAATAGTTGAAGTGTTTTTAAAATATCTTTTTCTCCAAATATAACAGGCACCTTGCTAATGGCATTTAAGTTGAGCGTCTCTGTCCCCATTTGAGGTTTTAGAAGGTTGTCATTTTTTCTTCCACTTTCCACCACTACTTCTTTCAAAGTATTAGCAGACCTCAATAAAATAGTTAAATTTAAATTGCTATCTAGCCTTACCTGTTCCTTGTATTTTTCATATCCTAACTGAGTAACAACCAGGGTGTATTTTCCTTTTGGTAATGCAATGGCGTAAAACCCATATTCATTAGAAAGGACTCCGATACTTGGTAGCTCTTCAATCCTGATTACAGCCTTTATCATAGCCTCTCCGGTAGCTTGGTCTTTTATATTTCCGTTTAAAACGAATTTATCCTGTCCAAAACTAAATTCAACTTGTAAAACGCAAACAACCGCGCAAAAAAAATGGAGAAAACGCTGTTTATTCAATTTCATAATTAATTAACAAAATTACTTGCTTTTAGTTCAATTATTGTAACCAGTAAACACCTTGTGTTACCGCTGCAGTAAAAATTAATTTAACTGAAAGAATTTGGTTACTTTTAATTCATCTTTTTATTCATTCTTTAGTTGCTACTTAAACTAAATTCTATGCGCTATCTATTCTTCTTTTCATTCCTATTTTGCATATTATCAAGCAATGCTCAATTTTCGAATGCACCAATCATTCGTACCGAACAGATCAATATTGCCAGAGATAGTTTTGGTGTGCCGCATATTTTTGCACCTACGGATCCCGAAGTAGCTTATGGTCTTGCATGGGCCCATGCAGAAGACGATTTTGCTACAATGCAAATGTTGATCTTAACAGGAAAAGGAAAGGTGGCAACGCATTTAGGAAAAAAGGGGGCACCTATTGATTTTGTTTTTGGTTTGTTAAATACAAAGGCAACAGTTATTGCGCAAATGAATCAGTTTGATCCCAAGTTCATACAATTGCTAAAAGGCTATTTATTGGGATTAGAAGCTTATGCTAAAGCGCATCCAGATAAAGTATTGAACAAGCATGTATTCCCAATTACCATCGAAGAGTATTTAGCTTCTGCTGCATTTTCTGTAGCTATTTTTTGTGGCGTAGATAAAGCCTTACCAAAAATTTTAAATGGTACTATTCCAAAATTGGAAGGCTTCACCGGCGAAGGCAGTAATGCATTTGCGATCAATGCTAATAAATCTACTTCGAACGAAACAATGTTAGTGATCAATGCACACCAGCCTATTGAAGGTCCAACAGCATTTTATGAAGCACATCTACAAAGCGAAGAAGGTTGGAATATACTAGGTGGTTTGTTTCCTGGGGCGCCTATGATTTTTCATGGTGTGACGCCTAATTTAGCTTGGGCGCATACGGTTAATTTTCAAGATAAAATAGATATCTATCAATTAGAAACGAGCAAATCGCATCCTGGCGAATATAAAGTGGATGGAAATTGGTTGAAATTAGAAAAGCGAAAAATTAAATTAAATATTAAAGGGATTCCAATTCCAATTTACAAAACAGTTTACCAATCTATCTATGGTCCAACTGTGGCTACACCAAAAGGAGAATTCTTTTCAATGCGATTGCCAGCATTAATGGACGCAGGCGCATTACAACAATGGTATGCCATGAACAGGGCAACAAATTTTAATGAATTCAAAGCTGCTTTGGAGCAAAATCATTTACCGATGTTTAATATTATGTATGCAGATAAAGCAGATAATATATTTTATATCTCTAATGGTAAAATGCCATATCGTAACAAAGACACAAGCAATCATTGGAGCAGTACCCTTCCTGGAAATACAAAAGCCACTTTGTGGAATCAATTTAAACCATTAAGTGCCCTGCCACAAATGTTGAATCCAAAAAGCGGTTATTTATTCAACACCAATCATTCACCTTTTTTAGCAAGTAGCGAATCAGATAATTTAAATCCAAAAGATTTTGATGTAAATGACGGCTATGAAACCTATCATAATAACAGAAGTAGACGCGCTAAAGACTTAATAGACCAACTTGATAAAATTAGTTACGAGGATATTAAGCGTATTAAGTTTGATCGACAATTACCGAATCCAATTTTATTTCCATATGGATTTAATGCAGATACCATGTTTATGGTAGATGAAAATAAATACCCACAACTAGCTTCCATCATCAGCACGTTAAAAAATTGGGATCACAATGCAGTTGCGGAAAGCAAGGGTGCATTGATTTATAATTTAGCGTATTATAATGTACCAGTGGTGATGGAGGGTCGTAAGAATGATAAAATAACCATGGCAGAAGCGGTTAAAGTGTATCAAATCATCTATGACTTTTTACAAAAAAATTACGGCCGAACAGATTTAACATTAGGTGAAGTGCAAAGATTGGTTAGAGGAAAAGAAAACTGGCCACAAGGTGGTATGCCAGATGTATTAGCTGCAGTAATGTCTGAGCCTTTTGGAAAAGATAAAAGAAAAATGAACAGTGGAGATGCGTATATTAATTTTGTTCGATTCCCTAAAAATGGTGGACTACCGCTCATTGAATCTGTGAATACTTTTGGGGCTAGTTTTAATGAAGGAGATAAGCATTATAATGATCAACGAGCGATGTATCAGGCACAACAACTTAAAAGAATGACTTTAGATAAAACAGAAGTGCTTCAAAAAGCAGCAAGGCAATACCATCCGGGGAATTAAGGTGTTTATACTTCTTAAAATTTTACTAATTGATGAGAATAAAAGTTCTCATTCTTTGATCATAACTTGATTTATTTGAAATAATTACATCATAATCGATGTTCACTTTTGCTTTAAAATAAAGATTTATATTTTTGATTATAACATTTCTTTGTCTAATATTATGACTATAATTCAGTCCCTTTTTTTCAGTAATATTTAAGATTTCACCGCCATCAATGCCCTCTGGATTTTCAAGCAACAATTCAATAATTTCAAAATCTATAGGGTCTAATTCTAATTTTATTTTTTTAAAATAAACAGCATTATTTTCAATTCTTATGTTTTTACTTTTTCTAATCCTACCAAATATTAATAGTAAAATAAATGAAACCAATGCTAGTAATGCAATTGAAACAAATATCGCTGTAATTAAATTTGAATTTGTTTTTTTATAAAATATCGTTTCAGCTATTAAATCACCTTTGATTTTATCTAAAGCAATCACCTTTAATTCTTCAAGATTGTTGTTAATGTCTTTGGTTATACAGTATAAATTTCCATTGAGATAAATAGGTGAAAAATTTTCAGAAAGTTTTTCAATTAACAGGCTCCTCTTGTATTTATAAACTTTATTTTCAAAAACATTAATAAAATGAATATCCCCCCTTTTATCAAATATTAAAGCAGTAGAGTCAAAAACAATTGCGTTTCGTGTAAGATTTTCGGCCTCTATTTGCCCAATTTTTTCCCATTTTTTATTTTTTAAGTCGAAGGACCACAATTCATTAAATGGATCGAATTTCTTTTTGTCAAACTTGTTTACGGAATAGCCATTGAAAACAAACAACTTGTCTTTAAATATAATTCCTGTACTAGAACTTGTACCGATTGGAGCATTTTCGCCAAAAACTGGTGATAACACCTCCCATTCGTTTATTTCAGGATCAAAAAATGTAAAAAAATCACGAGTAGAAAAAAATCCATAACCACCATATTGGTACAATAGGTTATTATATTGAAATTTTGTTGATCCAAAGGTTAGTCTGTGAGAATAGGATTTATCTAACCTAGTAAACCGCCCATTTACAAATTTAATGACCCCCCCTCCTGTATTTTCTAAAAAATAGACATTTTCTTTAATGGAAACCTGCTCAAAATCAGTAATGATGTTGGAAATTTTAAAGCTACTATCCTCAATGATATATGGAATGCTATCCTTAATAAGGTTTTCGGTAACGCTATATTTAACATAATAATCTTCGCAAAAAAGCAAGATTATATCATTACGGCCTTCTTTAATTAACCCTACAGATCTTATTTCACCCCTTTTTTTAGAGATTACTTGACCGTTCATTGTACCGAAAGAGAACAGTAAAACTACAAAAAAGACATTTTTAAAGTATTTCAGAGTCTTTATATTACTAAAAATCATAATTTAAATTTGGCTTCTATATAGATGTATTCAAATATATATAAAGAATATATATTAGGATAAATTAGGTTCATTTATGATCTGAATAAATCGTTGTAATACAATGCAACGATATTTTCATACTTGATTTAGATTAAATCCTCAATTTCAGAATGTTAAAAAATTATATAAAACTATTTAGTTTATACTTTATGGCTTTATAAATCACTAAAAATCAACATTTTATGAAATTATTTAGTAAAATTTCAATGATTTGTGCATTGTTCACAATCATGACTACAATTGGGTGCGTAAAAGAAGGCCCTATTGGCCCTGCTGGCCCAACTGGTCCTGCTGGTCCAACTGGTGCTGCTGGTGCTGCTGGTTCAAATGGCGCTCCTGGACCTGCTGGTGCTCCTGGTGCAACTGGAACGGCCAATGTGATCTATTCAGATTGGTTCAATTTTAAAACCACTGATTGGAAGGACACTACTATATCATTAGTGGGAACTGCTTACAGAGCGATCAAATTAGCACCTTCATTGACGACTACAAATTATTCTACGGCGGTAATTATATCATATATGGCGTTCAAGCCACAAACAACCCAAGAATTTTTTGTTCAATTACCATTTAGGTTTTCTTCACCAGTTGAGGTGAATGGCCTTCAAATGGGACATATGCCACAAGCAGGAAAATTCATATATTACTATAATTGGGAATATGGCGATAATGAAGAATTAACAGCAAATTGGTCTTCTGATTTTTACTTCCGATATGTTATCATTCCTGGGGGCGTTAGAGCTACTGGTTTTGTAGGAGAGACTGGTTATACATTGGATCAATTAAAAGCTATGTCTAGCAATCAGCTTGAGAAAGTGCTTAAAATTCCATCAACAGGAACAAATTTCTAAAATAAATGACGCGACTTAATTAAGTCGCGTCATTTTGTATTCAACAATCTTTTACCACGATTTAAATTTATTAAATGAAAAAATTTTTAGGATTTTTTTTAATGATGCTTTCAGTAGCTCAATTAATTGCACAAGACAAAAAAGAAGGCTACCAACGTAGCTCTTTACATATTATAAATATTGAGAACTTAAACTTTGACAATGCGAATAAGGTGAACGCTGCATATTTAAAATACAAATTTCCTCCAAATTATGATCAACATGATATTGGATTAAATAGTATTAATTTAAATAATTTTAAACTTACTGATGAAGAAAAAGCTGCTTTAGGAATTAGCGAATCTGAGCTGGGCAAAGGACTGAACTCAATGATATCTTCTTCTACTGCAGGAATTCTTGAAAATAACAACCAAGTAAAATATGAATTAGATAAATTTATCAAAGAGCAAGGTATTGGAAAAAAATTAGTAGAAAAATGGTTTTCTATTAATACAGATGGTACTTATTCTTTTGATCTATTTAAAACTAGAGGCGAAGCTAGTTTAACCGAAGAAGATAAAAAAAGAATGGAATTATCTGCAATGTCTCAAACCGAAAAGGACAAGCTTGCAGAAAATTTAGCAAAAAACACTTTCGTTGTTTTTACTAAATTAAATTTTGTATCCAATGCAATACCAGCTGAGGCGATTAGACAAGTAGCTTATAGCCAAGCAAACAGATTAAGCGGTATGATGAAGGATATTGCGATTAAAGCAGCAGATAAAATTTATGAAAAAGCAGCAGAGGGTTATTCTGTTTGGACAAGTGCTTGGTTATACAGACTAGCTTGGAATGATGAAAAATATGCACAATTTAATGCCACATTAAAGTCCACTGGCGGAATGACATCTGCAATTGATATGAATTTATTCAATAAAGTTGACTTCCCTTTAGAGTTTGTTGGACAAGAAAAGGCCACCTCTTTAGTGACATTCTCATTGAAAAAAGGAGAAGCAGAAAGAACTGAAGATCAAATAATCGAGTTATCAACAATTAGAAATATTGACAAAGTATTTACAAAGCTTCAAAGAGAATACGACGTATTCAAGCCGCTTTATCAACTATCAAGTGTTGATCCGTTTTCAGCAAAGCTAGGAACGAAAGAAGGATTAGAGGGCGGTGAAAAGTTTGAAATTTTGGAAATTAAAAATGGTCAATACAACAGAATTGGTGTTATTACTGTTGATAAAAGTAAAATCTGGGACAATGACTTTGGAGCACCTAAACAAGAAATAGAGCAAACCTATTTCAAGGGCAAAAATAAAGACGCTAGAGAATGGTTTTATATTAGATACATTAAAGAATAAATGAATTAATCATGAAAAAAATTGTTCTATACTTTTTATTTAATACTATTTTAATTTCAGCTTTTTCACAAAGCGGAAGAGACCAAAAAAAAGCAAATATCGCCACCGAAGAGTGGCGATATGAAATTAATTGTAGAGGCACAGGCGGTGCAGACAACTCTTATTTATTGGATGTTGTCTCCTATTTAAGAGACGACAAGCTATCTATTAATCAGTCTAAAAAAAATGCGGTTCATGGTATCATTTTTAAAGGTGTTTTTGGAAATACAGTAGGCTGTGAGGCAAAACCAGCTTTATCAACTAATCCAAATCTTTTTGAACAGAAGCGTGAATATTTCGATGCGTTTTTTGCCGATGGAGGTCCGTTTTCAAAATTTGTAATTTTACCAACCGGAAGACCAGACATGGTTGATCAAGTAACTAAAAATGAATTTAGGGTTAACATGACAGCTCAAGTTGATATTAATGGACTAAGGGCACAACTGGAAGCTGATGGCATTATTGAAAAATTTGCAAATCTTGATGCAAATATAATTAGACCGTCAACAATCATATATCCAAGTGATACCTGGGCAAAAGAAAAAGGCTATGTGAAAAAGACAGATGATCAAAATGGGGGATTCACAGAAACGATTGATTATGAAAAAGCAGCCCTAGATCCTGATTTCTTGACTGCTAGTTCTGCGGTTTCTAAACTATTGTTAAAAAGAGATTATGCAGCAAGAAATTTAACTGAAGTGATTGAAACAGTTAAACAAGATAAATTAGTTAAAAAGTATTCTGACAATGCGAGACAGGTGAGTATGTTAGATCAAATACTTAATGTAGCTAAAGCGGATATTAAAATTTCAATTTATTGGAAAGTGATACCAAAACTTCCAAACTTCCAATTAGAGTATATTTTAAATGCAACAGACTCCTATACATCTTTGCCTGTTTCACTTGCAAATGGTTTTGGTCCCGAATCTAGATCGGCGTCAATCGGAGAATTGATTGTTCAATCGGTGAATGATAAAATGGATGGCTTTACAAGTTTGTTTCAAGTTTATTTTGACAAAATGCAAACTAGTGGTAGAAACGTTCAAGTTGAAATTGCTGTGTCAGACGCTTTTGATGGAAATTTAGATAAACTTTATCCTGTAGAAGGCGAAGAATATTCTTTAAAAGAAATTATAAAAGCATGGTTTACTGATAATGCAAAATCAGAACCGAACGTGACTAATTCTTCAAAGACATCAATGGTGTTAAAGGATTTAAGAATACCATTAACGAAGGTTAATAAGCTATCTAAAACGGCAAAGCCATCTGCGGTCAATACAGAAACATTTTTAGATGACTTAAAAAGGTATTTAAAATCTAAGTATGGAATTAGTAGTACAATTGAGTCAAGAGGCTTGGGTATGGCTACTATTTATATTGGGACAAGTGAATAAAACTTAATTTATATGAAAAATTTTTTCGGAATACTTGTACTTCTGTTTTTTACCCCATCTATTTATGCACAAAATGCATTAAACAAAACTGATGATGCTGGAAGAATTGTATTGAATACATATATTCCAGAAGATGGAAATATCAAACCTGCTGCATTTAAAATTTTTGAGACAAGACTTAATGCAATTACCGCTGCAAATGGTTTAGGTGGATCTGGAATGTTTCAACGTTTTGTAATCAGCGGCAAAGTTAATGAGTTGTCAAAAAATATTGTCGTAGGTCCTCCAGATCAAATTGTACTTGAATTAGAAGTCAATTTTGTGATTGCTGATGCAATTGATGGAACTGTTTTTTCTACAGAGTCTCTTACCTTTCAATCTATTGGTGATAACGAAACAAAGGCTTATATAGAAGCATTAAAAAAAATTAAGCCATCAGATAAAAAGATTCAAGCTTTTATTGAATTAGGTAAGAATAAAATTATTGAATACTATAATTCAAAATGCGATTTTATTTTAAAACAAGCCACAACGCTTGCTAATCAAAAAGACTATGACAACGCCCTGTATAATTTAGCCGAAGTGCCCGAGGTGTGTAAGTCTTGTTATGATAAGTCAATGGATTTAAGCGTTAAGATATATAATGATAAAATGGAGAACGAATGCCAGCAAAATATATCATTAGCAAATTCATTAATTGCAACTGATCAATGGGATGAAGCGGCAAAATATATTTCATTTTATACACCAGATATGAAATGCTATGCAGAAATCAAAACTTTATTAGCTAAAATAGCAGATCATAGATGTGCCGTTTCTTTGGGAAAAGCAAAAGGTGCTTGGGCTTCTAAAGATATTGAGACCACAAGTATGTATTTATCTGAAATTGCTGCTGATTCTAAGTGCAATGATGAAGCACAAAAAATTGCCACTGAAGTTAGGGCTTGGGTAAAAGAAAAAGACGGAAGAGAGTGGAAGCTAGAGTTAAAAAAACAATCGGATGATGTTGAGCTAAAGAAAAGAGCTATTTCTGCTGCACGTGATGTAGGTGTGGCTTATGGTAAAAATCAGCCAAAGGTTGTATACAACACACGCGTAATTAGAACTTGGTGGTAAAAGATCAATAAACTTAAACAGGGTAGCCGAAAACTGATTTAGAGTAGGCGATAAAATAAATATTTATGAAAAAAATTCTAACCTTAGGACTAATTGCAGTTTTATTTAGTTCTTGTATGGCATTTCATTCAGGATCAGTTTCTGGATCGGCATCTTTAGCTAATGCTAATTTTGATTACGTTCAAAAAGGTGTTACGGGATCTTCAAGTGCTGTATATATTTTAGGTATTGGTGGTATGGCAAAGAAAAAAATGGCTGATGAGGCAAGAGTAGATATGTTAAAAGCACATCCTTTGAAAGCAAATCAGGCATTGGCAAATGTAGCTGTTGATTATAAAACTACATTGATCTTAGGTTTATTGTATAGAAGATTAACCGTTAATACAACGGCAGATATAGTTGAATTTAAAAAATAGATAGCGTTTTTCTATTTAAAAAAAGCCCTCAATAACAATTGAGGGCTTTTTTTATGCGCAGTATAATTATTGCTTTGATCTTCTTCTAGCTTCTTCAGCATCTTTGTAGATTCTGATCCAGGTTAAAGAAATGTCAATTACGGCCAACAAGGGGCCTAGTATAATCACCATCACCACTTCTAATCCTGGTGAATAGCCAATAACGCCATCTAATGATATATTTTTAGATCGCTTAAAGAGTTTGTACACACAGTAAATGGCCGACACGACCCAGATACCAAAAAGAATATTCTTGTCCATAATTTTATTTTAGTGAATATAATATATTTTGTTTTATTTGCAATACATCAATGAGGTCTATCATGAAAAAAAGTCTATTTTATTGCACCTTGCTGCTTTTAGTCATATCAAATAAATCAACAGCGCAGTGGCCAGCCCCATTCAACTCCATTTTATCAGGTATTCAAGATAGCGTTACTAAAAAAGTACTGGCTAACCCAAAAACCTATCGATACCAATTGGTCTATACAAAAATTGATAGAGATAAAAACGGCATACCCCATTTTACAAACTATACACTACACGCGGATCCAGAAAATTATTTCAATCCAGCTTCGATGGTTAAAATGCCCCTTGCATTCTTAGCAATGGAGAAATTATACGAATTGAACCTGCCTGGTGTAAATAAATACACTACGATGCAATTTGATAGTAACTATCAAAGACAAGTAGCCATGTATGCAGATTCAAGTGCTGAAAATAAAAAACCATCCATTGCACATTTTATCAAGCGTGCATTTTTAATCTCTGAAAATGACCCCTATAATCGATTGTATCAATTTGTGGGTCAGGGACCAACCAATCAAAAATTAATTGCAAAAGGATATACGAGTACTAGGATCACCAGACAATTCATGGGCTATACAGAAGAACAAAATAGACATACCAATGGCATCCAATTTATGGATGAAAAAGGATTGCCAATTTTAAAGCTCGCCCCTCAATACAATAAAGACAGTTTTCAATTTGGAGCGCCCATTTTAATTGGTGATGCGCATTGGAACAGCAAGGACGAAGTTGTTAATGCTCCTTTTGATTTTACACGCCATAATAATATTTCATTAGTTGACATGCAAAAAATGTTGCAGTCAGTTATTTTTCCAGCATCGGTCCCAAAACAAAACAGATTCAATATGACCGAAGCGGATAGATTGTTTTTATTGCAGTATTTATCTCAGTATCCATCGGAAACCAATTATCCTAAGTATGACAGCGCGCATTTTTATGATAGTTATGTGAAATTCTTTTTTCAAGATAGTACGCACTCCATGCCAAAGCATATTAGGGTTTTTAATAAAGTTGGATGGGCATATGGATTCTTAACTGATGTATCGTATGTATTAGATACAAAAAATAATATTGATTATATGCTTTCCGCTACGGTATATGTCAATAGCGATGGCGTGGTGAACGATTCAAAATATGATGAGGAAACCGTTGGCTTCCCATTTTTAAACAAAGTTGGCACTGCTTTTTATGAATATGAACTGAAGCGCCCAAGAAAATTTAAACCAGTTTTAAAAAATCAGGTAAAGCAATACGAAAAACGCAATCCAAAAGATACTAGGCCTAGCATTTTAAATGCCGACAACTAAGATCTCCTGGATTGCGTCTCTATATTGAAGCAAGCACCTTTTCTACCAAATAGCGCCCATTCCTAAATCCCACAATTGCTTGTTGAGTGCAGGTATGGCTACATTCTTTAAGTTAAGCCCCCTTGCTTTTAATTTTTCCCACTCTGCAGTATATTCTTTTAATAAATCTAAATTTGCTTGATTCACTTGAGGAATATCACTTTCTGTTTGATTCATCATGAACATATAGTTCGCAGTAAATTTGTTCGGGAAGTTCTCAACATCATCGTAAGAAGTCGATCTTCTTTGAATCATATCTTCGTCCCATACTTTTAAATTTGTAACCAAGCTTGCTGCATTTTGTTTTAAGCTTGCATATTGTGCACCGCTATAATTTGCATCAGTCTTTAATTTTTTTACCAACGCTTCGATATGTGTAGCATTGTCTTTTAGTTGATTCACCATTTGATGCATCTCTGTTACGGTGCTTTCCATTAATCGCATCAAGTCATCATATTGCTTGTATTCACTAGCAGTTGTAGGAAAATTTGGATTGGCTTCAATCACACCTGTGGTGCTGCCAATCATTTTGCCTCCTGCCATTAAACGAATGGTATAATTACCAGGGATGGCTTTGTGGCCACTAAAACTACTTTCAATATATACGTTTGGAATTCCAGTAATAGTTGCATGACGAAGGTTCCATACAAAACGATTCAAACCTTTTTCTTTACTCAATACTGGGTCTCTTCTTGGAGCGCCATCATATCGCTTATAGTTTTCGTCTGCTTTTGAACTAAAACGTCTTACTAATTTGCCAGATGCATCAGTAATTTCCATGCTGAGTTCAACACCTTCTTCCATTTTTGGCAACTGATAATATAAGACCATGCCAGTAGCAGGATTAACGCCGGCATCAGATTTAGCGCCTGTAAAATCTGGATCATTATTATCCAGCTCACTATAGCCAGTTACCAATAAAACTGCATCAGGTTTGTAAACTTTTACATTCGTTGAGTCTGCTTTATATGCTCGAATTAAATTTAAATCATCTAAGATCCAAAAAGATCTACCTGATGTTGCTGCAATTAAATTGTTTTGATGCACACGTAAATCTGTGATAGGTGTGATAGGTAAATTCAATTGGAATGGACTCCAGCTTTTGCCACCATTGTTAGACATATACACCCCTAATTCTGTTCCAGCATACAATAAATCTTTAACCACATTGTCTTCACGAACAACCCTCGTAAATGCATTGTTTGCAATACCTGTATTTATTTTAGTCCAAGTAGTTCCATAATCAGTTGATTTATATAAACCTGGTGTATGGTCGTTGAATTTATACCTAGTAGTTGCAATGTATACAGTTGCTTTATCATGTGGAGACACTTCAATAGCATTGATTAAACATTCTGCTAAACCTGTAGGTGTAATATTTTTCCAAGTAGCACCTCCATCTTTTGTTAAGTACACATATCCATCATCACTTCCTGTATAGATTACACCTTTTTCATGAACAGACTCAATTACATAAGCAAGCGTACCATAATTTTCTGCACCCACTGCTTCGTTTGTAAATGGAATACCAGGAGTGCCTTGCTTCGATTTTTCGTTGCGGGTTAAATCAGGAGAAACTTCTTTCCAGGTTTTGCCCATATCAGAAGTTTTCAATAAATATTGAGCACCATGATAATAGGTATTTGGTTCATGCTTACTCCAAATGATTGGCGCATTCCAATTATAACGATACTTAATATCTTTTGCATCTCTTCCTAAATACTGAATTGGGGCAGCCATGATATTGGTACTACCTTTCGTTTTTGTATCTAACACTTCTATCGTTCCTTGATAAGATCCACCTAAAACATATCTTGGGTTGTTTGGATCAAATGCTAAGAAGGCGCTCTCACCACCTGCAGATGCAGACCAATTTCTTTCATCTATTCCGCCAGCACCAATTGCACGACTTGCAATTTTAACCGAAGTATTGTCTTGTTGTCCAGCATAAATATTATAAGGCACTTCGTTGTCTACATTGATTCTATAAAATTGTGCAGTCGGCATATTATTTTGACTGCTCCAAGACTTGCCACCATCATGTGTTACAGCAGCACCTCCATCATCTGCAATGACCATGTTTTTACCATTGCTTGGATGAATCCATAAATCATGGTAATCACCATGCGTGCGTGCAAAGTCTGTAAAGGTTTTACCGCCATCAATTGATTTTAATGATGGAGCACTCATTACATAAACATTGTTTTCATTAGTAGGATCTGGAAACAGTTCAATATAATACCATGCGCGTTGAATCAAGCGATGGCTTTTATTTATTTGAGACCAACTTGCACCTGCATCATCAGAAACATATAAGCCACCTGCGTCTTTGCTAAAATCACTTTCAATTAATGCAAAAACTTTTTCTGGATTTGCTCTTGATACAGCGATAGACATTTTGCCCATTTCTTTTGGTAAGCCATTTTCCATTTTCACCCAGTTGTTACCACCATCTGTAGATTTATACAATCCACTTCCTGGACCGCCACTAATTACTTGCCATGGTAAACGACCGTGCTCCCACATTGCAGCATATAAAATGGATGGATTGTGCATGTCCATCGATATTTCTGCACAACCTGTTTTATCATCTACATACAATACTTTTTTCCATGTAGTTCCACCATCAATTGATTTATAAATACCACGTTCAGTTGACTTGCTATACAATGCACCTTGTGCAGCAACAAAAACAATGTTTGGATTTTTTGGATCAATCGCAATTCTTGAAATATGTTGAGTCGCATCTAATCCCATTTTTTTCCATGTCTTTCCTGCGTCTGTACTTTTATAAACACCATCTCCATGATGTGTCATTACCCCTCTTACTGCGTGTTCACCCATGCCCACATAAACAATATTGGCATCACTTTCTGCAACTGCAACAGCGCCTACAGAACCTGTTTTAAAAAATCCATCAGAAACATTATTCCAACTAATTCCGCTGTTTTCTGTTTTCCATAAACCACCGCCAGTGGTACCCATGTAATATACGTCTCTATTATTCAAAACACCAGACGCCATATTGGACCTGCCTCCTCTAAAGGGACCGATGCTTCTCCATTTAAGTGGAGATAGTTCTTTGTTTAGATCCTGCGCAATGCCCATCTCGGTGCATACGATTAAGCTTAGTAAAGCAATTATTTTTTTGATCATAAAGTGGTTTTAGATTTCTAAATTTAAGCAAAAAAAAGACCCATTGTGCAATGGGTCTAAATATCTTTTATAGATGCCGAAAATTATACGCGGTAAAAATCTGCTTTCCAGTTTTGAATAGATTGCTTGATTTCTTTTCCTGATAAATTATTTGTTGCAGCTTTTTCGACTAGTGCTGGAAATTCAGCATCAGGTGCAAAACGCAATGCAACTACTTGACCCACTGTTAAACTAGATGGTAGTAGTTTCCCGGTTAATACATAGTGGCGTAAATTTTCTTCTGCACGAATGGCTCTATCCTGTGCCTTTAAAGCAAATGTTCTTGTAAACCATGCTACTAAAACAAAAACGATAGACGCTAAGACCAATAAAGAAGCTAGGTATTTATTTTCAGGACTTGATTTTAGTAAATAGTTAATCGATCCACCTAATAAAGCAATGATTCCGCCAAAAGTTAGATAGTGAAATCCTGGAACCATTTGTGCGTGATTGTTAAAATTTTGTTCTTTCATATTGTATATTTTGTGGGAGCAAGATAAATACTTTGTTTAGTTTTAGCCTCATGAATTTTCAGTTTGCATCCGATTTGCATTTAGAGTTTGCTCAAAATAAAAAAAGATTGAGCAAAAAGCCGATCCTTCCTGTTCAAGAAAATTTAATCATAGCTGGAGACTTGATGCCACTTAGCGAGATGGAGCAACACCAAGATTTCTTAAATTATCTATCAGACCATTTTAAAATGACCTATTGGCTTCCCGGTAATCATGAGTTTTATGGTTCAGACTTAGCCATGTTTCCTAAAAGTTTTGAGGAAACCATTCGACCTAATATCCTGTTGCTCAATAATATTGTAAAGAAAGTATCAGACGCTTCCGGACCTATTGAGCTTGTTTTTTCGACCTTATGGTCGCATATTCCAACAAATTTGACCGAAATAGTGCTAAAAAGGGTACAAGATTTTAATCAGATTCAATGGAATGGAGGCAAATTGACGCCCCAGGTATACAACCAGCTTCACCAAGACGCACTTAATTTCTTAGAAACTGCACTGGAAACACCAACCGCTCGAAAAATGGTCATTTCCCACCATCTACCTAGTTTTTTGAATTTCCCCAAAAAACACCAAAATGACCCAATAAATGTCTGTTTTGCCTCAAATTTGGACGATTTTATTCAAAAAACAGCTCCAAATGCCTGGATTTTTGGACACCATCATTCCAATATTCCCCCATTTTTGGTAGTTAACACAACATTTTATACCAACCAATTGGGGTATGTTAAGTTTAATGAATCTGCCAAATTTGACCCAAAAGCTTCAATAATATTATAAATATTTTTTATAAACTTATTCCCCAGAATAAAAATAAGATAAACAGAGATTATTATTGCTATAAATTATTCTATATGAATACTAATATTAGTTAACTTGACATTAACAAAAGGATTTTTCCTGAGTTTATTATTCATCAAAGATTTTAATTTATGCAAACCAAAGGTTTATGGAGTTTGTTGTTGGTACTTTTTACAAGTATCTCAATAGCAAATGCACAACAAAAATTGGTAACTGGTAGGGTTGTCGGTAGCGACAAATCACCTTTGTCCAATGTTTCCGTCCTTGTAAAAGGATCAAAAGTAGCAACGAGTACCGATAATGCAGGTGCTTTTTCTATTTCTGTAGCAAACAATCAAGTATTAACTTTTTCATTAGTTGGATTCGAATCCAAAGATGTGAGAGTGGGCAGCGCTACTTCAATTGAAGTTCGACTTGCTCCAAAAGACAACACTTTAGATGAAGTTGTTGTGACTGCAATGGACATCAAGCGTAATCCTAAAGAATTAGGTTACTCTGTTCAAAAAGTAAAAGGTAGTGAACTTGCAGAAACACAACGTAACAACTTTGTGAACGGACTACAAGGACGTATCGCGGGTTTAACGATCAATCCTACAAGTGGATTAGCTGGTGCAAGTTCTCAAATTGTATTAAGAGGTTTTAACTCTTTATCATTAGACAACTCTCCTTTATTTATTATTGATGGTGTGATCATTGACAACTCATCTGTAAATGAAAATAATAGAAACACAGGTTTAGCTGTAAAGCCAACAAGCGCAAACGTGTCTACTGAAAACAGATCGAACGACTATACAAACCGTATTGCCGATTTGAATCCTAATGATATTGAAAACGTAACTGTATTGAAAGGTCCAGAAGCGACGGCCCTTTATGGTAGCCAAGCAAGTTCTGGTGCAATTGTTATCACAACTAAAAAAGGTGGTGATAGCGATGGTAAAATAAAAGTGAGCTATGACAATAGTTTTAGACTATCAACCTTCACTAGATATCCAGAAATCATGACAGATTATGATGCGGGATTGAATGGTTTACCACAAAATATATTTTCTTATTTTGGACCACTATTGCCTTATGAAGTAAAAGGAGATAAAAATACTACTAGATGGGATAACTTACATGAGTTCTTTCAAACTAGTTTTTCTAACAATCAAAATGTTTCTTTAGAATACGGTAAAGGAAATCATTCTGTGCGTATGTCGGGTTCTTATGTAGATGAAAATTCTCCTGTACCTACTAATAATTTTAGAAAATATAATTTCAGAATTGTAACCAATCATAAAATTGGAAAAACTTTAGAAATCTCTCCAAGCTTAAGTTATATCAAGAGCTCAAACGACAAGCCTTTAAGAGGTGTTAGAGGATATGTTTTAAGTTTATTGTCATGGCCTGTTGACAACGATGCAAAAGACTGGTTAAATCCAAATGGAACTAAAAAAGGTTTGTTTGCAGGAGATCCAAATGCGGAATTAGACAATCCTTATTTTAATTTATATAGAAACAGAAGCCGTGACGAATTAACAAGAACTGTAGCGACACTTTCTGTAAACTATACCCCAACAAAATGGTTGACAATCAACGGTAGAGTTGGTTATGATACCTACCAACAAAACGGTTATACAAGATGGGATTCTGCATCTAACTTCTTAAGCCGTGCACAAAAAGGTGCTTTAGAAAATTACTATCGTAATTATTATGGTTACAACCACACAGTGACTGCAACAGCAAAGAAAAGCTTTGGCAAGATCAACACAAGATTGATGATAGGTAATATGTGGCAGGATTATGAAACACAAACCACTTCAATTTTTGGTAATAACATAACAGACGCAAACAGAACAGATAGTGGAAACACTGCAGTTGCTTCAAGAATTCGTAATAGTAATATGAACCGTTTTGGTAGACCAAACTACAATATCAATCGTCAGGCAGCTTATTTTGGTGAAGCCGCAGTGAACTATGATAATAAAGTATTCTTAACTTATTCTCATCGTTTTGAAGAGTCTTCAATCTTCCCAGTTTCAAGCAGAGCATATAATTATCCTGCAGGAAGTGTGAGTGTGATCATGTCAGACATCTTCCCAATTGTAAAAGAGGTTGCAAGCTATTGGAAGTTGAGAGGATCACTAGCTAGCACGGCTCGTTCTAGTGCGCCGTATGCTAACCAGTCTATTTTAAACTTTAATACCGGAAGTGGTGCTGGATATTATTATGATTTCACGAACGCAAATCCTTACTTAACGCCAGAGCGTCAAAAGACAATGGAGTTTGGTACAGAGATGAAGTTTTTGAATGGCAGATTAAGTACAGAAGCAACGTATTATAAAACAGAAAACACAGACTTGATTGCTGAAAACTTTAGAGCGAGTTATGGTACTGGTTTCGTTTTAAATACCTTGAATGTTGGTTCAAATGAAAATACGGGTATTGAGGTGGTGTTAGACTACTTAGTAGTTAACAACAAGAATTTTTCTTGGAACACACGCTTTAACTTTAATAGAATGCGCAACAAGGTAACTTCATTGCCATCTAACGTTCCAGAATTTTACATTTCTGATACATGGGTATATGCTAATGCTAGAGGTGGTTTAGCAAATGGCGGACCAACAACTACAATTACTTCTCATGGTTATTTAAGAAACAATGCTGGTCAAATCCTAATTAATCCAACCAATGGATTGCCATTAATTGATCCAAACTTTAAAGTTAGAGGGGATCGTAATCCAGACTTTACTTTAGGCTGGTTAAATAATATCACATACAAAGATTTAAGAATCTCTTTCTTATGGGATATTAAAGTTGGTGGTGATATCTTTAATGCGACAGAAAGATACTTAACAACAATTGGTAGAAGCTCACTTACTAAAGATAGAGGTGTTGCAAGAGTTGTACCAGGTGTTTTAAGAGACGGAAAAGAAAATACAACTTCTCCAACGCTAAACAACATTTCGATTACTCCAGAAACAAATTCTTTATTTTACACAACTATGCCAGAAGAAGCATTTATCGAAAAAGATGTGAACTGGTTTAGATTAAGAGATCTTACTTTTAATTACAACATAAAGAAATTATTAAAGGGTGACGTTGATAAATTTGCTAAAACATTAAATGTATTTTTAACGATTAATGATTTAATTCTTATTTCCAACTATAGAGGAGCTGATCCTGCAGTGGGCGCAACAACTTCTGCTAGCCGTGGTGTTAGTGGATTTGGTTTTGACTATGGAAACATGGGCGCACCTGTTAGCTTCAACTTTGGATTTAGAGCTTCTTTTTAATCAATAAAAACTTTTATTTATGAAATATAATTTTAAAAATCTTTTAGTTCTAAGCGCCTTGATTGTTTTAGTGGCGTCTTGTTCTAAAAAAATAGACGAGGCTTATAAAAACCCGAACTATGATGTGAAGGTGGCTCCAGAAACTTTAATGCCTCAGATTGTTGCCTCAATGGCTGGAAACTATGGTGGACATGGTCCAATGCATGATATTAGATACATTGGTGCATATGTTCAAAACTTTGCTTTTTCTGGAACGCAAAGTAATTTTGATAGAATGGGTCATACCAATGCCGATGTAGCACAATCTTTTTGGCGCTCTCATTACTATGATATTGGACAAAACAATGTTAAATTAATTGAGTGGGCTTTAGAAAACAAGCAATGGGAATTAGCTGGCGTTGGAAAAGCAATTTTTGCTTGGAGTTGGTTAACATTAACCGATTACCATGGTGAAGTTATTTTAAAAGACGCTTTCAATACAGATCTAATTACGTTTAAATATGATTCACAAGAAGAAGTGTATATGCATGCTAGAAAACTTTCTTTCGAAGCACTTGATTTATTAAATAAAACAGGCGAGAATGGAAGTCAAGCAGCATTAGCTACTGGAGATGCATTCTTATATGGTGGCAATGTTTCTAAGTGGAAGAAATTTGTATATGGCGTATTGGCTAGAACACATCATCACTTAACAAATAAATCAATCTACAAAGCAGATTCAGTATTGTATTATACGAATCTTGCAATGAAAGAAACAACAGACGATGCTTTAGTGAAATTTGCAGCAACAAGCGTGAGTGCTACTAATAATTTCTTCGGACCATTTAGAAATAACTTAGCTGGTGCGGCTGTAACGAATCCTACAGCAATTAGACAATCTGCATTTATTGCTGATTTGATGAGCGGTTTAAACCCTGCGTTTTCTGGTGTAGCAGATCCAAGAGCAGTCTACTTATTAAGAAAAAATAGCAATGGTACTTTCAAGGGTGTTGAGCCAGTGAAAGGACAAGCAGTAATGGCGGGCGCTGATCGTCCAGAAAGTTTTCACGGTGTTTCTCAAGCAACTGGAACTGTCAATACAG
>JACCDV011233960.1_pt1 | contig 20490 bp, 20 predicted proteins | sample 7446131 | NCBI WGS metagenome assembly JACCDV01 (sample SAMN15323448, study PRJNA562643) | freshwater metagenome | isolation source: river surface water | place: USA:Blue River Watershed | collected 2017-08-17 | reverse complement strand
CTTCATGAAAAAACAATAAGCATGAGGTGGTGCAAAAAAAGACCCCCTAACGAGGAGGTCTTTATTTTTGTATCGCGTATTATCCCAGCAAGGTCTTGAGGTCGAAATTCGGATCGGCGAGTTCGGCCAGTTTTCCCGAGACATCGACGCGCTCCGTGATGAGCTTGACCGCAGTGTTGAGTTCCGCGGTGCGGTTCACCATCGTCGCGCCGACGATCCGTTTGTCGCGGAGGATGAATCGCCCGAGTGATCGGGCGGATGCGTCACCGCGCATGATATACGTGCGTCCTTCACGGGGCATCACATCGCCCGCAAAACTGATCATATCACCGAAGCCATGACTCGAATGGAAGGAGATCAAGGTGAAGGGTTTTTTGTCCCCGAGCATGTTTGCCGCGGCGGTCTCGGCCTGCTTCACGGCGTTCATCCAGTTGCCCATCATGACCGTGTCGTCGAGGATCACATCGTGGAAACGTGCTCCATCTCCCGCGGACCAGACGTCGGGAAGAGAGGTCTCGAGATATTCGTTGGTGAGGACACCGCGATCGAGCGCGACACCGGAGCTCTCGAGCCATTCGGTGGGGTGGATGATGCCGATAAAGGCAAAGACCATATCACAGGGGAGATGGCGGCCGTCCTTGAGTGTGACTCCTTCGACACGATCCCCTCCCGTGATCTCCGCGATCTCCATGTCGCGCAGGATGGTGACCCCGCGCTCGACAAGTCGCTCTTCGACGATATGAGCCTCCGCTTCGGAGAGTGAGGGTTCCCAAAAGAAATGCTCACGCATGACTTCGGTCACCTCGACCCCCTTTCCTCGAAGAATGTCGGCGACCTCGTAGGTGACGCACGAGCTGCCGATCATTACCGCATTTTTCTTTCCGGCCGCAAGGTCGGCGATGATCCGTTTCGCGTGGTCGATAGTACGGAGGTAGTGGACACCGTCTTTTTCGGCGCCGGGAATAGTGAGGAGTCGTGTGTGTGTTCCTCCCGCGAGCAGAAGCTTTTCGTAGTGGAGTTGTGTTCCGTCATCGAGGACGAGTACTTTTCCTTCTCCGTCGAGTGCGATCGCGCTCTTGCCCGGCATGAAGGTGATCCGCTCCGCCTCATACCATTCCGGCTTCTTCATCCACACGCTCTCAAAGGGTTGCGCTCCCGTCAGGAAAGCGGGTTTTGAGAGGAGAACGCGAGAGTAGAGCGGGTGCGGCTCGTCGGAGATGATCGCGATCGACGCATCAGCATTGCGTTTGCGCAACGCTTCCGCCGCGGTCGTCCCCGCGATCCCGCCGCCCACGATGAGGTAGGTGAAGGAGTTCATGGAATGTTATTTGGGAAAGACCTGTGTACCTTCCTTGTCGACAAGGAAGATCGCCTTCGTCGGGCAGGATTCGGCCGCGAGGAGGAGCGTCGCGTCATCCGCCGCGTTCGCGCCGCCTTCTTTGACGACCACGATATTCTCGCCGTCGAGCTCGAAGGTCGTGTCCGCCGCCGCGATGCAGGAGACCGCCGCGATGCAGAGTTCACGATCAACGATGATCTTGCTGATATTTGAATCCTCGCGTGTGCGCGGATATTCTTGGAGATTCGCCATAGAGTGTATGGATTAATTCGTTGTTAATTGTCCGTTCACGACCACGGCCGTGATCTCCGGCACATCCTCAAGGATGAGGGTCCGAATGACCTTATTATAAGTCAGTTCCGCAAGGGGGCAATGGGTGCACGCGCCGTCGATCGTGAGTGTGACGACATTTTCCTCGATCTTTGTGAGTCGCACGTCCCCGCCGTGTGTCTGAATATAAGGGCGCACTTTCTCAAGAATCGCGATGATCTTTGTTTCCGTTTCGTTCATGGTCTGTGTAGTATACTGTATTTATGGAGAATGAAACACGCACATCGTTTCCTCATCTGCTTCGCTCTGCAACCCCGTCGAACAAGGCACCGATCCTTCTTCTTTTGTTTCACGGATATGGCAGTAATGCGGCGGACCTCTTCACGCTTGAGCGCTTTTTGCCGTCCGAGGCGATCGTTGTGTCGTTCCAGGCGCCGCTTCTTCTCGGGGAGGATCAGTATGCGTGGTTCCCGCTTGATTGGTCGGGAGAGCGACCGACATCTCGGATCGAGGATGTGCAAAAGGGGAGAGAGGAGGTGCACGCGCGCATCGCCTTTGCGCGTACACATTATGGTGTTGCCGCCGAGCGGACCGTCCTTTTGGGCTTTAGTCAGGGTGCTATTCTCTCGCTTTCCGCCGCGCTTGCCTCTCATGAACTCGCACGCAATGTAGTCGTGCTCTCGGGACGTCTCCCGCACGCCCTGTACCCCACAGAGCCCGCAGCACTCAGGGTCTTTGCGGGACACGGCACGGGTGACCCGGTGATCCCTGTTGCCGACGCGCGCGATATGCATGAAGAATTGTTACGCTTGGGAGTTTCGGTGGATTATCGGGAATATGACATGGGTCACACGATCATCCCCGAGGAGATCGACGATATGTCGCGATGGCTGTCCGAGTTGCAGTAGGGGCTTGCGGAAATTGCAAAAGTGTCGTATTATCATTTCCGGAAACTTTTCTTTTAACGTTTTATTCAGCAAGGAGGAGTGATCATGGTCACCCGTGGTGTCGTAACAAAAAGCTTTCTCTCCGGCGCGCAGGGGGAGACCCTCGCCGAGAAACTCAATTCTCTTTTTCTTGGGAAACGCGTGAAGGGCTATGGCGTCGTCGCGTCGATCGACCCCGAATCGCTTCAAATCTCGGCGAAGGGATGTTGCGGGATCGTGCGCGCGCGGATGTTCTCCGGACGCTACATTATCCTCCGCGTGCTCGGGAGCGCCCCTCCCGAGAACCCTATCGCCGGCGAGCGTGCCGTTGCCTGTCAGATGGGCGTCGAGCTCTCGCAACTCCCGCCCGAGATCAAGGGGTACGACCATGCCGAGGGAGGCTTCCGTGTCGTCTTCTACCGGAAGGGAAACGACGGCGTTCTTGTCCCGAAGGAAGCCCTCCTTCCGTGTAATGCGGAGAACCGCTGTGCCGACGTGTGCGGGGAGCACACGACCGGTTAGTTCCCACCCCTCCACCTCACGAGTGTTCGCTTTTTTGCGAGCACTCGTTTTTGTTTGATTCGCGAGCTCTTCGGTAGTAGGATAACGATCATGAGTTATCGTGAATTTCGTTGTCAGGCATGCGAGAAGCTCCTTTTTAAAGGTATTCTTGTGGATAGTGAGATCGAGGTAAAGTGTCGGAATTGCGGACACCTAAACATGTTTGTCGGCATTCCGCGCGAAGAACTCTTGTGTCTCAACGAAGGATGTCCCCGCCGCGATCTCCCCGGAATGGAACGGGATATCGACGGGTGATACTTGGCTCCACTGCTTTTCCCCATGTTCTGCACCTGATATCCCTTGATTCTCCACAGGGTTTTCCACATTGCGCACGGTTGTTTGTTGCATGGCCACAATGTCTTTGCCGCACGAAGTGCTGTCGCGCGACGGATTGACAATATATGGCTTTGTTGCTAGGATCACACCATCGTTCTCTTTGATCCGTCTTTCTCCTTTTTCGTCTCATCGTCTTCTTGCTGCTGCAGGAATACATCGGGGCGAAAAAGAACGAAGACGTGATATTAGGGAGGACCCCGTTCCGCCATGAGGGTGGACGTTGGGCATCTTTCGCACCATTGCGAAGGAACGATGACTATTATCATTCTTTTTTGTCTATGGCAAAAAAATCAACGATCGCAAGACAACAGAACCCAAAGTTCTCGACCCGCGCGGTGAATCGCTGCTTTAAGTGCGGTCGCAAGCATGGCTACATGCGCGACTTCGACTTGTGCCGCATTTGCTTCCGCGAATTAGCAAACGAGGGAAAGGTCCCCGGTATCAAGAAATCATCATGGTAATCAACGATCCGATCGCAGACATGTTGATGCGCATCCGCAACGCCGGATCCGCTCGCAAGAAGACGATGCTCGTCCCGTTCTCTGACCTCAAGCTCCGGGTCGCCAATGTGCTTGAGAAGGAGGGGTACATCGAGTACGTCACCAAGAAGATCAAGAAAGGAAAAACCACCATGCGCGTGCTTGAGGTGGGTATTGCTTATGAGTCCAACAACGAACCTCGAGTTCGCGGTGCCGAGCGTATCTCGCGCCCGTCTCGTCGTTTGTATGCGGGAGCAAAGGATATCCGCAAGGTCAATCAAGGTCACGGCATTGTCATCCTCTCCACTCCGAAAGGAGTCATGACCGGCGAGGAGGCACGCAAGGAACATGTGGGAGGAGAGCTTATCTGTAAAGTTTGGTAAAGGCTTATGTCACGACTTTCAAAGAAACCCATCATCATTCCCGCCAAGACCGAGGTTACGATCACTCCTGAGAACAAGGTTATCGTAAAAGGACCGCTTGGAGAGCTCTCGCGTGCATTTCCGTCGGTTGTTATTTTCACCAAGGAAGGCTCCGAGATCACGGTCACGCTCAAAAGCGCGCATCGCGATTTCAAGGCGCTCGACGGCACCGCTGTCGCGCATGTGAAGAACATGATCTCCGGAGTGAACACTCCGTTCGAAAAGAAACTCCTTTATGAGGGAGTTGGATTCAAGGCCGATGCAAAGGGAAGCGAACTGCATCTCGCGCTCGGATTCTCCCATCCTGTTATTGTCCCCATCCCTTCGTCGCTCAAGGTGACGACCGAGAAGGGTTCCATCACGATCTCGGGCATCAACAAAGAAGAGGTCGGTGCGTTTGCCGCAAAGGTGCGCGCATGGAAGGAACCCGAGCCGTATAAGGGCAAAGGTATCCGTTACTCCGACGAGATCATTCGCCGCAAGCAGGGCAAGAAGAGCGCATAATCGAAACGACGTATGAACAAGACACAACAAAAAGCATATCAGCGCATGCGCCGTCACAACCGCATTCGCGCCAAGGTCTCCGGTACTGCCGCGACACCTCGCCTCGCCGTCTTTCGCTCCGCTCGTCACATCAGTGTGCAGTTGATCGACGACACCAAGGGAGTCACGCTTGTCGCCGCGCATGATGTCGCGATCACCAAGGGTACAAAATTGGAACGCGCGCAAGAGGTCGGCAAGGATATTGCCGCGAAGGCAAAGGACAAGAAGATCACAAAGGTCGTCTTTGACCGCGGAGGATTCCTCTATGCGGGACGCGTAAGAGCGCTTGCGGAAGCGGCGCGTGAAGGAGGACTCATCTTTTAACGCACAATAACACCATGGAAGAACAACAAAAAACAACAGCAACGGGAGGTGCGGCGCGGCCGGCAAGCCCGGCTCGTCCGGGAACTCCGGCTCGCAGTTCCGCGTCGCCTCGTTCGTTCGGTGTCGGAGGTGCAGACCGTCGACCGGGAGCTCGCCCGTTCGGACCTCGCGGAGGTTCCGGTCGAGGAGGTGCTCGCCCCGGTGGTGACCGTCGCGGAGGAGGTCGCCCTCGCCCCGAGCGCGTGAAACCGGAGTATGACCAGAAGTCGATCGATGTGCGTCGTGTGGCGCGCGTTGTCGCCGGAGGTCGCCGCTTTTCCTTTAGCGTTGCGATGGTCATCGGCGATCGCAAGGGAAAGGTTGGTGTGGGAACAGGGAAGGCGGGTGATATTTCGATGGCGATGGAAAAGGCCGCAAAGGATGCCAAGAAGAATATGATCACCCTCAAGCTCACCAAGAACAGCTCCATTCCGCACGAAGTTGAGGCGAAATCCTCTTCAGCAACAGTACTCATCATTCCCGCACCTTCACGCGGGCTTGTCGCCGGATCATCCGTGCGTAACGTCCTCGAGCTCGCGGGAGTGAAGGATGTCAACGCCAAGATATTGAGTGGGTCGAAGAACAAATTAAACATGGCACGCGCCGCAGTTGTCGCATTGGGGAAACTCAAGACGCGCTCGCGTAGCGCAGAGAAGTCCGCATCCGCGGAGACTTCCGCCAACTAACCAACGCACGGCTTATGCAATTGAACGAACTTAAACGCCTCCACAAGAACAAAGACGCCAAGCGCGTTGCGCGAGGAGGTAAGCGTGGGAAGACGGCCGGCCGCGGTACGAAGGGGCAAAAGGCGCGTGCGGGACATCGCATGCGACCCGAGTTACGTGATATCATCAAGAAGTTCCCGAAGCATCGTGGATACAATGCAAAGTCCTTCGAGGTGAAACCTTCCCCGGTGAACCTTGCCGAGATCGAAAAGATGTTCGCGGCAGGAGATATGGTTTCCCCCGAGACCTTGCTCGCGAAGAAGCTGATCGCAAAGATCGGCGGACGCACGCCGAAGGTCAAGGTGCTTGGTATGGGCAAGCTCACCAAGAAGGTCACCGTGTCCGGATGTGCTGTTTCCGCTTCCGCAAAGGAGGCCATCATTGCGGCGGGAGGTACAGTCGAAGCAAAGTAGTGAGGCGACGGCGCTCGTTCCGCGAGGTTCGAGCGCGCACGCACAACATAAAAACACATGAATAATTTCTTGTACAAACTTCGGATGATGTTCTCGGACGAGATGTTGCGCAAGCGTATCTTCTTTGTCATCGGCGCGCTTGTCATCTTCCGTGTCGCCGCCGCGATCCCTATTCCCGGTGTCGACGAGGAAGCGCTTCGACAGTTCTTCCAGAACAATCAGTTCTTCGGGCTCTTGAACGTCTTTTCCGGTTCGGGACTTTCGAATCTTTCGATCGTCATGCTCGGTGTGGGGCCGTACATTACGGCGTCGATCATCATGCAGTTGATGACGATGATGTCGCCAAAATTGAAGGCGATGTATCACGAAGAGGGGGAGATGGGGAGAAAGAAGTTCACGCAGTATTCGCGTTTGCTTTCTGTTCCGCTCTCGGTTTTGCAGGGATACGGACTCCTCGTCTTGCTTTCGCGTCAGGGTGTCCTCGGACAACTCGATGCGTTCCAGATGTTCGGCAATGTACTCATTATCACCGCGGGGTCGCTTCTTTTGATGTGGCTTGGCGAGTTGATCTCCGAATTTGGAGTGGGTAATGGTGTTTCACTCATCATTTTTGCCGGTATTGTGGCCAGTATTCCGACCGTTGCCGCGCAGCTTATTGCGACAGGGCTTGATCCCGCGCAGATTCCGACTTATATCGCGTTCGTCATTGCGGCGGTTGCAATATTGGCGGGAGTCATTGCGGTCTCAGAGGCGGAACGTCCGGTTCCTATCACCTATGCCAAACGTGTGCGTGGAGGCAAGATGTACGGTGGTGTTTCCACCTATCTCCCGCTTCGCGTGAATCAGGCCGGTGTCATTCCGATCATCTTCGCGCTCTCGATCCTCCTCTTTCCGCAAATGATCGGAAGTTTCCTCGCGGGACTTGCCCATCCGACGCTCCAGTCGGTCGGTGAATTCATGCAAGTAAACTTCACTCAAGGATGGATCTATTCGATCGCATACTTCCTTCTCGTGCTCGCGTTCACCTTCTTCTACACGGCGGTCACCTTCGACCCCGAAGCGACCGCGACGAATCTGCAGAAGTCGGGCGCATTCATTCCGGGTGTACGTCCGGGAGAGGCAACGGCCGAGTATCTCGCTCGTATCCTGATGCGCACTACTTTTGTCGGAGCCGTCTTCCTTGCGTGTGTCGCGGTGCTTCCGCTCATCATGCAGACCATCACCGGCAACACTATGCTCGCGATCGGTGGAACGGCGCTCTTGATCGTGGTGTCAGTCGTGCTCGACCTCATCAAGAAGATGGATGCGCAGCTCAGCATGAGAGAGTACTAGTTTTGGCGTCGATTTCGAATTCCAAAACATTCTTGATCGATCTCTCCAAACCTCATGTATCCGAATTCTTGAAATTTGGAGACAATACACAAAACACCGGTTGAAAAGCCGGTGTTTTGTGTATTGTTTCAAAAAAGTTGGGACGTCCCAACTTTTTGCATGGCAAAACAAAAAGGCGATACGGTGTTCCATATCGCCTTTTGGGTTCGCGCGTGAACGCTAGCCCTCTTCGGTTTCCACGAGTAATTCATTCAGTTGGGCGCGCAGTGTGTTCGAAACCTTGAATTCCTGCGGAAACTCGAGTTTGTAGTGCCTGCCTTCCCAGACCACTTCGAGTCCGTCGTGGCATAAGGACGAGAAGCAGTGTGCGTCTTCCTCGTTTCGGCAAGGGGTCTCCTTTCCCGTCCATTGGAGCAAGCGCAGCGTTACGGAGTGAAGTGGTGCGGCGTGTAGAAGGTTCGCAATCTTCTTTGCGACGGGGGATAAGCAGGTGCACGACTCGACAACAACCATCTTCTTCTCCTTTGTGGAAAGAGGGAAGCAAGCGCCTTCCCGGGTGAAAAGACAAATGAACGGAACTCATCTCAATATATGACGGAGGGAGGTCATGTCAATCTTTGCTTTGTGATTTTAAGTGGTGTGCTATGATGTTGTCATGAATAAAGACACTTACATTTTTATCGGCGCATCGGGATCGGGAAAGGGGACGCAAGTCAAACTCCTCATGGATCACATCAAGGAGAAAGATCCGGAGACTCCGATCTTTTACCTCCAGACCGGGCAGTATTTTCGTGAATTTATCAAGCAGGACAACCTTGCGGCGCGTATCGCGCGCGATGAGATCGAACAAGGCAAGCGCGCCCCCGACTTTTTGGCGATGCACTTGTGGTCGGATGTCTTTGTGAAGAATTTGACGGGGAACGAGCATCTCATTCTTGATGGCTCTCCTCGTTCACGCAACGAAGCACGCAATCTCGACATCGCGCTCAAGTTCTTCAAACGCGAACAGCCGGTCGTTATCTACCTCAAGGTGCATCGTGAGTGGTCATTCAATCATTTGATGGAACGCGCGTCGAAGGAGGGGCGTGCCGACGATAATGCCGAGAGTATCAATCGTCGTCTCGATTGGTTCGACCAAGATGTGAAGCCCGCGATCGAGCTCTATCGTCGCGATCGTGATTATGATTTCGTCGCGATCAACGGCGAGCGCTCGATCGAGGAAGTCCATCGCGAGATCATCGCCCAGGTCTTTGGGGAGTAAGCTGTTCTCTGCCGCACCTACCCCTCCCACAATTCTACATCTCTATCAGCGCCATATTTCAACATGACAATACGTGCCTCGTTGTTCTTCGCTCTTTCCACCCTCCTCCTCCCTCACCTCGCGCTGGCGTGCGGATTGGAATCATTGGGATCAGTGATCTGGTTTATGGGCACCGGAGTGCTTGCGTTAAGCGCGCTCCATATTTTTTCATTCAAGTACTTCTTCTCCGATGAGCGGGCTATTCGCCTCGCAATCGCCCACTCCGTATTCTCGGCCTTATCCCATTTACTTTTTGCTTTAAGTGTATACTGGAGCTATGTTTTAGTTTCAGATTTTTGTTTGACCCCTCCACGAGAGAGTTTTGTCGAGGGTTTTATGGTTGTGATGGGGGTACTCTCGTTCTCGCTCTTTCTTGTTGGATTCATTTTCACTTTTTTGCTCGCACGAAAGTCCTATGCTCTTAAAAAACGCCTTGCGTTCGCGAGGATGTTTCATAAGACGTTCATTGTCATCTATCTTTCCATTGTGCTCATCGGAATTTCTATAAATTTTTTCATTTTACCAAACATCACTAGCTCAATTATGGTGGACAGGTCCGGGAATGTGATTCCTTTTCTTGAATCCTCGACCAGATCCTCTGTTGCTCAATGATCTTCACTTTCATTATGAATAAATCCCAACTTCTTATTCTCATATTCACTCTTTTCCTCCCTCACCTCGCGCTGGCGTGCGGGGGGAGGTGGGCCAATGTCCTTTTCTGAGATCCTCATACGGTCTGTTTTGATCTGGGGGTATCTGATGCTCCAGGCCTTTCTTTTGTCGCGCAAGAAGTGGCTTCTCTTCATCCTCCTTCTACTACCGGCGATTGCGTTGGGGCTCCTCGTTCCCGCGTGTTAACGGGAAGTGTGAAAAAAGGGGGGTGAGGTCCTGTATTTGTTTGAACAATAACCCCTCGCGTGCTAGTCTTTTTGTATGTCCAAATTCAAGACATCTGAAGAGATCGAGCTTCTGCGTGAGTCGGGGAGACGGCTTGGAAGTGTGCTTCTGGAACTTAAAAAAGCCGTTCTGCCGGGAATCACAACACTCGAGCTTGATACCCTCGCGGAGCAATTGATCCGCGACGGGGGAGATATTCCGTCTTTAAAGAACTACACCCCCCACGGCGCGCGGACTCCGTTTCCCGCGACGGTTTGCGTGTCCCTCAACAACGAGATCGTGCACGGTATCCCCTCGAAAGAGCGTGTTGTTCAAAATGGTGACCTTGTGAGCCTCGACCTTTGCCTCACGCACAAGGGTATGATCACTGACATGGCGACAACGGTCGCGGTCGGCGATGTGTCGCCTCGCCTCCAAAAACTCCTTGCTGACACTGAGCGTGCCCTCTATGAAGGCATTCGCGCGGTGCGTCCCGGGGGGCGTGTGGGGGACATCGGCGCCGCGATCGAGCGCGTGGGTAATGCGGGCGGGTACGGCATCATTCGCGAATTGGGGGGTCACGGTGTCGGACACGCGGTCCACGAAGATCCGTACATTCCGAATTTCGGCAGAAAGGGCACGGGGCCGCTTCTGAAGCCTGGCATGGTCTTCGCGATCGAACCGATGTTTACCATCGGCGACGAAGGAACGCGTCAACTTCCCGACGGATATACCATCGTTTCAAAAGACGGTTCACTCTCCGCGCATTTCGAGCATACCGTCGTCGTCATGGAATCAGGGGTTGAAGTGCTAACGCAAGTGTAGGGAATGATATGGAACATGCCCCCTCTCAGCAATATGAACATGAGATCCCGGAGGAAGCCCCCGCGCTTGCGGACTGGATCGAAGAGGAATTGGGTGACATTGAGTTGGCGCAATTTTTACGTGACCATCCTGAAGGCCTGGAACTGTGCGCGAATGGAGGAAGTATCTTGCCCCGAACAGTTTTTGATCTGGAGAAAGATGTCAGTGATGTCGTTCCGGAGTATCAGTATGATTTGAGAAAGTCACTTGCACTCGACGGAACGCTTCCCGTCCTTACCTATGATCGTTTTGTTGGTGACGCAACGCAGTCAATGAAGGCGTTAATAGAGATGTCTCACCGCCTTGAGGTTGGCCGGTCGCGCATTGAATTTTGGGAAGGAGAATCTGTTGAAAAAACAGAGGGGCAATTAGCGATGATCGCGTACGCCAATGATGTCCTCGATGTGCTGAGGAAGGGGCACGGCTTGGATTCATTTACAATCCCAAACGAAGCGATACGAATCACGGATGAGGTTTTTACGAGAAATCGATTGAATAAAGGGGAATTTGCTTTATTTGATCAATGTGCGCATGTCCTGAAATATACCCCTTGGATACTTTCTCATGAAATGGTTCACGCGAAATCATACGCAGCGGTGCGCGTCGAAAAGAAAACGGAAGGCGCGCTTGCAGTTCAAGCGTATCGGATGGGGCTCTTAATAATTGAATCTGACGAACCGCGCAAAGAAAAGCAAGGACGAGAACCGCTAGACTTTTTAAGGGGTCTTAATGAAGCGGTCACCGAAGAGACGACAAGTCGCTTAGTCGCGGAAATGCCGGAAGACCATCCTGTTCTTGGAGAAATAGCACAATGGTATCACCACTTGAGTGCATTCATGAAAGAAAGAAAACAAAATTTACTCCGCGAATGGAATGCGAGACCCTATTGGATAACAAATGAAGTGGACAATTTAGATGGAACAGTGACCTACACGAGTGCATATACGAGGGAGCGAAACCTTATGTTCGATCTTTTTCACAAATTGTACGAGCGTGCCCCCGATCGCTTCGCGGGAAAGACGGAGCAAGAGGCAGAGGAAGAACTTTTTTTGATGCTCCAAAAGGCGATGTTTACCGGAAATATTTTGCCGTTCGGTCGCCTCTTCAATGAAACATTTGGTCGCGGAAAGTTTCGCGAGTATGGACATCTCCAGGAGAACGACGAGATCGCGGAGTTCATTGCCGACCTTTGATCATTCTCTTTTTTGTGTCCTTCCTGATATAATAGCGGGAGCATGGAACAGGGAGGCATGATGAATGAAGCGCCGAAGTTTGCGACTCCGCAAGAAGAGTTGGAGTATCTGCGTGAACGAGTGGCCCAAAAAGAGCAGGAACTTTGGCAAGAACAAGCGCCCGCGCGTCCCGAAGCGGCGATCTCGTCGACGATCGCGGAGTATGCCAAATCCTCTCCCGAGCAAAAACTCGAAGAACATCTTCTTATCGAGAATCCGCAGTTCGAAGCGGTCGTTGAACATCTTGGTTCGCTTCCGCATCGCGAGAAAATGCGCGAGCTCTATCATGTTCTTGCCGAGAAGGGGGTGTTGAATGCGATCAAGGTCACGAACGCTCTCGAGAATCCCCACATCGAGGACGATTTTCATCGTGTGCTCGTCGAATATGTACGGACCGGCGCGATCGTTCCCGGACTCGATCGCGAGCGCGCTCTGGCGAAACTCCTTCATATGTCCGTCTTTGAGGTGACGCTTCCGTTCGCGGGAATGCGGGAGGGGGAGAAAGCGCTCACTTTCAAAGAGGTGATCTTTCTCATGGAACGATTTTTCTCGGGCATGATCCCGCTTGAAGGCGCAAGTACTTCAAATTATGGTCACTTTTCGCTCGAGTTGGTCCTCTCTAATTTCTCCAATGACATCGTGTTTTATATTTCTGTCGAGGAGCACATGAAAGACCTTTTCGTGAAGCAAATCCTCGGCGCCTTCCCGATGGCGCGCATCGAGGAACATCCCGGCGACTACAACATCTTCAATGAATACGGTGTTTCGGTCGGCTCCTATGCCGAGCAGGTTGATCGATTTGTGTACCCGATCAAGAATGCCGACGAGAGCGAGCAAGACCCCTTCACAACAATATTGAATTCATTCACCAAGATCGAACGAGACGGCGAAGGTGCCGCGATCCAGGTCATGGTCTATCCCGATCACGACAAGGTGTTGAGTAAGGTCAAGCACGCATTGAGTCAGATCAAGCAAGGTGTCCCGGTGCGCACCGCGACGGATATCCCGCTTTCTGCGGGTGGAGTGCTCGTGAAGACGTTCCGTGAATTTGTGCGTACTCAGGTGAACCCACCGAAAGGAAAAGACGCGCCGATTGACCCCAAGAACGCCGAGACTGTGGGGCGGGTTACACCCCTCATTGAGGAGAAGATCAGTGCGCCGCTTTTGCGCGCAAATATGCGTTTGGTTGTTTCCGCGCCGACACGCGAGCGTGCCGATGCGATCCGCACTTCCATTGAATCCGCGTTCAATCAATTCGCTCGTCCTCACGCTAATGCGCTCAAGTTCACGCATGCCGAGAAGGGGAGATTGAAGGAATTGCTCCACAATTTTACCTACCGCATCGCGGATGACGGCGAGGCGCTCATTTTGAACACAAAAGAACTCGCGACACTCTATCATCTCCCGGTCCATGTTTCCCAAGCGGATGTTCCGCAATTGAAGACAGTGAAGGCCTCCTCCGCCCCCGCTCCGGTCGACCTCCCCCTCGATGGTGTTTTGCTCGGGGTGAACAAGTATCGTGGTGACGCGCGTGAGGTGCGCATGGAGACTCCCGATCGCTTGCGACATCTTTATGTCATTGGTCAGACCGGTACCGGTAAGACGACACTCTTGAAGAACATGATCGTCGAAGACATCAAGGCGGGGAACGGTGTCTGCTTCATTGATCCTCATGGTTCTGACGTGCAAGATATTTTGGCGAACATTCCCAAAGAGCGCATCGAAGATGTGATCTACTTTGATCCGGCATATACCGCGCGACCTTTCGCGCTCAACATGCTCGAGTACGATATCAACAAGCCCGAGCAGAAGATATTTGTGGTCAACGAGATGCTCTCCATCTTTCGCAAGCTCTATGAAGCGGTGCCCGAGTCGATGGGTCCGGCGTTCGAGCAGTACTTCCGCAACGCGACCATGCTCGTGATGGAAGATCCGGAGACAGGGAATACTCTGGTGGAGATCCCGCGTGTTTTGGCGGACAAGAATTTCCGGCAACTCAAGCTTTCGCGCTGTAAAAATCCGATCGTTGTCCAGTTTTGGCGGGAGATCGCGGAGAAGACAAGCGGTGAAACAGGGCTTGCCAACATGATTCCTTACATCACGAATAAGTTCGACGTCTTTCTTTCGAATGACATCATGCGCCCCATCATCGCGCAAGAGAAGTCTTCGTTCAACTTCCGTGACATCATGGACAACAAGAAGATTCTCCTTGTGAACCTTTCGAAGGGTCGTTTGGGGGAACTCAATGCCAACCTGATCGGACTCGTCTTGGTGGGAAAGATCCTTATGGCGGCACTTTCGCGCGTGGACTCCTATGGCAAACAGCTCCCGAATTTTTACCTTTACATCGACGAATTCCAAAATATCTCGACCGATTCCATCTCGGCGATCCTCTCCGAGGCGCGCAAATATGGACTTTCCCTCAACATCGCGCATCAGTTCATCGCACAACTCCAGCCCAACATCAAAGAGGCGGTCTTCGGTAACGTCGGCTCCATGGCGGTCTTTCGTGTCGGTGCCGAGGACGCGCAATTCCTTGAGTCGCAATTTGCCCCGACCTTCAAAGTTCCGGATATCATGAAGATCGAGAATCACAACGCGTACATGAAGATGCTCATTCACGGGAAACCGGTCACCCCGTTCAATATCGAGACACTCCCTCCGCCCAAGGGTTCTCCTGAAGTTGTCGATGCGATCAAGAATCTTTCATATCTGAAGTTTGGAAAGGAGCGGAAGTCGGTCGATGATGCGATCATGCGCAAGTATCTTTCCGCAAGCACTTCTCCTTCAAGGCCGGCAACCCCGGCTCCCTCGAGCAGTGGACCCGCTTCGACTCCTCAACCCTCTCCGTCTCCTGAACCATCACAAGCATCAATCGCATCACCTGTGAGTGTTGCTCGCCCCGCTCCTTCCCCGAGGGCTCCTTCACTGTCCGCTGTTTCTCCTTCCATGATCACTCCTATTGCCGAAACACCCGCCCCCGCCTCGATGCCGATCGTAGCCCCGGTCGTTCCGCCCGCTTCACTTCCTGTCTCTTCGGTTGTTTCCGGGGGGCAATTTGTGCCACCCTCGCCACTCGCCGCGCCCTCGGATACACCTTTTGCGACTATTCCTCCCATTCCTCCCGATATTGTGACGGCTCCTTCTTTGGACGCGAACACTATCGGTCAGCTCGACGAGCCTCTTGTCGTGGAAGAGGGGAGTATTTCCGAGGAATCTGTTCCTCCGGAAAAAATAGAAAAAAAAGCGGAAATAGCTCATCCGGCACACCTCCCTGGTCTTGATCCGGACGGACTCTTGACCGCGAAACTTCCGAGACCAATGCCTTTTTCGGAGGACGATGCGCAATAGTTCTTCTCCACTGTACATCCCCACTCAAAGGGTTCCCGAATCTTGTTTTTCTTTGTACAATAAAGGATATTTTGCGACCCGCGCAGAGAGGGGAGGGATTGACTTTTAGTAATTTTATTGATATAATAAGAAAATGAATCCTATGGAGATATCGCACTCGACGCCCGAATTGCCCAAATTCGACCCCCATGGTCCGTGGAGATCTCCTGAACAATTCGAGTCTTTTTCTCAAGACCTCGATGCTTGGTCCTCGAAGCTCAAAGAAGAGCTCATGGAGACCGACCCTGACCGGTTTGACGAGCTTGAACCGCTTGTTGATGAAGCCCGACAAACAACCCTCGAGTATGCCATGCGTGAGGATCCCAAGACAGAGAAGTATTTTCGTCTTCGCTTCGATCTCTTGCGCCGTCTGGGGAGCAAGGTTGCGAACAATGCTGCCACCGAATCTCCTGTCGTCTCGGAATCGTCTCCTTCTCTTGGTGAATCCGAGAACGCTGCTCTCGGTGAGAACCCTTCTTTGGAGTATTCGCCTGAGCCTTCTCCGGTCTCTCCTGATGATGTCGCGGGCGCGGACGTTCCAGACAATGTTGACGGTTCTCTTTTGCGTAATGAAAAGCTTGAACGACTCATGGAGTTTCAAGAAAAGCTCAAGAATGCCCGTGCGGGTACCCCGACTCCCGCTTCTTCTCCTGCGCCTTCTCCCGACTCCTTGCCTGAAGAGTCAAAGAAGGTTTCCTCATTCGATGATCTCAAGAAGCTTTTTCCTGAAGCGCATCAAGCACCTTCTTTGGAAGAAGTGAATGATGACGCTTCTCCCTCCGAGTCTTTTCTGGATGCGGAACTCCCTGTTGAGCCACTCGCAGCCCCCTTCGTTGCGCCGGAAGACCTCCCTGTTTCCTCGCCTACGGAACTAGCACAAGAAGAAACTCCTCCATCTGCCGAAGTGGAAATTCCTCAAGACCCCATGACTCCTCAAGGTATCAAGGAACCTTTTGCTCAAGAATCTTCCGAATCCACATCGCGATTTCCCAAGGTCGTCGAGCGGATCATTGCCGCGATCAAAGAAGAAAAAGGGGACACGGTTCCTCGTGAGCTTTTGGAAAAACATCGTCGCTTCCCGGAGGTCAAGCGCTATTTGGAAGAACATCCCGGCAAGGAGTCTCTCGAGACTCCTGTCGAACAACCCGCATCGCCTGAAACAAGGGACGATGTTGCGGAGCGTGTCCGGCAAAGCGTGCTCAAGGGAGAGTTCGATCTTTCTCTTGCCACGGGCCCTCAGTTGACCGCCCTTCTTCGACATCCCGACCCTGAGATGAAGCGTCTTGCCGAGATCGAGCTTGTTCACCGTCTCGGAAGAACACCTGTTCGACAAGAATTTCCCGACGACAACGCCTTGACGGTCGCCGATCTTCCCGCAGAGGAAATTGCACCCGAGCAACTCGAGGAGCAACCTCAAGCAGCACCTTCATTTGCTGAGGTCATGGAGCAGGTCAAGCGTGGAGAGCGCGCAGAGGATGTTCGAACACTTTCTTTGCACATGAACGAGACACTTCTTGCGGAGCTTCTTTCTTCGGGTGTGTACCGTCGGCGAGAGCTTAAAGATATGGTCTTTAGATCAAAAATCTCTTCTCAAGAAAAAGAGCGCTTGTATGCGATGCTCCCCGCACCTTCCGGAGAGAATCTTTCTTCGAGTTCCGAAGAGGTAATGGTTGCTCATGATGCTGTCATGTCGGAACCCGTTCCTCCTCCGGAGGTTGCGGGATTTTCTGTTGACGAGCTTCCCGCTGAGGAGGTCACACTTGCGGGAATGCCCGATACGTCCGATATTGACGAGCCGCAGTCCGACCCGTATTGGGCGGCAGTGGAGAGACAGACCGCTGCGTATCCCACGCCGACATTCGGAGAAGAAAACAAAGAGGATGTGGGCACACAGAGCGACCCGTATTGGGCGGCCGTTCACTCGCAACTCGAGAACAACACCAACTCTGCAACCCTCGATTTTGTTTCGGAGCAAACGACGGGGGGAGAAGAGACCGACTTGTCCTCCCCGGAGGATTCTGTGCCTCTTGATGAGAGTGAGAAGCATGGTGATGACTCCACCGTGAAGGAAGAACCTTCGACGGCTCTTGAGGGTGAGATCCTTGATCCGATCCCGCAGCCCAAGGAAGAATCTCCAAAAGAAGAACCAGTCACCCTTGAAGGGGAGCTCGTGTCTCCGTCCTCAAAAAAACAAGAGGAGGGAGAGAAAAGAGAACCCACTCCCGAAGAACGCTGGAATGCGCTTTCCCCGGAAGATAAAAAAGCGTTTGTCGGAGAATGTGAATTTTTCTTTGTGCCGGGCAAGAGTTATCGTATTTCTGAAACCGAGGATGCGCGTTTGGTACGCTTTCTCCCTGATACGGGCGAGGCACTCATGGTGCTTCCGGATGGAAGCGAACGTGCGGTCTCGCTCTTCGCTCTTCACCCGCTCAACACCTTCGAGGGAACGATCGAGGGAGAGGATTCCGACGAAGTATCCCAAGAGACACTCACACACAAGTGGTTCAAGACCATGCAAGAGAGCGCGGGGCTCGTTGATGTTCCCGGATTTGAAGCGGGTGAGATGATCAATCTCCCCGATGGAACTCCGGGCTGGCGTGTTTCCGGGCTTTCTGTTGCCGAGGGGATGGTACTTGTCGTCCTTTTGAGCGAAGACGGAGAGAAGATCGCGGAAGAACGAAAGATCTCGCTCGAAGAATTTCGCGCGCACAATGTCGTCTCGCGCGAGTCGACCCCGCCCAAAAAAGAGAAATCCATAGAGCCGGAAGATCGGATGATGCAGGAATTCGTCCGCGAACAATTCAAGGAAACCTTCGGCATCGACGAAGAGGCGCTTCTTGCGATTCCCGAATTTGCCGCACTTTCTCCCGGGCGCCAACTTTTGGTACACAACGAACTCAACAACTACGCCGTCACACAGATCAAGGCTGACGCGCTTGTTGCGTATCGTGAACGAATCAAGGGTTCACAGGTCGCACTCTCGTCATGGGAGAAAAAGCTTTCGGAAGGGAAGGGGGTCTTTGGCGCGTTCGGCAAGCTCGCGGTCGGCGTGAGTCAATTTGCGAAGCATGCGACCGAGCGAGTCGGAAACAGTCTCTTTAAGAAAAAGATCGTTACTGATTACGAGAAACAATTTGCCAAGGATTTCTCCGAAGGGAAGTTTGATCCCAAGGAATTCATTCGTGATCTTGCTTTGCAGGCTGCGGAAGGTCCGGAGGCGATCATCGACAAGGATCGCAAGGTCAAGTTGCAGTTCTTGAATGTGCGCGACATCGAAGGCGGTGTGACAGGGGAGGAAGCGCGGATGATCGCCCAATTCAATGCAGCTGCTCAGCGATTTGCCTCAACTCCTCATCAGTGGACAGAACGTGGTGCAACAGAACAAGAACGTGATTCGTACGCAATCCACGAGGAGATATATCGTTCCCATCTTGATCGTATTCTTGAGATCTTGCGTTCACACGGAGACGACGCAAGCGCGCTCCTTGATGTAAATGAACTTGATCGTCGCATCACCTTTACGCAGTTCTTCAATGCTCGCCCTGAGGCCGCGATGCAACTTGCACGGTTGCGTAATCAAAGCTCCGTGCTTTCCTTTGTGAAGTCGGTCGCCGTGGAGCGTGGCGGATTGATGGCTTTTGGTATTACGGCGCGAACGTTTGCCGCCCTCGCGGTTGCGCCGGTCTTCGCCGGGGCGACACTTGTCGCGGCTCCGCTTGTCGGTGCGATCAGTGGCGGGGTGATGGGGAAGCGTCGCGCGAGTGGAGAGCTTGAAGAACGAGAGCTTCTCGCCAAGCGTGGAGTGCGTGACACGAGCGCTGAGGCGCAGAATATTGTCTCCTCTGGTCGGCGAAAAAACAAAGAAGGTATTGACCGAAATGGTTTGACCGGGAAGCTCGAAGAGCTGATTAGAGAGATCGAAGCGACACCAGACGATGAGGTGGACACCGTTTCTCTTGCCCGCCAAGAACCCGCGGAAGATGGCACTCGCGGAGCCGTTCGTGCTGAAGGGGTACTCGGTACAACGCTTGATGCAACAAGTCCGCTTGTGGAAAGCGGTCGCACGATCACGCGACAGAAGCGCGCACGCCTCCTTGCCGAGCTCGATCGTCGCATCGAATACACACAGGTCAAGATCGACAAGGGTCTGATCGACTTTGGTGACAAAAAAGAGCAGATCAAGAATCGTTACGCGCTTCTCCGTGCCCTTGCATCCGCAAAAGCACTCCGCGCGGAAAGTCTCGCTCCGGAGCTTGATGTTGCGGTTGATGAGAAGGGAGAGCTTCACGACAACACCTGGCGGACCGATCGTCGTTCCGCGTCGGAGCGTCTTGAGGACATTCTTCGCCTTCATGAGCAGAAGATCACGGAAGCGCAAAAGACCTATGTACGCAAAAGTGCGCGCCGCGCCGCGCTCTATGGTGCATCCTTCGCCTTCGGCGGTGCGCTTGTTGCTGATCTTGCGCATGGTGATGGAAGTGTCGTGCGACGCGTCGTGGAGGATGTTATGGGAGATAATACCCCCGAGACAGCAGGAACCGCGGCAACAGTCGCGGGGCTTACCCCCCGCGCTCCTTCTGCCTTAGGACAGGAGACCGTTCCTCCGGTGGCAAGCCCGATCGCTCCCGCAGAGGCACTCGCAACTCCTCCTTCCGTCGGAGCTCCGGTGTCGCAGGAGGCGATCGAACGCGCTTTGCGTGAAGGGTGGTCTGGCGGACTTGTTGAAAAAGCGCTAGAAAAACCGCTTTTTAATAGCGATATAGTGAGAGAATCCACTTCACTCGCGCTGCGTACGGAAGGTACGGGGATCTCTCAAGTTGAATACAACGCCCTTCTTGCATCACAAGGCAAACCGGCCTTCAAGGAATTGATGGACGCCATGCGTGCATCGTCGGCACACCTTCCTGACGAGAAAGTGGCGGAGATCATGGTAAGAAATGGCATGCCGACTTCGCTTGAGAATGTTGTGCCTCCTCCGGCACCATCTGCCGGAGAAGTTGGAGTAGCGATCCGTGAGGCCGCTTCGCCTGTGCTCGAGAGTATTCATGGCGTCGAGAAGGGAGAAACATTGACCTCGATCATGCGCGAGCTCCCCTCCCTTAAGGGACTTTCCTCATCG
>JACCDV010560996.1_pt1 | contig 20493 bp, 12 predicted proteins | sample 7446131 | NCBI WGS metagenome assembly JACCDV01 (sample SAMN15323448, study PRJNA562643) | freshwater metagenome | isolation source: river surface water | place: USA:Blue River Watershed | collected 2017-08-17 | reverse complement strand
CCAACCCCAACCCCCGTTAATTTTAATTGAAGATATCTACAAATAACATGGATGAATTGCAAAAAGCTTGTAAGTGGGCTGAAATAGATAAATAATTGTTGAGTTATATTCCATAGAAACATCATTTCTTCTTAGCAGCAGCTTTCTTGGCGTCTTTCTTTCCTTTTCCAGCTGGGGCTTTATCAGCAGCTTCTTTTTCTTTGGCTTTCTTCTCAGCTTCCAAGGCAGCCTTTTTCTTCTTCATGATTTACTCGTTCTTCTTAATGGTTTCAGCGTCCATCTTGATGGTGGTGTGGCAGAATCCACAGTAGTATCTGTCCCAATGCTGGGCCATGAAGGTTCCAGGGCCACATGAGGGGCATGCCTTTCTTTGTTGGGTGACGTTTCCTTTACCTGGATAAGAAGTTGCTTACCATCAACACCATAAAGAGTATAGATGGAGAGTTTAACTCTCTTGTGGATATGTTTATTTTTCTTTTTTGTGGTGTAGACTTTCTTCTTCTTTTTCTTCTTGCCACCATCAAGATCTCCAGTCACATAGACATTCACATTCTCAGTGAGGACCTCAGAGAAGTTTGATGCATTAAGATGGCTTCCTTGGCAAACAAGACGAGTTTAAGCTAAATTGAATTCCTCAACGAGTTGCTCAAAGGATGAGATACTCACTTGTCGGCAGCTGCCGTCGATTTAGTTCAGCCAAATACGCATTTTGTGGCTAATTATATTAAAATATATTTGATTAATTATCGAAAAATCAATTATTAATCAGGTGCATGCATAAATGCCTTACTTTGAGCCGTATGGGTAAATAAATAATATTTGCTTCTTCTTCTAAACCACATTCGATGAAATAGGGCAGTTGATACTAATCTCTCTTTATTTTAAAAGTAACTCGTATTCTCCCATAGTAGACGCAGGTTTTATTGGAGGAATTTCATTTTTTTGAAAGTTTTTAGGGTGAACTATAAATAATTTTATGTGATTGGATATGAATATATTTTACAACACAAAAATATAATGGAGGACATTCCAGCTGGAAAATTGACACAAAGCCACACCTAAATCCCAAGCCCTAAGAAAGTACACAATCCGATTGGCACTGAGTCCCAATGGTCGTTCGGGTGGCAAGGTAACGAGAAGAGCGTCTTCAACCGACCAAACAATTCAAAGGGTATGTTGTATTGCATTTAGGTTTTAATAACTATCACAATCAGAGCAGTATCCTTTTGGGAGACTCCAAGCTTGATTGGAAGAAGGAAGAAATAAAGCAGGTGGATGTTAAGAAAAAGAAAGATCCAGTTGACAATACCAAACCTGTCTGGAATTATAATCCTAAAAACGCAGGCAAAACTACCATGATCTTGGGCGATGAAAAACCTGACTATAGGAAGAAAGACGAAGTTAATAAGATCAGGACACCCACCACCCTCACTAGCAGCAGAAAGAAATGATGCACATATTATCATATCTATTAGCTATTCAAACACATTCTATCAATCAACTTAAAGGTACCCCTAGCACACACAGAATATCCTCCATTAATTCTCCTGATAGTTCTACTCCACAGTTCACAAACAGATGGAGATACAGATCCTTTGGCTTGAAAATTCGCTTACGGTTTAGCTCAAAATGGTCGTTATCTCGTCCTTAGTATATTCCTTCGCAAATTGTGTTTGAACTGTATCCTGGGAATTAATATTTGTAGAGTGAAGAGCACTCCCACATTTATTCCGCCATTATGGTCTCACTCTCATTATCGATGTAATAAGTTGGGCTCTTTAGGACTATTCCATCCTCAAGCATATAGGTCCTAAACATAGAGTAAAGGCCAAGATTGCAGTAGTCGATTAGATAATCCTGATAAGGTCCAAACGTAAACTTAGACTATCTAATTTCTCCCTTTGGGGTTATAACATAATTGCTGTTTATTACTGTCCCTCCTCCTTTCTTGCTTTAGGTCTTGTTGGTAAGACACACAAATAGAAAGTGTTTGTTGTGGAGCTACCAAACATTCAAGATAGCTGTCTCCATCTTGGTAACATGAGGTTCTACGGATATGGGAGTATTAAACTTGTAGACTTTGTAAATGCCTTTGCCTTATACTATTTAGTAGGTCTTGAATTAGAAGGAATCATCGTGGCGAGGTTTATACCAGCACATCATGGAGTAGTTATTGGCCTTTCGAGTCATATGCTCATACGTCCATTCAGCCTATTTTGCTTCATAAACGGCGATGTTTTTTATCAATTTCCTTTCTTTCGAGTCAACTATCTTTAGTGGATAAGGGAAATATGATAACTTGTACCTATTATCGTTATACCGGCCTTTTTCTTATATACAGAGATACTTAGTCTCTGAAAAGGTTATGATATCTGTTTGATCTGACTACTCATTCATGAATTGATGCGGGAAATAGTGCATTTAGTAGGTTTATAGATTTATTACTACAATTTTGTTGTTTCTTGTCTCGCAAAAAATCACTTCTTTTTCGTCCAGCATGCCCATCGTGTCCATGGGATTGGGAAATTAATGCTCAAATAAAATGGAGCCACTGCTATTGACATGTACTACTATTTCTTTGCGTGAATTTTGAAAGGCAAGAAATACAAAGGTGTCATTGTATGCTGCATACAGGTAGAGTATCTTAGCGTACTGTTTGGCAAGCTTAATTTAATAGTGATCGTTAAGAATCATTCCCCAACTGATAACTCCTTTTCTTCTCCAATGATTGTATCTTTTAAGTGGTGGCGATTTATAAAAACACTTGAGTGACTCAACTTTAAACAGTATAATTACATATGAGCTAATTTCATTATTTACTAAAATTTATCGTAGTGGGCGATTCTGGAGTGGGGAAGTCATGTGTGGTTCTCCAGTTCATCGAGCAGAGAATGAATGACAATCACGAAGTTACTCTGGGAGTATAATTTGCATCGAGAACAATGGCTGTGAAGAATAAGAATATTAAATTTCAAGTGTGGGACACAGCTGGCCAATAAAACTTTAGGTCCATCACCAGATCGTACTATAGAAGTGCTATCGGTGCACTGCTAGTCTATGATATAACAAAGTACATGTGTTGCAATCAAGGCACAAATCGTTTGAGCATCTTGTTGATTGGCTCAAAGAAATAAGATCCAATGCAAGCACTCATCTTTAACTCATCATTATCGGCAATAAAACCGACCTTGAGTCGCAAAGGGAGGTAAGTTCAGAGTAAGGAAGAAAATTTGCATAAGATAATCAGCTTCAATGGATTGAGCTCAGTGCCAAAGATTATGGTAAAGTCGAAACTGCTTTTTTGAAGGTGGCAAATAATATCGTTGGCAGAATTGAAAAAGGAGAAATAACCTAAACAACACCTGGAATAAAGATGTGCGAAGATATGCAAATAAACCCGCTTTTAGGCAGAAAGAAGTCCTGCTGCTGATCCTCAGTATTTTGTCTATCCTCTTAGTGTTACAATCACTATTGAGTGTTAATATATTTTATTATTAAGGAGAGAACATGAAGAAATCAAGGAAGCTTAATAGTAGTAAGAAGAGCGAGTAGAAGAAAAAACAATCGAGCTTGACCACACAAAAGCTAATTGATTTTCTTATCAGGAGTGCCTAAGTGGAGAGGAAACTATAAATCATTAAAGAAATGTTGGCTGAGGAAGAGTAGTTTACTCCCGCTTCGCTCTTCTATCGAATAGATACAGCTAGAAAAGGATATATAACTTAAAGAGATCTTCAAAGCTTCCTCAACGATCAAGGTATACAGTTCAAGGGAAGTGAGCTAAAGATGCTTTTCGGAAGAGTAAATGTTGCTAAAAAGGAATAAGCTGTAAGACTACGCGAGTATCCATAAATTAACCCAGATTTCAAAATTTCATTCTTCCCAATCAAAACGCAAGACTGAGATATTTCACGATGAGAAGAGCTGTGATAATTCCAGTTCCCAATGAAAGCCTTAGCCAGAAGATATAGTGGATTACTTCTAAATTTTTATCTGAGATAATAAGTCAATACAGCAAGTTATCCTTCTGTTATGTAGATTGATGGAATTGCATCAGGCATTGTTAAGTTCATTTGATTTTGATGCTGACCATATCTTTTCCCTTATCAGTTCTAATGGGGAGGCAATAAGTGGGGAGGATATATTGAATTTCATTGCTGGCTATGAGAGGGAGATTTCAAAGGAAGAGGTTGGATGTCTTTTGAGGGTTATTGATAAAAAGGGAGAAGGGCAGCTCTTTGTTAATGATTTCAAGTATTTTCTGGCCACTCTAGGCTTGAAGAAGTAGCATTAGATATTTGATGAGCTAAGCCCTATTCCTGCTCTGAAGGAGTTCCAACAAAGCTAAATAAAAAAGGCGTTAAAAGATCGAGACCAAACACTGAAAGATAGATACAAAGACAATAAATCATATGTAAAAGGAATGGACTAGGAAGGCCATCATATTTTAGGTTACAGTAAAAAATAAGATCGTTCAAGATCTCCAGGCTGGCTATCGAATTCTCGGAAAGGACATAGATGATGAATGTGTATTTTTTAGGACATAATTAATTTAATGTTTTCATAATCGATATCGAAAGTATTGGATGAGAGTACACTGCACATAACACAGCGATAAAAGGATTAGGGTTAGCTTCATTGCTATACCCCTTGGAGCGAATTCAATCAATAAAGCAGATACAGCGCACATACTCTGACTCTTTGATCAAACACCATTCGTCGATTGTTGGTAAATAATAATCTATTCAGCGCTCTCAACGCATAGTGGTATTGGGTCATACTTTAGAGGATTTATGCCATTTATAGCCAAATTAGGAATATTGAACTTATCAACAAGGCTTTGTGAAGTGAGTATGAAGAATCGTTCATAAAATAAAAGGGGATTATAGATTTTAACTTTTGGATTTTCAACTTTGGCATATTTTATTACCTATCCTTTCGAAATTGTCAATATAAGGATCAGCTCTGAATTGGAGAAGGAAAGATTTTATTCTAACACCCGCCAGTGCATGTCTAAGATCAAGAAAAACTAAGGTGTGAAGACACTATACCGAGGATTTCTTTGGGCTTATACCATATTCACTATTCAATTCTCTCTTCTCCACTACCTTCAAACTTAACACCAAGCCTACATTTTTGATATGTCTGAATAACAAAAGATATTTGCAGTATTTGGAGCAGTTAGTGCTTCTTAAGTGATGTTATATCCACTAACCAGCTTAAAGTAACTCTGAAGATATTTAGGAAAATGTATCAAATAAATGGAGCAATGGGCCATACTGATTAATACTACAATATTCGATCCGCATTCAGACAATCCAAAATCATTGATCTCTGGAGAGGTCTTTAGATACGATTAGGCAACATTGCGATATATAGTCTCCTTTATTGCGCCCTTTTCGATGGTTTGAAGACTGAGCATTAATGATTCCTTTGCAGTTTATTAAATTATTAATGTTTAGGAATGCGTTAATTAGTGGGTGACTGAATAGTGAGATTTGCGTATAATGATGATATAGATCAGATAAGGATATCGTCAGTAGATGAGTTGGACATATTTAACATTTGAAAGAGGGATGAGCCGAGGACAACAAATAGGAAGATTCCGAGTAGCCAAGGACCTATTTGAGCTCCCTATTCTTTCTTCTACATGAATGAAATATTACAGGTGGGCGTAGGCTCTTATCGATGCTGGCATCCTGGTACTTTTTACTCTTGAGCTTCATCTCCTGATCGTTGGGCATTTATCCTCTGCTAAATATTATTATAAGCAACGTGTATAATCACATGTTTTACATATTAACCATCATTTATTATTTCTATCGAGATACCTATTATTGGTATTTTCGGATATTCTCACTCACTTTCTCCTAGATCTTCAAGCAGTCGCTTTATTTGTCGTAAGATATCTTCTCAATTACCTATTCAAGCTTACCATCGCATTTGTGATTTATTAGCAGTATTGCCTCTTCGTAAGGTATCTAGATATATTTTATTGTTTTGCTTCCCTTCTCATTGCCTAAAATCAACAGTCCTTCTCTGTTCAATTTCATTGAAATTTCCATGATAACTTTGTCAAAAGTTTTTATTCTAACGATTTCTTAAACTTCTTATAAAATGGGTCTATTTGTTGTGACACTATTTCTTATCTCCATTTTGGAAACAGCTTTTCTCCTGCTTCTTTTGGAGCCATCTTTGAGCACAAATGGGAAATTAGCAATGTTTTTGATGACATATTTTTGCTTCTTCCATTATTATTTGAGTTTAGCCCTATCATAATTAGATTTCTTTTCTTGGAGTCTTTTCAAAAGCTTCAAGTTTTGTTAGTCAATTGTCTATATTTGTTTCTTCCTGAAAGGGTAATTCAAACTCTTATTCATACTATGATCGCTCTAACCATCTCTGCCTCTCCTCTTTCCAATAGAGTACGTAATTTTCTACAAGAGGCAACGATTTTAACGCTAAATCTCAGTAATTTTGTCCTACATCATTCTGTGCTTTTTCTAATGATTTAGAGTCGGCTGGCCTGATGACCATTCCCAACCCGTTGAATTGGGACGGATTTGCCGTATTCTATCTAAATGCTTTTAGAAATTGCGCTAATGCTCCCTCTGGAGAAGAACATGCTTGCCTCGGCCTAAAGCACCTCGCATTATAAATATAACTTTAATTATATATGACAGCAATCATTACCAGTCTTTGGTGCTTTATAAGATGTATTTCACATACGATTGTGATTATTTACTTAGATTTTAGATATTGCTTAGCTTCTCTTTTATGCCCTTCACGCTACGTGGAATATACTTGTCTTAATTGAGCAGTGCCACGAGGATAGCTATGTTTCTTAGCCGTTGGTGGTCGATCTTGCAGTTGATATTAATGAGGAGAATATACTAAGCTTATTGCGATGTTTTCACTTTCTTCCTTATTTATTCCAAGAAGACAGTAGGGTGAACGAACTGATCAAGCTATTGTGTATATTTCTTTTTCATTGTGAAAAACTTAATGGCTAACAGAGTGGCGAATGCAGCAATAATGATTCCGTACTGTATGCCCTATTCCCCAAGGAAGCCACTTATTGACTCAATTATTGTTTCCATTTAATAAGAAAAATTGTTGGCAATCTAAATTAATATATGTTTAGCACATGCATATTCAGTTATTTATGGAAGCGATTAAAAGTTAATGATGGTTGATTGTTGTGAATTTATAACTGGGTATTGTAATATATCGTTAAAGGACTAATTAATGAAAGTCATTGTGAGAGTTCGTCCTTTATCTCATCTATAAGAGTAATAAATTCAAAACTATGACGAATTTGTAAAAGGAAAGAGACGCACTAAAAAGATTTCTCAGCAATTTATATCCTTTTACTCTAAATTTAGAAACGCAGATATTCGTGAAGTCATTAAAGCGGGCTAAAAAGTTATCTCTGTTTATGATCCAGAGTATACAAATTCTTCAAAGAAAATGAAAGACTTTGCCTTTTCTTAAGTTTTCGCGTAGAATGCTTCAAATGAAGGCATATTCAAAAAGTCAATTATCTAAAACATAGATGGGGTTCTAAGTGGTTATAACTGCACAATAATGACGTATGGAATCACAGGTTCAGGTAAGACTTATAGTGTATTCGGAAATCAATCATCAGAAGATCAGGGATTTAGTTATTTAGCCTTCTCTTATCTTCTTAGTCAAAAGAAAAATCTATAAAGTAAATAGAATAAAGTGTACTTTAAATTGAGCTTTCTTTAAATTTACAACGAAAATATAAAAGATTTACTATCGGAAGACTGTAGAAAGAATATTATATTGGGATAGGATATGAGGGGAAACACTCAATTGATTGATGCTTAGTCGATATAAATAAAGTCCATCGAGCAAGTATATAAGCTGATCAGTTTAGGGCTAACAAGAAGAATATCTGCAACTACACAAAGTAATTAAGCCTCCTCACGTTCACACGCCATCCTTAAAATGGATATCCAAATTGTTAAATAGAATTAAAAAATTAATTCAAAGCTAACTATCATCGACTTAGCAGGCTCTGAGAAGATCAATAGTGGATGCTCTTTGAGAAAGACTGAGGGAATAAACATTAATAAAAGCTTATTAGCTTTAGGAAACTGCATTAGTAGTCTTGTATAAAATGGCAAAAGACTTGGGACATCTCATGTCCCTTATAGAAATAGTAAGCTTACTCGAATACTAAGGGACTCTCTTGGAGGAAATTCAAGAACACTAATAATTTCATGCATCAGTCTAAATCCATTCACGCTATAGTAGACTATTATGACTCTTAACTATTGCTAGAAAGCACAAGGAATTAAAAAAAATGTGACTAAGAATGTTAGAGTATCATAACTTCCATAGTAAAAATGCTCTTGTGCTATCAATAAGTAAATAAAGATGGTTACAAGTATACCTGAAATATAGGTAATTTCTTATGAATTTCTCGAAAGACTTTACAATGATATCATCCAAAACGCAAGATAGATAAGCAAGCTGGAGAGATTCAAATTAATAATGTAGAAACCCTGCTAGCAGCTTTAATAGTTTATTCAATCAAATTACCATCAAAAGAATGTTCTTAAATAGGCGTTATTTAGTCTTTTTAATCATTAAATATCAAACAAATAAAATCCAAAGTACCCTTAAACTAAAGTCGTCAAAAAAATTATTCGTCTTTCAAGGTAACCTCGCTTGAGGTCGAAAAATAAATTATAGGCTTTATTGAGTAGATAGAATTCGGGCAAAAATTAGTAAAGGGCTCTCTCTGCCAATGTTAATAAAATGAATATCAGCCCCCAGCCTTAAATAACTATGCTTGAAAAAAAGGCATAGTGTTAGCAAATACCAAAAGAACGTCGGAAGAGGAGTAAGGTATAAATTATAAAAAAAATGACTTTTATAAATAGAAAAGAAAGTGAAAAATAATAAAGATAGAAAGATAGTATTTGTGGGGAGTGAAAAAGTAAAGAATCATCCTTTCTTGATTATCCATTTGACAAGTTTTTTTACTTCGATCCATCTCTCATTCATCGATTTACTATTAAGAACCACGATTATTAAATCTTTGTAGGAGGCTGCTAGGCACGGTCCTGCTGTGTCTGTTATTCCTGTTTTGATGCCATCAAATCCATCTTACAGTAGCTTATTCGTATTCTAGAATTGGCGATAAGCTGTGGTCTTTACTATTTCTCTCAGCTTCCCATAGTTAGTAAACTAACTTGATATCCTTGCTATTTCATTGCAAGTTGATATATTTTTGAGCTGCTCGTAGGCATCGTTGCCGTGGCTATTAAAGAATTTGGTATCCAAGGTGCCTATCTTTTGGCATTTCTCATTCATCATTCCAATGAAGATATATGAGTAATTTTTATTGTGATAAGGTTTGAACCAATCGATTTAATAAGGGTCGACTTGCTTATTCTTTGACTTTAGAAAGGCTAGTAGCCCGATGATTTCACTAATTGCAATCGCTGCATCATTGCCACTTGGCAGCATCATTCCGTACAACAGATCTTATAGTGTATAGATTTGCCCCTCTACCAGCTTGGCTGTGGTTCCTCCCACCATTATGGATGTTTTCTTTATCTAGTAGCTTATCTTTTAAGGCTCCAGGTTATACTTAAGTAAGAAATCAGAGGCAGTCATAGCAGTTATTATTTTGGTTAGACTTGCGATCTATCTAACTTTGTGGATTCTTTTCCCATAGTAATACGAATATCTTCCGTTTTTCTTTTTCCAAATGCACCAACTTTTAGCTGAAATTTCAGGAACGCTATGATCATCCGTAAACAATTGAAGAAAATAATCAAAATCCTTTAGACATTCCGGGCAATCCCCACATGCACAGCGCTTAGTTTTCATGGAGCTGAAATGGTCCCTCCCCTTTTTGAAGATAGTTAAAGGTTGTCTTTCGTGATTTTTTATTTTGGCATGCGATGAGGAGATATGCTAAGTCTCATTTTTATTTAGTTTCAACGTATGATGGTTTATATCTTCAAGTGGAATACTGCGTTCCTGCGAAACCCTGAGATGCCTTCTTTCTAATTCGATCTTTGCCTTCATTGGGAACGACTATTTTGCTTATATAATAAAGGGTAGTTGGTCCTCGAGAGGTTCATCAGCTTTTTAAGGTTGATCGCTTTTAGCTCGACCTGGCTTATACTTTCTGATCTTGTATCTAGTGGGCATACTGATATTAGTGCCCTTGAGTGTGAAAATAGCTCTTTGGCTTTGCATTATAAATTTATTCTGTTATTAAACTCTTTAACTCACTCACATACAACCAAATTACATCATATTCTTCATGAGGGTTGCAAAGATAGATTTAATACCAGAAAATCAAATATAAATTTAGATGTTTATTTATCCTGATTGTTATTTGTATTTGCGAATAAAGTAATGGTTTTTACAAAAGCGAAGGCTTGCCCTTTCATCTGGGTTCTATTTCAGTAAATTTCTCATGAAACTTTAGCTAAGTCCAGACACTTAAGCTGGGTACTTGATATGCCAATCCCAAGGTACACTTCTCTTAGATCCTTTCTTCTTCCAATCGTTGATTTCATTTTTAAAGGGAGCATTTCCAGTTAAAAGTTCGTAAGTAAGTACTCCAATGCTCCACAGATCCACTTTGCTTGAGTATATGCCAATATCCTTCATTTCCGGCGAAACATAATCTAAAGTACCGCAAAAAGTAGTCTTCATGTTCTTATAATTGAAAGATCCTGCCCATCCGAAGTCACATAGTTTCACGGTGTTCTATATTAGGGGGAGAAATTACGTCGAAAGAAATGACAATGTTTTAGGGCTTTATATCTCTATGGATGATTTATCTATCATGAATATACTAAACTGCGCATATGACTTGCTCAATAACTCTTGAAACATACTTCTAGTCGCTTTTGAGCTTGGAAAGAAGTTGCCCTCCCTACACATACTCCATGAGCAAGAAGATATGGTATTCATCGTGGAAGTGAGCATAAAGTTTTATTATGTTGGGATGATTGAGCATGTATAGAATCTTTAGCTAAAGGGTGAACTGTGATTCCATTTTATATTATTTTATTGTTGACTTGAAGATCTTTTTGAGTGCGAACACTAATCCAGTTGCCTTATGACGGCAAATATAGACCTATCCGAATTTCCCTGAGCCTACCTCCGGACCGAGCTAAAATTAACTGAGGGTTAGATTGACAAAGCTACTTTGATTTGTACTTATGCTCATTTAACTGACTTACCTTGTCTGCTTTTCTAATTGAGAACAGGTACCTTCTGTAGTATCTAATGAGAAGATATGTGATTCTGCAACTTACTTAATGCAAGGACTATCAAATAGCGAATTTATCTTGGGCATTATTGGCGATGCTAGTCCTTTTATATGCTATTTCTCGATTGTTTTTGAGCTGATCGTCTTATTAACATAGGTAGGTGGAGAGTTGTAGCCCAAATTGTACATGGTCGCAGTTTTATTATGGGTATAGTTTGATCTTGGCCGAGTAAACTCTTTGGTGATCACTCCATTTTAATTCCTGTTTTTCTATTTGGTTTAAACAACAGTTGATGATTATTCACCTTTACTCCCTGTTTTCTTAAACCCATGAAATCCATTTGTATTATTAAACAAAACCGGCTGCTCTTCAACGTGAGGATTGTGTAAATAGTGAGGAGTGCTCGATTGATAATCATTTTTGACTTGGAATATTTTCTGCATGAGGTCCTAGATGGAAGAGTTGAGGGTTTTAATGATTTGTGACTCGCTTGGTGAGGGGAGAGGCATATTGTGGGTTGTTAGTGTTGTAAATGTGGAGATATCCATGTTTATTGCAAATGTAATGTTTATCAATATGGAAAATCGGTTTATGATGATAATAGTAATAAGTAGCGTTTAACGATAATAATATATCGCATGAACACATAACTTAAGGATGATAATTTTAGCTTCTACCACGAGTACTGCCGCCTCTTCCTAGCCAATACAGTCCTACTCACCGAAATGAGGCAGCTCTTTAATTAAAGGAACGAACTTTCATCAAGATTCACTAAATTAGAAAAAAAAGGGGAGGAAATTCAGCAAGGCTAGAAATTGGAAGATGATAGGAAGAAGAGGTTTAGAAGGACTGCCAATTAAATTGAAAGGCATTACAGGTGTCCAGTAGAAACTTGCCAACGATCGTATGGCTCATAGGGGTCACTAAACCAACACATAAAAATAAAGCATCAGTAGCTATACATTTAACTGGGGTTGGGCAATGAATTCGGAATGGATAACATGGAGCACGCATCAATAGGTTAGTCTTTAAATACATGAGGGAAATGATAATAAACAGCAGATATATATTGATTCATAAGTCGTCATTCTGATCCAGTTGGAACTAGAATTTACTCAAGTGCTCCTTTAACTTCATAAATTATTTGTCTCCTGTCAATTAGCTATATAGTATGATGTTTACTAGTAATAGATGCTCCAGTGAGTGGCGATATTTCCTCCCTCAACTTCACAGCTCTTTTTGAAAACGCTATATTAAAGGGTTATTACCTTAAGAGAAGGTCTTTGATTTGTTAGGAAATTTCTCCGTCAAGCTATGAGGCTTATATAGTTTAGATAAAATTGTAAATATCTTGCTCATCGACATATCCCTTTTTTGAAATGTCCAGGATAGTACAGATAAACATGCAGTAATGGTCATTTTAATTTTGTAAGATTTCCCCCAAAGTATATAAATATTTCACTGTGGAAACGAAATCAAATCCTAGTTTCTATCGAGGAAAATTAGATTGCAACTCCAGAACATTGCAGTATTTTTGAAATACTTTCTAAACCTAAGGAGCACATTTAGTAGTAATGTCCGCTATCTGATAGCGATCAAGAACAGCTTTATTAGAATTCTTAAAGATCTGTAAGAGGAGTTACTAAACATTCATTATGCTTGTATACTTAAACTTGAATTTGATTTAGCTCTCTGGCTTTGTATCACTGATGTTAACAGAGCCATTTACAGATATTACTTCATTAATCCCAAGCTGGTTTAGTTTGAAGACCTTTTAGATACTCTTTTGTTTCTATTCATTTAAAATCTATGTAAAAGTTGTTGGCTTTCTATTTACCTATTAATAGTTTGAAAAATCTTATTCTGAATGCTGCTTAGACGAACTGAGCATAAATTTCCGACACTATGCTAGAAAATCAGGAGGAGTGAATATATCATCGTTTGATGTTGATTTTGGAATATCATATTGAGGAAACAATATCGAAGGAAGCTGACTTGGCGGTTAACTCTCCTATTTACTGTGCTCGAATTAAGCAAGGATGTTTTTACTGTTTCTAAGCATTTAGTCGATTTTGTTTGCAGAGTATTGATATCGGTTTATATTCTCATTTGCCTTTGGTCTCTATGTGACTGCCTCACTGTTTACATTCTTTCTTTCTGATTCCTCTTTTATTTTCTGTGGGTAGTTTTCCATAATTAAAAATTAGGATGGCTTGTTTCGATTTTTATCATTTTCTTTCTTTTATTAAGAATTCAAATGGTGTGAGAATAGTTGAGTTAATTTCTATATTTAATGCTTGGTCAGTGAAGCTTATACTGGTCTTTCCTCAACTAGTGTCTTGTTCTTAAGCAATTTTTCATCTTTTTTCCTATCGTCGAATTTCAGCCCATAAACTTTGCTTTGCTTCTATGTTTTTCTCTCAATATGATGGCTGGCATCTAAACTTTTATTTAATTTGGTAAGCTGATTAAACGATGGCTTGGTTTAAGGATAAGCAAATTTAGTTCTTACTAAGGAGCTATTGTTCAAAGCTCTGTTTTATTACTTTTATCTGCTTTTGCTTCCTTTCTTTAGATATTAAAACTGTTTGTAAAAACTCTTATTTGAATAGGAAGCATTATGGGAGGTTTTTCTGGATTAATTCGGTGACTTTTCATAATTTTTTCCTAATGAATATTTGGATAAACTCGAGTTCTTTTTAGTCTCAATATTGAAGGACAGTTTGTTTATTTGATTCTCCAGCTTGGGAGCAATAAAAGTGTGATTTTACCTTGACTTTTATAAACTTTTTTTAACTTGGGATGGAGACTAAATATTTCTTTTAGGATACAATCCTTTGATTTTCCTAAAACTTTATACTTCCTTTTTGTGTCTTTATTTCTTATTGTTGTCTATAAATTTCCTCAGTTTGATTTGAAGCCAATCCATAACCTTATCTTCCTTTTGTATTTTGTTAAGTGACTTCTTTTTATTTGCCTCAACAAAGATATGAATGAGTAATTGCACTTGTTCGTTTTACCATTACTATTCCTTTGGCCTATTTTCCTTTAGCTATTTAAGGTAGTCCTTAATTTTGTTACGCAGATATATTCGGTCTTCTTTCATCAGCTCTTTATAGTTTAGGATGTACTTGTGCATTCGTCTATTATCCCTATGGTCTCACGAAAGAAAGGAGCTTCATCGTGATAATTCGATTAACAGACTTTTGACTAATTCTGAAGTCGATACATCGTTAAAAGATTATATTTTAGACCTAAAGTAATCATAAATATCATTGGCTCGGTTCAGTATAATTTTTCAGTCTTTATTGAAAACTTTTACTGCTAATGGCAAATTATTTAGCGTAGTACTGAGCTAAAGTTGCATATGCTTGGGTTTATTTCAAGCGAAGAAGATTGGCTGCATCGCAATTCAAAGGAGAGTCAGCATTTGGATTTTCTAGCAGGTAAATAATGGCACGGCACAGTGCCTACAATGTCCACGTGGGGCTCCATTAAGTTTTGATAATATCTAGACATACTTCTCCAGTCACAAAGTGGATGTTGGGGTGGAATATTTTGGTTTTGAAGTACATTTTTGGTGGAGCTATTGGGTATTAAGAAGTTAGGCTTATTTTAACTAAGAAAATATAATCGGCATAGGCAGTATCTTTGGGTCCTTGGATGAAGGCCTACCAGGAAAGAAGATCGTTTTATTTGTACATTAAAAGAAACTAACTGAACTTCTTCTTAGATGCTTCGATGGCTTATTTCATTAGTCTTTGCTTGTACATTTTTAGTTTTAAACAATGATATGATTATATAAGTAAAAAATAGAATCAATTGAGCTAGATTCCGATGTTATTCAATCTAAGACGAACATCCTCGTGATTCATGGTATCTTCATATAGTTTGCAGTTTCTCTATTTGGCCTCAAGGATGAGCTACTTAACGCAATTGATGGAACCATCAATTACTGTTACTCTCGAAACATCTTGATAAAGAATAATTTTCTATGTGAACTAAATTAAAGAGATAAAGGCTTTTTCTAAGGCTTCTTCTATCTATAGTTTGGCCCTTATACTTTCAAAGCTGTTTGTTTTAGGCGGTCTTCTTTGGATCAATCTTGTTTGAGCGATACAATTTTTAGTTGTTCTATCACTCAGAGTGATACTATTTCTATCATGGTCATTGTTTGCTCTACTTAAACTCATTTAATTGGATTTGATGAGCTATTTTTTAAGAATTTAATATTATTTTCGTGATTAATTTAAAAGCATCTTTAAATTATTGATATAATTTTCATATCTTTCTCTGATTTCCTTCTAGGAATGATGGTGAGGCTCATGATCAGTCCTCGATTATATATGATCTAAGATAGTATTTTCCAGCTATGTGATTCTTAGCTATTTTTACCTTAGAACTTCTTAATATCTTTGAATTTTTAGATAAAGGCTTTATATTTCAGTATTTTTGCTGCTGCTTTGATGATAGCTTTGAGAGCTGTGTAGTTTGTTGAAGCCAGAAGTATGCACAATATGACCACTGACTGATCCTGCACTTAATTGTTCGTGTATATGCTGCTACTTCACATCAGATTTGGATGTCAATATAAACTAATCTATTTGCTCTCCTTTCTTTGAGCTTCTCTTAATTTTTTCGGCTGAGTCGACATACAATTAATTTCCTTGCGTATTAACATAAAATTTGGACATATTCATAATAGTTTATTGTAGATGATTTTTCTCTTCATTTAATTGAACTAACAGCATCTCTAGTTTAGTATTTTTGGACTATAGATCAGAGATTTTACTTATCATCTATACACTTTTCCAATTATTGGCTTATTACTCTTAGATCTGTCTTTAAATGTTGACTTTCTATGGAGCATTCAATGTGTTTACAAGATCATTGAGTTTAGATTATATTTCTTTGGCGATTTTGAGTTGTTAGTGATTACTCGAAGGACGTTTTATTGTCTACTTTACCTATTTTAGTTGGGTTTGGATTGAATTAGTCATGTCTTTCTTTATCACTAGAAATAATTATTTGAAGTCATTTTGACTCCCATTTATTTGCTTCAATGCATCTTACAGCTTACTGTACTATCCTCTTAGAACTTTATATCCATCAATTAGATCTGAAATTTTATTTTACGTGCTTTTTAGCCTTTTATTGCGGCCACTTTTCTAACTCTATGAACTTTATCTTCTTTATCTAAGCTTACGTTGACTCTTATTGTTGCTTGTCTTCTTACTCCTGCTTTTATTGTTGGCTAGCTACTCCCCTTCAGACTAACTATCTAATCTCTACTGGTATATTTTGATAATTTTCTTTATTTCTGATGAGCTATTGGACTTATTTTGCAGCATTTTGGCTATATTTTCCTGATTATCCTCTGTAGCCTTGATTAATTTCTCCTTCAAGTTAATGATCTCTAGGTTCATTTTCTGTATCTGATGCTGTAAACAGTAAGCTTCAGTTATCTCTGTATTGAATATTGCATTTATATTATTTTGTGTACTTTTTAGTAGTTATGCTCGTAGCTCTCTTATCTTCTTATCTTGCTCCTCAATTATATAGTGATCGTTGCCAACATTTTGTTAAAGGAGCTATCCTAGTTTTGAAACTATTTCCTCTATACTTTCGCCTTATAGCTATTTGCATTTGGTCAAAATCAGCGATTTGATTTTCTAGAAGCCCTAGGTATAGATTTCGTTGGCTTTTCGCTATAAGTCATAGTCATTTCTTTATTGTTCTAAACGTCCTTACAACTATTCAATTTTTCTTCGTAGCTATTCGATGGTTTGCTGTAGCTAGGAATGGTTTATTGACTTTGCCAAGCTTTACTACTATTTCCTATTTATTATCTGTAATGAACTGTTGGTTTGAGGATTGGGTTCAATTATATCCCTGGAGTCATTGGCCCCTTTGGCAGAGCTATGAATACTATTGGAATTCTATTTATGAAGTCGATTATTGAAAGAATACTAGCTGGCAGCTTGTACTTTACGAAAGGGGAAAGAAGCCTTAGGGGAAGCGATGTCCCTGCTCGGATTGGCAAATGGTTATTCTCTGGGAATTAGCTCCTTAAATATCAAATTAAGTACATAACCTTCGGATTGGTTGGAACTGCTGCTGCTTACTCTCGATTGCTACAAAGAGCCCTCTCTGTTCCTCAGCAGATTTAGCGACATTTGAACTTCGATTTTTACTAATCTATTAAATTTTATTAATTATCCAATCATCACAAACAATATTTCTCAAGATTATTTTATTACTCACCAAGAAAGCATTTTCTCAGTATTTTTGCCTTATTAAATAAGACTTTAATTATGAGACAAACATTGATTTGATTCTTGTATATTTGAAAATGCTTTCAATACTATAAACAAGAAGACATGTTTCGGGTGGTGATTGTTTGTAATATATAACAATCAATTGAAAATAGATTTAATTCTCATATTTTCATACTTCTAATAGGCATCCTGAAGTAACGGCCGGAGATTTTTCTTACGATTTACTGCTTTTTCCAGTACTAATATTTTTAAGCTTTCTTTCGTAAGTTGCCCTATGTTATTTTTCTTTTAGATTTCCTATAAAAACGAATGGATGGATGCATCCGAATGAAAATTGATGGATAGTTCTTATCCATAAATGAGAATGGAGGAGGTAGTATCAAGGTTATCTCTTGGTCCCTCTTACTAATCAGTGGAATAGGCGTGGCCATCCTTGGATCTTTTTGAATTTTTGGAAGATTACGAGGATGGGTAGGGGTAGAATTAATTGATCTAAGTGGATATTTGGGCACTGTTGTTGTTTCCCTTTACGCTTTGATGAAGAGACTGCCATGCCTTCGGATTGCTAAGCATAAATAGCGATGATTCGATATTTTATAATTAGATTCAGATATTAAAACTCGCTTTCCCACCTATCCTCTACATAAGACATTATACACCTCGACTGTGTATTTATCCTTATTGATTTTCGTTACAGAAGCGAAATTATATCATATAAGGAGGGATAAAATGGTTTGTTTTAATATCACTATTTTGATGCTAATAGTGATATAATGATAGTTAAAACGGAATTGACCGCCAACTGAATCATCAATAAAATAATACTATTTTTATTGCCTGTCTTGTACAACGATTATCAATTCATCAATCCCAATAAGCTTGAGGGTCATCAATTGAGTAAGTACCAAATTTTATTGTTTTTGGAAATAATATACTAATTAGGTCAAGATAATTTTTATTAGAACTATTTGTTAAATATTATTAACACAACATATTCTAAAGCAATTTAGGAATCCTTGTAAATGAGCAACAGTTATACCCGTAAGAAAATAGAAAACTACTCGTATGGATTGAATGATGTGATTGGTAAAGGATATTCAAGCCATGTCTATAGAGGGCGCAACGATGATACCAATGAGAATGTGGCAATTAAAGTCATCGACCTCAAGATGCTTAAAAACGAAATTAATAAAATACTCCTAGAAAGTGAAATCTAAGTTTTGAAGGAACTCAAACTCCTATCTCACATCCTCACTCTTCATGATGTCTTCACCACCAAAAACAATACCTACATTATTACCGAACTTTGCGATTCAGATCTCAGCAAGGCTGTCAAGAAGGGACTCTCAGAGCAATAGGCCTCCTCCTTCATGCAACAGATCGTCGTGGGATATCTCAACTTTGCACACAAAAATATCATCCATCGGGACCTAAAGCCAGCCAATATCCTCATGTCTGATGGAGCACTCAAAATTGCAGATTTTGGATTCGCTATCAAGGTATGCGATGCAGCCAAGTCCAATAAATACAATGTTGGCTCACCTTTATACATGGCCCCTTAATCTTTGAAAAGGAACTAATATACTTTGAAAACAGATATATGGGCTCTTGGAATTATATTCTTTGAAATGCTAACTGGTGAAACCCCTTGGAAGGCAAAGAATGAGAAGGAATTGCTGAGAAAGATTGAGAGCGAAAAGATAGATGATTTGCTTATTAAACTTTCCATAAGCAACAACTCAAAGTAATTCTTAAGAAAAGCCCTAAAAGTAGATAAGAACTCAAGACTATCCTTAGAAGGCCTATCTGAATTCAACTTTACAAGCAACGACAACATCTTGACATAAAAGAAACTCAACATTGATCTCCAGACAAATGTTTCATCAAAATACCAATTCCATTCCTTTACTCCTAAGACTGAGAAGTATGAAGCCAAAAGGGCTACATAAAGATCAAGCTAAAATAGAAACACAATTAGAGAATATTCTCAAAATAAATTTGTTAGCTTCAAAAATGATTCTATCAATCAAAGCATCCAACTCAAGTATAATCCTTCTACAGTCTCTAAAGAAAATCCTTAGCATCATAACTCCACAACTAAAAATCTGATTCCTGCAGCAACAGTCGACTGTAAATATGACAAAAGACTAGTTTCTAAGATCTTAGTCTCAGAAATTCATTACTGTAGATTTCTGTATAAATTACTAACAAAAATTATTGAGTCGAGCAAAAATGGTTTATTGCAGCATAGTAGATCTGAAGTAGATGCCATATCTAATTCATATGTTGGGATAATAAAGCATAAGATTGAGAATCTAATGAATTTTACCCATAAAAACTATATCAACGCTCCCTGCTATAATGAATACAAGCAGAGTTCAGACTATCAAAAACTAATGAGGATTACTAATGAGTATAGATAAAGATATAGTAGTGAGCTAAAGAGCTATTGGGAGAGTGCGAAGTGTAATTTCTCTACAGAGAGCACTTTAAGTCTTATTTAGCATCTGCATAGTTTGCTTCAGATGAGGAGTCATTATGAAGATATAACAAAAAGGAATTAAAAGGAAATAGTTGTCCTTGATTATCTCATCACTTCCAAACAGCTAATAGATATTTTCAAGAATGGCTAAAACTTTTAAAAATTCGCAAGGAAAAGTAGAATATAAGAAATAGTTGAGGGCAAAACAGCTGAGATTTCAAACGATTTGTTCGAGAAGATAATGAGAAGAGCATAAGATTTAGTCGGTTATAGGGGATAGATAAAAGTATAGCTAAAGAATCCTAAGATAATTGTATGAATGATCTGAGTTTAAGTTATAATAGAAAAAGAATATATAGTGAAATAAATGAATTAAATACTTTAAAACGTTATTAAACATATGAATATACACTTTTTTATTATAAAAATATGGGGTTGGGGTTGGGGTTGGGGTTGGGGT
>JACCDV010285198.1_pt1 | contig 20497 bp, 22 predicted proteins | sample 7446131 | NCBI WGS metagenome assembly JACCDV01 (sample SAMN15323448, study PRJNA562643) | freshwater metagenome | isolation source: river surface water | place: USA:Blue River Watershed | collected 2017-08-17 | reverse complement strand
TTGATTCATCACAACCAGATTTAAATTGGGATAACCCAGAAGTTGCAAGTGATTATGAAGTTACATTGCGTTTCTGGCTAGACCTTGGTGTTGATGGTTTCCGAATCGATGTTGCACATGGTTTAGTCAAAGAGAATCTCTTAACCGATCACCCAGATCCACAAGGAATCAGCGATGCTTTGCGTCTTGATGTTTCGATGGATCCTGAGATCCGTTATGCCCTTTTGCCTACTGTCCCGTATTTCGATCGCCAAGGAGTACACGAGATCTACCGTGAATGGCGAAAGCTATTTGATTCTTACAAGGATCGTGAAGTTATGGCGGTTGCTGAAGCGTGGGTGCATCCCCCGGTTAATTCAACCCGCTATGTTCGAAGCGATGAACTACATCAAGTCTTTAACTTTGATCTATTGGATGCACCATTTCAAGCAGGTTTCTTGTATTCAGTTATAAATCGTTCTATTGAACTAATGGATTCTGTAGGTGCTCTACCCACCTGGGCGCTAAGCAACCATGATTCTCCACGCGTTGCATCACGTATTGGTGAGGTACAGGCACGTGCGCTTGCTCTCTTTGTTTTAGCTTTGCCTGGCTCTTGTTATGTTTATGCAGGCCAAGAGCTTGGACTTCCTGATGGAGTAATTCCTGATGTTTTGCGACAAGATCCAATTTATTTCAGAACTAAGGGAAAACAAAAGGGTCGCGATGGCGCAAGAGTCCCGCTGCCGTGGGATGGAGATTCAACTCCCTTTGGATTTACAACCGGAACACCTTGGCTTCCTTTGGCTGACTCTTGGAAAGATCTAACTGTTGAAAAGCAAAGCTCTGATCCAAAGAGCACTCTAAATCTTTTTAAAACTGCGCTAAGACTTCGTGCTGAGCATCTGATTTCTCAAGGAGAGATCTCATGGGTGGAATCACCAGAGCATGGCTCGAGGGGTTCATCTTTACTAGCTATTCAAAGAGGCAATGTTTCCATCTACATGAATCTGACTGATACTCCGATTGAGGCGGAAATCACCGGCAGATTGCTCATGATGAGCGCAGGCACCGTAGATGCACGTGATGGAAAGATGACAATTCCTGCGGTTTCAACCATTTGGGTGCATCACTAACTGACACAATACCGCCATGGAATCTACGACTACATGGCTTTTGACCCTAGGCATACTCTCTCTAGTAATTGTCTTTGACTTAACACTTGCAATCATTCGTCGCAACAAAGAGACAACCATGACAGAGGCGGGTATCTGGACAGTCATCTATGTAACCGCAGCCATAGTCTTTGGCATTTTGATGCCAAACTGGACAACAGATCCAAACGCTCAAAAAGAGTTTTTTGCAGGTTGGCTAACTGAGTACGCATTGTCTGTTGATAACATCTTCGTCTTCGTAATTATCTTGAGCCGCTTGCAGGTTGAGAAGACCAAGCAGCAGCTGGTGTTGTTGCTTGGAATCATTATTGCGCTGTTGCTTCGTGGTGGATTTATTGCTGCAGGCAGTGCAATTATCGAGAAATTCTCAGGTGCCTTCTTTATCTTTGGCGCTTTCCTTATCTTTACCGCCTATCGCCTACTGGTCGAAGATGAGGGCGAGGAAGAGTGGAAAGAGGACCGCGTCATCACTTACATGCGCTCTAAGGGTGCAACGACATTTTTCATCGCACTTGTTTCTCTTGGATTTACAGATCTAGTTTTCGCTTTGGATTCAATTCCGGCAATCTTTGGAATCACCCGAGATCCATACATCGTCGTATGTGCAAATATCTTTGCATTAATGGGCCTACGTCAGTTGTACTTCTTGTTACAGGGCCTTTTGCAACGATTGGTATACCTATCAAAGGGGCTTTCCTTTATCCTGGCATTTATCGGAGTAAAGATGTTTATCGAAGCCTTCCATGGAGTCGGAATCCATGACATCTTTGGTATCGAACTGCCACATGTTCCAATCGAAGTCAGCTTATTTGTCATCGTTGCAGCACTTACTGTGACAGCGGTTGCAAGCCTTACAGCAACACGTAAGGATGGAAGCGAGATCGTTTAGATCTCAGTTTTCATCTTTCGTAAAGTTTGACGATCGTAATCCTTTGATTTCTCATGGATCTTTCTGATCTGCAGAGCAAAGGCTTTAATCGCGGTATCAAAAGCGGCAAGATCATTAAACTCTGCTGCTTCTGCTCTTATAAGCGGTCCAGATCCATGTGAAGTTAAAACCACCTTGTGTTTATGTTTTCCCTGATGGGGGTTTGCCTCATGAAGAACTTCAACTTCTACGCGATCAATAACAACACTAAATCGCTCCATGCTGTTGAGTTTTTCAATTGCAATATCTTTGAAATCTTCTGCTAAATCTGCGTGACGTGTATGAATTTGTATCTTCATACTAGAAGGGTATTACTAAGACCACCGCGGTTGCTAGAGCTGCAAGAAGAAAAGATTTTCCAAGGATGACTAAGGCTGTCTTACGATCGGCAGCTCTATCTTCCTTGCTTGCAACGCGCTTAATGTCGCCCATCTTGCCAACATTGAAGGTGCCTGCAAAGCCATAAGCTAAGCAAAACTTTGAACGTGACTGAACAAAACCAACTGATGCAACCATTAATGGAAAAAAGATACCGAGTCGGTAAATCGCAGGCGCATCAACTGCGTTAAAGGTCAACAGGTAAGAGATAGAAACAAATAAACCAAGTACTGCAACTACTTGCCTTCTGCGAACCTCGCCCTTACCTATGTTGCAGGTGCCAGGGATGTATTGAACATCAGGCATCTTCATACTCATCTTCATCCACCCAAGTATCTGCAACTGATTCATCTTGGTGTTCTACCCAGGACAAAAATGAGGCTACTGCTTGAAATGCCAGTACCGTCATGGTTAGCGCAGCGAAGGTGCGACGAATGCCTTTGAACATAGGATAAAAATACTCGCTATTGCTGGAAAAATCTCTATAAAGTGCTGAGAGCCTGTTCTATATCCTGCCAAATGTCATCAACATGCTCACAACCAACTGAAAGTCTAATGAGCTGTTCAGGAACGGATGGGCTTTCGAGCGCCCAACGACGTCGGCGCTCCCACAATGATTCGACTCCGCCCAAACTGGTTGCGTGGGTGATCAATCGTGAGGATTCACAGACCTTCTCTGCTTGTTCAGCGGATCCATCAATCTCAAATGAGATGACTGCACCAAAACCTGGGTATCGAACCTTGGTGATCTTTGCATGCTCTTGAAGGCGTGTGACAAGTTGCTTCGCATTACTTTCTGCAGCTCTAAAGCGAACCGGAAATGTGCGAATTCCGCGCAACGCCAACCAAGCCTCAAAAGGCCCCGGAATTGATCCATTAAATCTGCGCGCTTCATCTAAGCGCTTGAAAAGTGCTGAATCATTTGTTGAAAGTGAACCTAGTACTACATCACTGTGCCCAGCTAAAAACTTTGTAACAGAGTGCATCACAATATCTGCGCCCATAGAAAGTGGTTGCTGAACTAAAGGCGTTGCAAAGGTATTGTCGACTCCAACTCCGATTGTAAATTTCTTGGCAGCAGCAATAAGTGCTACAAGATCTGCAATATCAAGACATGGGTTTGTTGGAGACTCTAACCACAACAAGGCAGCGCCTTTCATTGCGGAAATTACTTCGTCGGTGTTGGTGATATCAACAAAGCGAACTTCTAAGCGACCCGATGCGTGATGTTGATTGAGTAATCCCATTGTTCCGCTATAGCCCTGATTGGATGCAACAACGGGTGCGCCGATTGGCAAGATTGAAAAGACTGCGCTAATTGCAGCCATGCCAGATGAGAATGAAAGTGTTTGACCGCCTTCTAATTCAGATATGGCAGTTTCTAGCGCGCTCCAACTTTCATTTCCGTAACGTCCATAACCAACTGGTCCACCTGCGTGATAGGTCGAAGAGAAAACAATTGGAGGGTTCAGGGAAGCATCAGGTGCGACCTCGGGGCGACCTGCAGAAATCGCTGATGTTTCTGGATGAAGACTCATGCAGCAATCTTAATTGTTAAATGGCTCTAATTGTTAGAAAGGATTGCCATGGCCGCATTATGGCCAGGAATCCCACTTACTCCCCCACCACGTACAGCGCCAGCGCCACAGATGAAGATTCGGGGGTCATCAGTCTCAACTCCCCACGATTCTTGACTTCCATCCTCACGAAAGGGCATCGCTAAATCTGTATGGAAGATGTTGCCTCTAGGAAGGGCGATCGCATCTTCAATATCCAATGGAGTTTTAACTTCAATCGCTGCAATCACATCTTCAATTGGTTCGGCAAGATACTCGTTGATCGAAGCTAACGCTGATTTCAAAGCAGCGTCACGCCCAGCATCATTATCGGCATCAAACAATGAAGCTGGAGTGTGCAACCCAAACAAGGTTAATGTCTGATAGCCAGCATCCTGTAACTCTTCTCCCAGGATTGATGGATCAGACAAGGTGTGGCAGTACATCTCGATCGGCATCTTGGATGGCATCACACCTTTTTGAGCTTCTGCAAATACTGTTTCAAATTGAGAAAAACTCTCATTTGCGTGAAAGGTTCCGGCAAAGGCAAGTCGCGGATCGATACCTGATTTAAGTTTAGGTAATCGCTTTAATAAAATATTTATCTTCATCTGTGAACCATCAAGGCTGTTGGGTGCGGTTGTACCTCGTAGTTTGGCCAGCACCTGTGGCGCAGCATTTGATAGCAAGTAATCTGCAGAGACAACTTCTCCGGTTTCAATCACAACTTCTACACCAGTAGCTGTTGAAGTGACTTTGTTAGCCTTGGAGTTAAGTGAAATCTCAACTCCACTTTCTGTAGCAACTCTGACTAACTCATTTACCAAAGCGCCCATTCCGCCCTTTGGAACCTTCCATTCTCCTGTGCCATTTCCGATTAGATGGTACAAAAAGCAGATGTTTGCTTGTAGATCATAAGCAGATGCGAAGGTCCCAATCAATGCATCGGTTAGAACGACTCCACGTACAACATCATTGTTGAATCGTTCTGTAATTACCTTTCCGATTGGCTCTTCAACTAAGTACTGCCAGATGGAATCTAGATTGATTTGCTGGCGCAATTCAGAGCGAGTTTTCAAGGGCTCTAAAAGTGTTGGTGCAATTCGTTCAGCAAACTGGGCAACCTCTGCATAAAAATCCTGCCAAGCCTGCCCTTCCTTTCCGGAAGGATCGATTTCATTAAATGATTGTTCAGTCTTTGAATCCCAGGTTCTAGATACATACAGGCCCTTGTTTTCCCCGTATGGCGTATAGCTGGAAACTTCACGGGAAACACATTCAAAGGAGAGTCCTAAGTCATCAACGATCTTGTCGGGCAAAAGTGCAATCAAGTATGAGTAGCGAGAGAGGTTGGCATCGTATTCAGGGAAGGTTTTAACACTTTGCGAGGCCCCACCTATTTCAGGGTTGGCCTCTAAAATTCGAACGGATTTACCTGCACGAGCTAAATATGTTGCAGCAACGAGACCATTATGCCCACCACCGATAATTACTACATCGTACTTTTTGCTTGACATTTATATTGCTCGCGCGATGCGGTGAATTGCTTCTGTGATGATTGTAGGACTTGTCGCAAAATTTAAGCGAATATATTGAGAACATTGAGCACCGAAGGTATGTCCGGCATTGAATGCAACTCGACCTTTCGCCAGCAATGTCTCGGTTGGATTCTCTCCAAGGTTCAGTGACTCAAGATCTATCCAAGCTAAGTAACTGTTATCTGGGACGTGATATCGAACCGATGGCAACTGAGAACTTAGTAATTCTTTAATCATTTTTCGATTGTGATCTAGATTTTGCATCACCGAATCAAGCCATGTACCACCTTCTGCAAATGCAATTGCTGTTGCAAAACCACCCAGCAAAGATGCGCGATAGTGAACTGCTGCCGGCATAGTGGCTAATCGACTATTGATCGCATCGTTTTGAGAAACAATGATTGCGCACTTCAATCCCGCAATATTCCAACCCTTTGATGCTGCGGTAACTGTTACCGACACAGATTCAGCATCTGATCCAAGACTCAGCATTGGTACAAAAGTATGATCCTGGTATGTCAATGGGGCATGGATTTCATCACTAATGACTAGGACGTCATAACGTTTGGCCAAAGCAACGATTCGAAGGAGCTCTTCTTTACTGTAAATACGACCTAAAGGATTGTGCGGGCTACAGAGAATGTGGACCTTGAGTCCAGATGCATATGCTTTTTCAATTCCATTCCAATTGATTTCCCAAGGGTTAGCTGACTCATCACCGGTTCGCTCAAATGGAACATCTACAAGGTTTAACTTGGTTTCATTAATCCAGTTATAAAAGTTGTGATAGACCGGTGAACTTAGGAGAATCGAATCTCCCGGCTTAGTGAAAACACGCAAAATTTCTACAACTGCAACGCCAACATCTGTTGCCGCACGGACTTGAGATTCATCGACATTCCAACCCCAACGCTCTCCGGCAAACTTCTTAAATCCAAGACCTAGCTCTGGAATTGAACCCAAATATCCTAAATCGGACTTTGCAACCATTTCAGTAAGAAGATCACGAATTGGTTGAGCTACGGGAAAATCCATTTCTGCAACTGGCAGGGGCAAAACATCGGATTCAAAGTCACGCCACTTGGTACTGCGATGAGTGTGTAGCTCAGCCAAGTTTGGTGCTGAAACTGAATGATCGCTCATGCCCATAAGGCTACCTCAGAGAAGTTGTTCTTCGGGAGACAGCCGACGTGTGGAGTTTCGAACCACAAGCGTGGTTGGCAAAACTAATGAAGGTGGATCAACTACAGGCTTTCGCAATCTCTCCATAATGGACCAAGCTGCCATTTCGCCCATCAAGGTAACAGGCTGCTCAATTGTTGTTAGCTCTGAAAACTCTGCCATTTCATGACCATCAAAACCAATAATTGAAATGTCATCAGGTGCCTTTAATCCATGACGACGTAGAGCCTGCATCGCTCCAATTGCCATTTCATCTGACTCGCAAAAGATTGCTGTTGGGCGATTAGGTCTGGCTAATAAATCATCCATTGCACGCGAGGCTGTGTGCATCGTGAAATCACCATGTATTTCACGAGATGGCAACCATTCCAAGCCGTTTTCTGCCAAGACCTGCATGAAACCCTTGCGTCGATCCTGCGGAACGGAAAAGTTAAAAGGGTCATCTGGTCGACCCGACATTAAGCCAATCTTCTTATGTCCTTGATTCACTAAGTGCTGAGTAGCTGTTCTGGCACCAGCCACATCATCAATCTTGATTGATGCGCACTTTTCATGATCCATACCAACTAGTGCAATTGGAATACCCAAAGAGAGCATTGAATCAAACTCTTCTTCGGTAGGTGGAAGAGAGATAACGATTAAGGCATCAACACGACCTTTAAGAAGCTGATGCTGAAAAAGTCTTTCGCGGCCCTTCATTTGGCTAAAGTTGTAAAGAAGTAAATCCATTCCAGCTTCACGTAATGCTTGTTCAGCCCCGCTAATTACTTGTGAAAAGTACCAACGGGAAATATATGGCGCGACAACGCCAACAGAATTGGTGCGCCCAGTGGTTGCACTCTGGCGCTCTGTGTTTAATGGATAGTTCAGCTTCTCCGCGGCAGCAATAATCTTGTCGCGAGTTTGTTGATTGACATGGTGTAGCCCTCGAAGTGCACGAGAAACGGTGGCGGTTGAAACGCCAGCCTCTTCGGCGACCTCTTTGATTCCAGCCATTTCATCACCTCCAGCCCTTCAGGCTCTGCAAAACTCTGCAATAGAAACTGCAACGACTGCAAAAGTACGGCAAAGATGCTGCAATTCGCAATCCCTAGAGTAAATCCAGCGGTAGATTAGATGCCATGAGCAATCAAATTGAGACCCAGATCGATGTAACCCTGACCGAGCGCAATCGCCTGACAGCATTTTTTCGAATCATTCTGGTAGTCCCAGCTTTCATCTTTGTAGCCTCTTTCTCGCCGACATCGGCTTTCTCTGATGATGCCATGAGTATCTATGCAGGTTTACTTGCATTGCCAGCGGCGTTAGCGATCATTGTTCGCCAGGTGTACCCAAGCTATGTCTTAGCTTTTAATGATGCATTGCTTTCTCTACAGACCCGTGTAGATGCATATCTACTATTGCTCACAGATGAGTACCCATCAATTGAAGAAAATGATGTTGTCAGTGTGACCTTCCCTGAAGTCGATGCGAAGCAGCTTAACCGTTGGTTGCCTCTAGTTAAGTGGTTGCTTGCTGTGCCTTTGTATCTTGTCGGAATTGTTTATGTAATCTATGCAGCAATCCTTACTGTCATCGCATGGTTTAGCGTTTTGTTTACAGGAAACTATCCAGAGTTTTGTGCAGAGGGTGTTGTTGGAACAATCGCTTACTGGAACCGTGTAGTTGGCTACGCCCTGCTCTTGGTAACAGATGAGTACCCAACCTTCTCTTTGTAGTTAATGGCGGTCCACTCTGCGCAGAAAATGCGCCGAATCGTTGCTGAGGTTTCTCAGATGGATCCAAAGTTTGCAGCGCTGATTGAACGCCGTCCCTTATGCACCCTTGGTCGCACCGAGCCAAATGAATCTCACTTTGAATCACTTGTCAGTTCAGTAATCTCACAACAGTTAGCGGTAAAGGCGGCTGCAACTATTCATGAACGTTTAGTAAAGCTGTGCAAAGGTTCTGTGACACCCCGCAAATTGGTAAAACTAAGTGATGAACAGTTACGGGAAATTGGTGTATCCGGTGCTAAAACCCGAACTATTAAAGGAATTGCCAATGCGGCGATAGATAAATCAATACCTATCAATGAGATTGATCAGATTCATGATGACCAAGAGATCTTTGATGCGCTAACTTCGATTTGGGGTGTTGGTCGTTGGACCGTTGAAATGTTCATGATGTTTCAACTTGGACGCCTAGATATTTGGCCAACTGGTGATTTAGCTGTTAGACGTGGCTGGGACATGATCCATGGATCAAAGGAAGAAACTACGGCAAAGGCTTTGGATCTTAAGGGAGAAAAGCTACGCCCCTACAGAAGTGTCTTTGCTTGGTACTGCTATCAGGCGGTGCATGAAGCAAGAGGGCTAGATTACTGACGCTCCTGCAAAACTAAGGCAACAGAGTTGATGCACCAACGCTGATCTGTTGGCACTGCATAACCTTCACCTTCAAAGACATGGCCCAAGTGAGAACCGCAAGCTGCACATCGAACTTCAGTTCTAATGCGTGGAGCTAAAGAGCGATCCTCTAACAACTCAACTGCATCATTTGATGTTGGTGCGTAAAAGGATGGCCAGCCGCAACCTGAGTGAAACTTTGTTTCGCTTCTAAATAATTCAGCACTACACGCTTTGCACTTGTATACACCGATAGTTTCAGTTTCTGTGTACTCGCCTGTAAAGGCAACTTCCGTTGCTGCGTTACGCAGGACTTCATATGACAATGGATCTACACGGCTTGCTAGCTCTGCTTCATCAATCTTTACTGGATACTCTTCTTCACTCATGAGCTATGCAACCGTTTCTGGGTAAGGAACACCCGTGCTTGAATGGCAATCATAACCATTGGGATTTTTTTGCAAATACTTTTGGTGGTACTCCTCAGCTGGGTAGTACTCGACACCTTCGGCGCTAAGAATCTCCGTGCAGATTGTGTCCATGCCTGCAGCTGTTAAGGCATCTTGGTACATCTGACATGAAGCGAGCGCCACCTGCATCTGTTCATGTGATGTTGTGTAAATAGCGCTGCGGTATTGAGTTCCGATATCTCCACCCTGTTGATTCAAAGATGTTGGATCATGCATCGTCCAAAACTCTTGCAGTAAGCGAAGGTATGAAACCTGTGCTGGATCAAAGACAACCTTCACCATCTCGGCATGCCCGGTGACTCCAGTGCAGACCTGCTCATAGGAAGGGTTGGGGCGAATGCCACCCATGTAACCAACACTTGTCTCGATGACGCCATCCATCTGCCAGAAGCGACGCTCTGCTCCCCAGAAACAACCAGTTGCAAAGTAAGCCGTTGAGTTCATGCGTGAATTGTTGCAGTATGCACACTTATTCGCACCCGCTGATAACCTTCATACTGACCCAATGAGCCCCCGTAGCTCAGGGGATAGAGCACTGCCCTCCGGAGGCAGGTGCACAGGTTCGATTCCTGTCGGGGGCACTTGAGATAGATCACCCTCATTTTGAAAACTCTTTCCCGTTCATCCTTGTATAACATCCCCACACAAGGGAGAATTAAGCCCTTGCACACGCATGTGTGTAGTTACACCCTCACTCTTATTGTGAGCTTCCCTAAGGAGATATGTAATGGATTGGCGTCATCAATCAGCCTGCCGTGATGAGGATCCTGAACTTTTCTTTCCTGTTGGAAACACAGGCCCAGCTCTGACTCAAATTGAAGAGGCAAAAAAGGTTTGTAACCGTTGCATCGTTAAGGAGCCATGTCTTGCATGGGCTCTTGAAAGTGGTCAGGATGCTGGAGTTTGGGGCGGATTATCTGAAGATGAACGTCGTGCACTCAAGCGTCGTGCGGCACGTAATCGCGCTCGCTTAATGGAGCAGCAAAACCAGATCTAAAGAGGAAAGCGCAACTTTGCCTGCGTTCCCTTGTCTGTTGACTCTAAACGCAGCTCGCCCTTTAACTCATTTTCAGTAAGTGTGCGAACGATTTGTAATCCCAAATTTGCCGAAGTCAATAGATCAAAACCAGCTGGCAATCCAACACCATCATCTGAAATAGTTACTAGACCTTCATTGCTGTAACGCTGAAGCTCAATTTTCAAATGTGTTCCTGATTCATAGAGGCCATGCTCCAAAGCGTTGTGAATTAATTCTGTGACTACCAATGACAACGGTGTAGCAACACGAGATTCCAATGATCCGATCTCACCCACACGTTCAATACTTAGTTGGCTCATACGAGGACTGAGCTCTAAGGCATGTGTCACTAGTGAGCTAAGCACCTCATCAAAGGCGACTGTGGTTTGAGTGCTATTTGAAAGCGTTTCGTGGACAACTGCAATTGATGCGATTCGACGCACGGCCTCATCGAGCGCAGCAGCCGCGGCCGGATCTTCAATGCGTCGAGATTGAAGGCGCAGTAATGCAGAAACGGTTTGAAGGTTGTTTTTAACTCGGTGATGAATCTCGCGAATCGTGGCATCTTTCGTAACTAGCTCGCGATCACGACGGCGTAGCTCAGTAACATTTTGCAGCAGAACAATTGCTCCGACCTTATCTTTTCCAATATTCAAAGGAAGGATTAACAGATCAATTGTTGCTCCTTGATTATCTATCTCAACACGTTGCAATACCTTGCCATTAAGGCGAGAGCGGACACCTTCCTCTGATGGGTTTGGTGATGCACTCACTAACTGCTCTGCGACCTCACCAAGGTTTCTGCCCTCTAGATCTCCTCGCCAACCCATGCGAGAAAAGGCTGACTTTGCATTGGGACTTGCAAATGAAATTGCAGAGTTTGCATCCAAACGAATCAAGCCATCACCAACACGTGGGACCGGCTCAAACATAGATGCAGAGTCCTTATAAGGAAAACTTCCTTCAGCAACCATTCGGTAGAGCTGGGCAGCAACCTCGCGATAATTACTCTCTAACTTGCCAGAGCTACGTGAGTGCTCGATATTTCTGTGGCTTGAAATGACGGCGATGACCTGGCCTTCAAAGGTAACTGGAATCATCTCGGTTTTAACAAGCATCTCCCCTATTTGTTCAGGGTTAATCGCTGAGATGATTTCATCCCCAGAAAGTGCCTCATCGATACCAGGCTTGGCTCCCCAGAGAACCTCATCACCAATGACATCGTTGATAAAAACTGTCGAAGTCGTTGTTGGACGGATGTGTGCAACTGCGATGTGCCCCGTTGGCCACATCGAAACATCTTTACGGATCGGAACCCACAAAATCAAATCGGTAAAGGAAAGATCGGCAAGCAACTGCCAATCAGCAACTAGCGCTCTTATTCTGTTTGCCTGATCAATTGTGATTGTGGTTCGTGCGCCTAAGAGTTTTTCTAACTGAAACATCTTTACTTCCACTCACCCAAGTGAATTTCAATCTCCTGGGTTGCAAACCAGACCAGCTCATCATCGCCTTGAAATGCCAGCAACGCACATTGCAACTGCTCCCATGGAAGCGGTGCCTTAAGAGTTACTGAGTCTTCATAACTTTCTGCGATCTGTTCATCAGTTATTTCAAATGCCAAGACTATTCCGGGGGCGCTCTCTGAAAGCCTTAGATCTAAAGCCTCCTGCCCCGCAGCAATCGAGAGCAGATACTCCAACTCTTCCTCATCGCAATCTAGATTTTCTGCCACAAATGCTGCAGTTGGTGCGAATACTTCAGCCGCATCAAAGCTTTTGCTCTGCACAAAGGAGTCAAGCTCCTTGTGGCTGATGGGGAGGTATGCGCGCATTCACCCATAGTAATAGATCTCAAGAAGTGATTTCTCGGGCCATTTCTGCGATCGCCTTGCGGAGATTTGAACGCTCATTTGTCTCAACGAGGGTCGCTTGCTCATCCTCTGCCGCCTTGACCACGCGAGCTTCCTCTTTCAATGTTCTAATTCGAAAAGGTTTTAGTGCGGTGGTGGTAGCAACAAAGCGAGCCATCTCGCCATCGCCTCGCTTGCCATTAGATTTCATGTTTTGCGTGAAGCTGATCTTTGCTCGAATCGATGTTTGCTGCAGCAGTTCGACTACTTGGCCTAAACGATAATGACCTATGTGATCTGCCCGCGAGATGATCATTAACTCATCTGCTTGATCACAGCACCAGGTGGTAACCATCGAAGTCCATCTTCTATCTGTTAGCCGATTTGAAAGACCCGATATTGAACCAATATCTAAGACAACATACTCAAACTCTTGTGTCGCCTTACTCATGAAACTTTCTAGCTGGTCGGCGGAGTCTTGGGTTACTTCAGCTAAACAAAGATTGGGTGCAATGGACATCCACGAACCGCCTTCAGAGATGTTTCGCATAGACAGCAGAGGTGCGATCGAAGGTGCGCGAAAATTAGCTTCAATGAGCAGTGTTGACTTCTCAAGAACACTTAACTCCATCGCAAGGTTTAATGCGATCAAGGTGCATCCGGTGTGACTGCCAGCAGAAGCAATGGCGACGACCTTTGAAGTGCGAGCGGCCCGTTGGGTTAATGATCCTGAGCGCACCATTGGCGCTCTGACAAAGCCTCGCACCAATGAGATTAAATCGGTGTCAGAGCTTGGCAGCTGATGCAATGAAGTGAAATCACCATCGGAAACATTGGGTAGTGAAAATCCAATTGTCTGCCGAATCAAGCCCTGGACTGCATCAATTAACTGCATGCTGGCTCCAGGTAAATCTGTTCCGTAGATCAAGAGAGCATCCTTGGTATCTGGCAGCTGTGCATTCAGATGATCCTGTAAAGAAACCCAATCAATTGCTCGGAAAACAACATTCCAACCTTGTGCATACAAAGTACCGGCGACAAATCCTTCCACCTCTGGGTTTGCAATTGCTGTGATCACCGTTGGCATCTTTAACTCAGACATAAGATCTCACCACAACCAAACGCCCTTGCGTTGTTGCGCTAAGTACACGCAATACTTGGGTCTCTTCAATCGCAACGGTGATCGCCACATCACCACCCAAAGAGTTTCTGGAATCATCAAGAGAGATAAGAGTTACTCCACCCAAGATCAAAATGGGATCGATCACCGCCTCCCCATTACGAGAATCCAGAACCCAGTAAATATCTACTGGATCTCCGGCCATGATTCCTGAGGCTAGATCAACAGAACGAAGTGAAATAGGAACCGCGCTCGTTGCCAGTGAATCAACTGTCGCCGACAAATCTGACACAGAGATAACCTCTCCAACCAGCATTGTGCGGGTTGCAACCAAGCCAATGGCTACATCTGAGGTGCTCATGTAATTACCTGAACTAGATCCAAGGTTTAGATGGGCTGAAACTAAATCAGAGCTAGTCATGACATGTCCCGGTGTTATTGCACTTGCTACAACCCAGTACTTATCTCCTTTGTTTGAGTATGTGGAGATAAAAAATGCTGAAGCAAAGGCTGCAATGATTAAAGTGATTGCCAAGGGCATCCGAGCGCTGTAGGAACTCTTTGTATATTTCATAGCTGTACCCAAGAGGTTGCCCTCTTACAAGCTAGGAATTTATCCACAATCGGTCAAAGGTATGAGTATTTTTCATACCAATGGCTGACTCATTGCTAGCTGCAGCAAGTAACTCTCTGCACATGACTACACAACGTGAATTTGAGCAAATGCCTACCTTTACAACAATACAGTTGGTCGCGGTTTCAAGTGATCCTGATGAGGATTATTTGCATCCTGTACTTGAAATCTTCAAACCAATCCCTAAAGCCCCTGAAGTTAAAAAGCCACCGTTGTACTTGGTTCCAACTACATTTGGTGAAGAGTTTGATGCAGCCTTTGCGCCACAACCAACCTCGGCTTCAGATCTGCCAGCGATTGAGCTACTGATTCAGCAATTTGTTCATAACCTTGTTGAAGTATGGGCTGGTAGAAGATCAGCGCTTCAACTGCAATCTATCTGCCACTACAAACTCTTCAATGAAGTTCAAAAAAACGCTGGATCATTAAAGGAGGTTGGAAGGGTGCGAAAGTTCAGGGTTACCCAACCTTTAGATGGAGTATGCGAAGCAACAGTTACCGTACGTTTTGGAGAACGTTTACGGGTAGTTGCGATCAGATTTGAAGGTTTAGATGGGCGCTGGTTGTGCACCAGCTTGAGCCTTATCTAATTTAAGCAGCGCCTCCGTGGCAACGCTTGTACTTCTTTCCTGAACCACAAGGGCAAGGTGAGTTGCGAGAAGTATCTCCGGTAGTGCGAACCCCTGATTCATCCGCAGCTGTGTACTGCAAACCGGTTTGTGGCAACTGCTTGCCCTCTAACCCTGGAGCTACTACCTGATTACTTGCACTCTCCACTGTGACTTCGATGTTGAACACAAATCCAGCGATCTCTTCCTTAATTCCATCCATCATCGCTGCAAAGAGATCAAAGCCCTCTTTTTGATACTCAACTAGCGGATCGCGCTGGGCCATTGCACGAAGACCGATTCCCTCTTGCAGGTAATCCATCTCGTAAAGATGCTCGCGCCACTTGCGATCAAGTACTGAAAGCAAAACCTTGCGCTCTAGTTCGCGCAATACATCAGCACCCAATTCTTCTTCACGCTTTGCATAAGCTGCTTCGCAATCCTCAAGAACACGTGCGGTAATGAAATCTGCATCAAGTCCTACGCGAGAGCCCGCCTCTTTCTCAAGCTCCTCGATAGTAAATGAGATTGGGTAAATAGTCTTAAGGGCGGTAAATAGCGTCTCTAGATCCCAATCCTCTGCATATCCATCGGCTGTTGCAGCTGAGATATATGCGGTCAATGTATCGGCGACAAAGTGTGCGACCTGCTCTTTAATATCTGCACCCTCTAGAACGCTACGACGCTCTCCGTAAATAACGGTGCGCTGACGGTTCATTACATCGTCATACTTCAAAACATTTTTACGCATTTCAAAGTTCTGCGCCTCAACCTGCGTCTGTGCAGATTTGATCGCATTTGAAACCATCTTTGATTCAATTGGTGCATCATCTGGTAGGCCAGCTGCTGTTAAGAAGCGCTCCACCATTCCAGAGTTAAATCGACGCATCAAATCATCTTGTAGAGATAGGTAAAAACGAGACTCTCCTGGATCGCCTTGACGACCAGAACGTCCACGTAGCTGATTATCAATACGGCGTGATTCGTGACGTTCGGTACCTAAAACATAAAGTCCACCGAGGCTAACAACCTCTTGGTGACCGGTTTCAACAGCAGCCTTTTGGCGCGCAATCTCTGCTGGCCATTCCTTCTCATACTCTGCCGCATTATCTACTGGAGAAATTCCACGACGTTGTAATTCAAAATCTGCCATGAATTCGGGGTTGCCACCCAACATAATGTCGGTACCGCGACCTGCCATATTGGTAGCAACAGTTACAGCACCCTTCACACCTGCCCGTGCGATGATCGCCGCTTCGCGCTCGTGATGCTTTGCATTGAGAACCTCATGTGGAACACCTGCTTTGCGAAGAAAGGCGGATAGCTCCTCTGATTTTTCAACGCTGACAGTTCCAACCAATACTGGCTGGCCCTTGCGATGACGCTCGACAATATCTGCAGTAACAGCTGCAAACTTTCCGACCTCAGTCTTGTAGACCAAATCTGGTGAATCAAGACGCTGTGATGGTCGGTTGGTAGGAATTGGAACAACACCGAGCTTATAAATCTGATGGAACTCAGAGGCTTCAGTAGTTGCCGTACCTGTCATACCTGACAATTTGTCGTATAGACGGAAGTAGTTCTGCAGCGTAATTGTTGCAAGGGTCTGATTTTCATCCTTGATCTCAATACGCTCTTTTGCTTCTAGCGCTTGGTGCAAACCTTCGCTGTAACGACGGCCAGCAAGCATGCGACCTGTGTGCTCATCAACGATAAGAAGTTCACCATTCATGACAACGTAATCCTTGTCGCGCTTAAACAACTCTTTAGCACGGATTGCGTTGTTGAGGTAGCCGATCATTGGAGTATTGGCAGCCTCGTAAAGGTTTCCGATCTGCAAAAGCTCTTCAACCTTAGTAACACCTTCTTCAAGAATTCCTGAGGTCTTCTTCTTTTCATCTACTTCGTAGTGAACATCGCGCTGAAGTTTTTGAACCAGATTCGCAAACTCCACGTACCATTTGGTGGCCTTATCGGCAGGGCCGCTGATAATCAATGGTGTACGTGCTTCATCAATCAAGATCGAGTCAACTTCATCTACTACTGCAAAGAAGTGATCGCGCTGAACACACTCATCAAGAGACCATGCCATGTTGTCGCGAAGGTAATCAAAACCAAACTCATTATTTGTTCCATAAGTAATATCTGCTGAATACGCTTCGCGACGTTCTGCAGGTGTCATGTTGGCCAGAATTACACCAACCTTAAGGCCCAAGAATCTATGAACGCGGCCCATCCACTCGCTATCGCGCTCTGCTAAATAATCATTTGTTGTGACAACGTGCACACCTCGACCTGCGAGCGCATTCAAATATGATGGAAGGGTTGCAACTAAGGTCTTACCTTCACCAGTACGCATTTCAGCGATATTGCCCTTGTGCATCGCTGCACCACCCATGAGCTGCACGTCGTAGTGACGCTGACCCAAGGTGCGACGTCCTGCTTCGCGAACAACTGCAAAAGCTTCAGGTAGAAGGTCATCCAGGCTTTCACCCTTTGCGTAACGAGCTTGGAATAGCCCGGTCTGCTCACGTAGCTCTGAATCTGACATCGCTGAAAAGCGTGCCTCTTGAGCATTAACTAAGGCAACGATCTTGCTTAGATCACGAAGGATGCGTCCTTCGCCTGCACGCAAAATCTTGTCTACAAACGCTGGCATTGACCTGGCCTCTCAGTCAGGGTGGGACCCTGATTCACGCCCTTATCGTAGAGGTTGGGCAACACAGGCGGTAACCGCAGAGACTGAGCCAATAGCCTGAAAACCCTGCGAATTAACCGCTCTGAAGCCTTCTCGCAGGGTCGCACCCGTAGTCACCACATCATCAATCAAGATCAACTCTCCCCTGGCATGGCAGCTCAGGGAGAAGGCCCCATCCAGATTTTTAGCACGCTGATCGCGATCTAACCGAGATTGATCCAACACTCTTCGTGACAGCTGCAAACAATCAAGCATCGGAATCCCGGTCCGCTCTGAGATCTGAGAAACCAAATCAACCATGAAACTTCTGCCACGACGACGTTGTGACGCTTTGCCTGACGGAATAGGAACCAAGCGAGCTAAATTGGTATCGACCTTATTCTTATTCAACACATGAATGATCGATTGAATAATTAACTCATCTGCACCTTTTTGCCCTGACTCTTTCGCGGCAAGAATTATCTTTGAGGCGATCGGAGTGTAGATAAGGGCCGAATGAACCTTGAACTTTCCAAGGTTGCTCTTGTAATAATGTGGATGCCAGCTACTCCGGCATCCCGAACAAATGCTGGGACCTAATCGCTGACAACCAAAACATCTACTGGGAAAGATCAGCTGAGTTAAATCGGAAAAGGCGCTCACACATCAATCATGCTGATTTGCAAAAGTATTTTTGTTATTACTTTAAAGCTGTGGAAATTAAGCTTTGTAATCTTCCGGCTGCAAAGTTATCAAGCGGCGTTCGATGCTGTCATAGGTGTTGCGAGGCAAGGTAACAACAAAGTGTGCACCTCTCCCGGGGCGGCCCCACGCCTCTAATTCTCCATTGTGCAAACGTGCATCTTCCAGTGCGATAGAAAGGCCAAGTCCTGTTCCGCCACGGGTTCTGGCACGAGAAGGATCTGCACGCCAGAAGCGATCAAAAACCCGGATTAATGCATGCTCATCTAAGCCGATTCCGTAATCTCGTACACCAACTGCAACATCATGATCACTTGCTTCAATCTGCACATTTATTTGATGTTCTTCTGCATGGTCAATGGCGTTAGAAAGAAGGTTGCGCAAAATGCGCTCTACCCGGCGAATGTCAGCTTTAATCATGATTACAGGTGCTGCAGAGTGCACATAAATCGCTGTTTTTCGCTCCTTAGCCACCAAGGCTAAATCATCTGCACATCGCTGAACTAACTGAACGATGTCAAAATCCACCGCTTCCAGAACCGCTACCTCGGCATCAAAGCGTGAGACCTCAAGCAGATCCTCAAGTAAACGCTCAAAGCGATCTAACTGTGCAACTAACAACTCTGCGCTTCGTGAAACAACTGGATCAAAGGAGTCCTTCGAGGAGTGAATAACCTCTGATGCCATTCGCAAAGTTGTTAAAGGTGTACGAAGTTCATGGGAAACATCAGATACAAAGCGCTGCTGGACACGTGAAAGGTTCTCAAGACGTGCAATCTGCTTTTCAATTGATTCAGCCATCTCATTGAAGGCCAGACCCAAAGTGGCGATTTCATCTTGGGATTCAACTTTTAAACGGTTTCCAAAATCACCCGCGGTAAATTCCGTGGCAACCGCTGCAGCCTCACGTACCGGTTTTACAACCTGACGGACTACCAGCCAGGTAATCAATCCAACTAAGAAGAGCAGTAGAAAACCGGTTAAGAAAAATGAACGGCTAATCAGATCCAGGGTTTTCTCCTGGTTTGCAAGAGAGAAGATGATGTACATCTCGTACTGTCCTGCGTTTGGAATCTGAACTTTTTGACCGATTGCTAGACCACCAACCCGAGTTCCGGTTAGGTAATTCATATTGGTGTACTGGTAAACAAGATCAGGATTTTTGCGAACACGCTCGCTGAGGGATGTAGGAATAGAGCCCGGATCCAAGAGATTGGATGCAATCTCGTAGTTGTTTTCCCTGGTATTGCCAGGGCTTCGAATGAAGACAACTTCTCGTGCATTCTCATTTGCTGTCAAAGTTGTTGCAGAGCTAATGACATCATCTACAACCTTTTGAACAACTGAGTCTTTCTCACCCTGTGCTAACAAGAAACGATATTCGGCGGTAAAGATTGTTGATCGCGCTTCCACTAAAGCGGTATTGAGGTTTACCTCTTTAATACCTCTAGAAAGCTGTGAATTAAGGGCAGAACCAGCAGATCCCATAACAACTAGCGATAGTAAGACCGTTGAAACAATGACCTTGATTGCAAGGGAGTTACGGATCTTCGTAAATAATCGGTTCATAACTAGGAACCGCCCATTACTCCAGCTTTGTATCCAACGCCGCGCACAGTTACAACAATCTCAGGGTGTTCCGCATCATGCTCAATCTTTGAACGCAAACGCTGAACGTGAACATTTACAAGTCGAGTATCTGTTGAGTGTCGATAACCCCAGACCTCACTTAACAAGGCATCACGAGTAAATACTCGGCCGGGTTCTTTAGCCAAAGCGACTAACAAATCAAACTCCAGACGAGTTAGTGCGATCTGCTTACCGCCACGAGTTACCTGGTGAGCCTGTACATCGATTGCTAGATCGCCAATTGTTAGTAACCCTGAAACATCTGCATTAGTGCGACGTAAACGGGTTCTAATTCGTGCAATCAGCTCTGATGGATGACGAAATGGCTTAACCATGTAATCATCGGCACCTGCTTCTAAACCTTTTACAACATCTTGGGTATCGCCTTTAGCTGAAAGCATGACAATTGGAACCATAGATTCTGCGCGAATTAATTTGCAGACTTCGATTCCGTCAAGGCCAGGCAACATAACATCCAACAGAACTAAATCTGGTGGATTGTTACGGAAAACATCCATAACCTCATCGCCACGACTTACTAGATCCACATCGATGCCGGCACCGGTTAAAACGATGCCGAGCATCTCTGCGAGATCTTGGTCGTCATCGACGACCATAACTAAAGTCATTAGCTACCGTGCTCCCAAGAGTTCAGGTACATATC
>JACCDV010114212.1_pt1 | contig 20504 bp, 18 predicted proteins | sample 7446131 | NCBI WGS metagenome assembly JACCDV01 (sample SAMN15323448, study PRJNA562643) | freshwater metagenome | isolation source: river surface water | place: USA:Blue River Watershed | collected 2017-08-17 | reverse complement strand
CTTGACGATGCGGCGTTCGTCGTCGGTCAGGCCGTTGGGATCCTTCCAGGTCGCGATGTCGCGCGACATGTTGATCTCCTGCGGCATCCAGTGGTTGGCGCAGGTGGCGAGGTATTTTTCCCAGGCCCACTTGTACTTGAAGGGCACCAGCTGGTTGACGTCGGTCTGGCCGTTGATGATGCGCTTGTCGGCCACGTTGACGCGGCGCTCGCTGCTGGCGGATGCAGAAGTGGAGGGGGAGGAAGGTCCTGCCGCAGGTGCAGCACCTGCGTTGTTGAATGAGGGCATTGCGGGTTGCAATGCGGGCTTGACTTGATCGTCCCAGGACAGCATAGAAATTTCCAGTGTTCGGATTATGAAAGCTTGTGAATCAAATGCAAAGCGTTCAGAGGTTTTTTTGCATGAACGCTTTGCTCAAGTGTTGTGCATTTGCATCGTGCGAGATGTGCATGTCGCACGATGCATGCACCTTCACTCACTGACAGGACTCGCAGATCTGATCGTCGATGGCGGTGAACTTCACATCGCTGGCAGGACCTGCGGCCACACCGCCTGTGCTTGCACCCGAGGACACAGCGTTGAGTTGACCAGCGGCAATCGTCGACTTCTCGGCGTGCGTGGCGCTGGTGGTGCGCAGGTAGTAAGTGGTCTTGAGGCCGCGCAGCCACGCCAGCTTGTAGGTGTCGTCGAGCTTCTTGCCCGAGGCGCCGGCCATGTAGATGTTGAGCGACTGCGCCTGGTCGATCCACTTCTGGCGACGCGCAGCAGCTTCGACCAGCCATTGGGGCTCGACTTCAAACGCGGTGGCGTAGAGCTGCTTGATCTCCTGCGGCACGCGGTCGATCGGACGCAGCGAGCCGTCAAAGTGCTTGAGGTCCATGACCATCACGTCGTCCCACAGGCCCAGACGCTTGAGGTCCTTGACCAGGTAGCCGTTGATCACGGTGAACTCACCCGACAGGTTGGACTTGACCGAGAGGTTGCCGAAGCAGGGCTCGATCGAGGCGTCCACGCCGATGATGTTGGAGATGGTGGCGGTCGGTGCGATGGCGATGCAGTTGGAATTGCGCATGCCATCCTGGGCAATCTTCTTGCGCAGCGCATCCCAGTCCAGCGTGGACGAACGATCTACTTCGACATAACCGCCACGCTCGCGGGCCAGCAGATCCAGTGAATCATGGGGCAGGATGCCCTGGTCCCACAGCGAACCTTTGTAGCTGGAGTACTTGCCGCGCTCCTTGGCCAGCTCGGTGGAGGCCCAGTAGGCGTAGTAGCAGATGGCTTCCATCGACCGGTCGGCGAATTCGACGGCCGCCTGGCTGGCGTAGGGAATGCGCATTTCATAGAGCGCGTCCTGGAAGGCCATCAGGCCCATGCCCACGGGGCGGTGGCGCAGGTTGGAGTCGCGCGCCTTTTTAACGGCGTAGTAGTTGATGTCGATCACGTTGTCGAGCATGCGCATCGCGGTGGCGATGGTCTTTTGCAGCTTGGCATGGTCGAGCTGCTTGCCGTTGGGGCCATCGACCAGGTGCTTGACCAGGTTGACCGAGCCCAGGTTGCAGACGGCGGTTTCGCTGTCGCTGGTGTTGAGCGTGATCTCGGTGCACAGGTTCGACGAGTGCACCACACCCACGTGCTGCTGGGGCGAGCGCACGTTGCAGGGGTCCTTGAAGGTGATCCAGGGGTGGCCGGTCTCGAACAGCATCGAGAGCATCTTGCGCCACAGGTCAAGCGCCTGCACCTGCTTGGCGGGCTTGATCTCGCCACGGGCGGCTTTTTCTTCGTAGGCCACGTAGGCTTTCTCGAAAGCGCTGCCGAACTTGTCGTGCAGGTCCGGACAGTCGGAGGGCGAGAACAGGGTCCAGGTGCCCTTTTCCATCACGCGGCGCATGAACAGGTCGGGGATCCAGTTGGCCGTGTTCATGTCGTGCGTGCGGCGGCGGTCGTCGCCGGTGTTCTTGCGCAGCTCCAGAAACTCTTCGATGTCCAGGTGCCAGGTTTCCAGGTAGGTGCAGACCGCGCCCTTGCGCTTGCCGCCCTGGTTCACGGCCACGGCGGTGTCATTCACCACTTTCAGGAAAGGCACCACGCCCTGCGATTCGCCGTTGGTGCCCTTGATGTGCGAGCCCAGGGCACGCACGCGGGTCCAGTCGTTGCCCAGGCCGCCTGCGAACTTGGACAGCAGAGCGTTTTCCTTGATCGACTCGTAGATGCCGTCCAGGTCATCGGGCACAGTGGTCAGGTAGCACGAAGACAGCTGCGAGCGCAGGGTGCCGCTGTTGAACAGCGTCGGGGTGGAGGACATGAAGTCGAAGCTGGACAGCACTTCGTAGAACTCGATGGCACGGGCTTCGCGGTCGATTTCCTGTAGCGACAGGCCCATGGCCACGCGCATGAAGAAGATCTGCGGCAGCTCGATGCGGGTCTTGCGCACGTGCAGGAAGTAGCGGTCGTACAGCGTCTGCAGGCCGATGAAGTCGAACTGCAGGTCGCGTTCGGGCTTGAGGGCTGCGGCCAGGCGCGGCAGGTCGAACTGCAGCAGGTCGGGGTTGAGCAGGTCGTTGTCGACGCCCTTCTTGATGGCCTGCGGGAAGAAGTTGACGTATTCCGGGCCCATTTCGGCCTGGGTCAGCTCCTTGCCCAGCACCTCCTTGGCGATGGTGTGCATCAGCAGGCGGGCGGTGGCGTAGGTGTAGTCGGGCTCTTTCTCGATCATCGTGCGGGCGGCCAGGATCGAGGCCTTGTAGACCTCCTGCAGCGGCACGCCGTCGTACAGGTTGCGCACGGTCTCGGCCAGGATCGGCTCGGGGCTGACGTCCTTGCCCAGGCCGTCACAAGCGTGCGCAATGATGCCCTGCAAGTAGTTCATGTCCAGGGCCACGCGCTGGCCGTTGTCGGTGACAAACAGCTCGGGGTGTGCCGGTGTGGCCGCGGCCTGCTGTTGCTGGGCGCGTTCCTGGGCACGGCGCTCACGGTAGAGCACGTAGGCGCGGGCCACGTCATGCTGGCCGCTGCGCATCAGGCCCAGCTCGACCTGGTCCTGCACGTCTTCAATATGGAAAGTGCCGCCGCCTGGACGTGAACGCACCAGGGCGCGCACCACGTTCTGGGTCAGCTCGTCCACCACCTCGCGCACGCTGGCCGATGCAGCGCCCTGGGTGCCATGCACGGCCAGGAAGGCTTTCATCAGGGCGACAGCGATCTTGTTGGGCTCAAAAGGGACCACAGCGCCATTGCGGCGAATGATCTGGTAGTTGGCCAGTGCATGAGAGGCCGTTGCCTGCTGGGGTTCGTCGGAACCCATCAGGCCAGTGCGAGAAGATGTCGAGGTATTCAGGTCGGTGTGCATGGTCGTTTGTAGATTTTCTGTCGATCTGTGGGACTGAATGGCGTGTCTTGATGCTTCTGCCAATGTTGTTGGTTTGTGCGTCTGGACACTATATCTGGTGTCTGGAGGTGCTTCAAGCCACTAGATGTAGTGTACTGGCAGGTTTTCCGTCGAGCGGCGGTTTTCACCAATCTGGGGCGATTTGGAAAAATCGGTGCAGACGTTTCATCTGGCGGAAGACTGCGCGCCAAGGCGCATCAACTCGGATGTTTGGGGACGAAATTCAGGATTGGTGCGGCTTGACGCGGCCTTTCAGGCTGCAGCCCTTGTGCGACGTGGGCGTTTGCTTTCCCATGGCGAGTTGGGTGCCTCAAACGCAGTCCGAAATTTTTTTGTGACTTGAACTGTCGCTGCAAGAGATCAGGGAAAACACTGACGCGGAAAATCCAACAAAATCGATGACAGCCGTTGCCAGTCAAAGCCCGGTCCCGGGTCCTGCTTGCGGCCGGGCGCCACATGCTCGTGGCCTGCGATGTGTGCAATCGGGTAGCGCAAAGCCAGGCTGCGGCACAGCCAGGCCAGACAGGCGTACTGTGCAGCCTCAAAAGTCTCGCCTTCCAGGCCTTCGAGCTCGATGCCGATCGAGTCGTCGTTGCAGTTGTCGCGCCCGCGGTAGTGCGAGCGTCCTGCGTGCCAGGCCCGGTCATCGCAGCTGACGAACTGCCAGAGTTCGCCATCGCGCCGGATATAGAAGTGGGACGACACCTCCAGCCCGCGGATCTGCTGGTAGTACGGGTGGGCATCCCAGTCCAGGCGGTTGGTGAAGAGCTCCTGCACGGCATGCCCGCCGTATTGGCCTGGCGGCAGGCTGATCGAGTGCACGACGATCAGATCGGTGCAGGCCCGCGCCGGGCGGGGACCGAAGTTGGGCGAGGGCAGCCGGATGGCCCGACGCAGCCAGCCGTCTTCCCAGTCCGGGGTTTGGTGGGACATGGCTCAGTCGGGGTTGCGGTCGCCTGCCGCGTTGCGGTGTGCCGTGCTGCAGTACTGGCCGCGTGTGCCGGTGACGGCCTCGTCATGCGGCAGGTGCACGCCGCAGTGGGCGCAGGTGACCATGTCCTGCGTCACGGGTGCCGCAGGCGGCTGCGAAGGCGTAGCGGCAGTGCGGCTGCGCCGCCAGGCCCACCAGACGAAAGCGATCACGATCGCCCAGAACAGGTATTTCATGCGGTGCGTCCCAGCATCAGTTCCAGCACAAAGCGCGAGCCGACATACGACAGCAGCAGCAGGGCGGCGCCGGTGTAGAGCACGCGCACCGCACGCTTGCCGCGCCAGCCCCAGCGCTGGCGGCCCCACAGCAGCAGGGCAAAAGTCAGCCAGGACAGCAGGGCAAACACGCGCTTGTGGTCCCAGCGCCAGGTACCGTTGCCGGAGCCGTAGAGGTGTTCGCCAAACAGCAGGCCGGCCAGCAAGGTGGCCGACAGCAGCACGAAGCCAGCGGCCACGAAACGGAAGGTCAGCCGCTCCAGTGTGAGCAGGGGCAGGCCTGGGGTGGTGTGGGCCAGGCGGATGTCGCGCTCGGCGCGGGTCATGAGCCAGGCGTGCACCACCGCAGCGGCAAACATGCCGTAGGCCGACAGGCCCAAAGCCCAGTGCAGCGGCAGCCAGGGCGAGGCCTGCACATGCAGGGCACTGCCGGGGAACAGCACGGCCAGCACCACGGTCAGCGCACCCAGACCGCCCAGGGCCCAGCGGCCGCGCAGCTGAGGGTAGAACTGGCTTTCCACCAGATAGGCGGTCAGCACCAGCCAGGCGGTGGCCGACAGCGCGGGGGCAAAGCCGAAGTGAACCGGCGGGGTGAAGTTGCCCAGCAAGGACAGGGCATGCGTACCACAGGCCAGCCAGAGCAGGCGGCGCGTCTGCCCATCGTCCAGTCGCTGGGGCGCAAGCGCGGGCAGCACATAGCCCAGCACGGCCAATACCGACGCCAGCAGGGTCCAGATGGGTGTGCTCGCTAAAATCATGCCTTCAAGTTTAGCCTCTCAGGGGCGGTCAACGGGACCGCACCCTCGGCTGACCTTTCACTCTGGATGGCATCCATGGCTTCCGCCCTCACCGACAAACTCTCACGCCTGGTCAAGACGATCAGCGGCCAGGCCCGCATCACCGAATCCAACGTCGCCGACATGCTGCGCGAAGTGCGCATGGCTTTGCTCGAAGCCGACGTGGCCCTGCCCGTGGTGCGCGACTTCATCGCCCGCGTCAAGGACAAGGCGCTGGGCCAGGAAGTCATGGGCTCGCTCAAGCCCGGTCAGGCGCTGGTGGGCATCGTCAACAAGGAACTCGCCGCCACCATGGGCGAGGGCGTGGCCGACATCAACCTGGCCGCGCAGCCCCCGGCGGTGATCCTGATGGCCGGTCTGCAGGGCGCTGGTAAAACCACCACCACCGCCAAGCTGGCCAAGCACCTGATCGAAAAGCGCAAGAAGAAAGTGCTGACCGTCTCGGGGGACGTCTACCGCCCGGCGGCCATCGAGCAGCTGAAAACCGTGACCGCGCAGGCCGGGGCCGAATGGTTCCCGAGCACGCCAGACCAAAAGCCGATCGACATCGCCCGTGCGGCCATCGACTACGCCCGCAAGCATTACTTCGATGTGCTGCTGGTCGACACCGCCGGTCGTTTGGCGATTGACGAGGCCCTGATGGCCGAGATCAAGGCCTTGCACGCCGAACTCAAGCCGGTCGAAACCCTGTTTGTGGTCGACGCCATGCAGGGCCAGGACGCGGCCAACACCGCCAAAGCCTTTGGCGAGGCGTTGCCGCTGACCGGCATCGTGCTGACCAAGCTGGACGGTGATTCGCGCGGTGGTGCGGCGCTCTCGGTGCGTCAGATCACTGGGGCGCCGATCAAGTTTGCCGGTACCAGCGAAAAGATCGATGGCCTGGAAGTGTTTGACGCCGAGCGCCATGCTGGTCGCATTTTGGGCATGGGCGACATCGTGGCCCTGGTCGAGCAGGTCGCGGCCGGTGTGGACATGGAGGCCGCGCAAAAGCTGGCCGCCAAGGTCAAGGGCGGCGGCGGTTTTGACCTGAACGATTTCCTGGCCCAGATCCAGCAGATGAAGCAGATGGGTGGCCTGTCCAGCCTGATGGACAAGCTGCCCAGCCAGATCGCGGCCAAGGCGGGCGAGATGGACATGGGCAAGATCGAAAAGGACATTGCCCGCAAGCAGGGCATCATCCACAGCATGACGCTCAAGGAACGCAGCAAGCCCGAGATCATCAAGGCCACGCGCAAGCGCCGCATCGCTGCGGGCGCGGGCGTTCAGGTGCAGGACGTCAACCGCCTGCTCAAGGAATTCGAGCAGATGCAGGACATGATGAAGAAGATGCAGGGTGGCGGCCTCATGAAGATGATGAAGCGCATGGGGGCCATGAAGGGCCTGATGGGGGGCGGCGGCTTCCCGGGCATGCCCAGGTGACAGTGGTCACTCACCTTCGGGGATGCACGTCATCCCCAGCACCTGTGGCCCACTTTGTGGATAACTGAGGGAACAAGTGCCGCGCGCCTTGTCCGGCAAGGCCTTCAGCGCGGTGCCTGTTTTTTCGGCAGCCCGGCGATGTGCATCAGCAGCCCGTCGCAGGCATCCTCCACCAGATCGAGCACCTGCTCGAAACCCTGCGTGCCGCCGTAGTAAGGGTCGGGTACCACCGGGCTGTCGTGGCGGGTGCAGAACTCGGTCAGCCGTCTGAGCTTGTGGCGCAGCTGCGGCGGGCACAAATCTTCGGCCAGCGCCAGGTTGTCCCAGTCCATCACCAGCACCAGATCCGACTGTTCGAAGTCTTCGGCCACCAGTTGTCGTGCGCGCAGCATCGACAGGTCGTAGCCGCGGCGCTGCGCATGCTGCTGGCTGCGGCGGTCTGGCGCCTCACCCACATGGTGGGCATGGGTGCCTGCCGAATCGACGTCGATCCAGTGTTGCCAGTTTCGGGCAGCGACCTTGTGGCGCATGACGCCATCGGCCGTGGGGCTGCGGCAAATGTTGCCCATGCAGACAAAGGTGAGGCGGTAGCGGTCGGTCATGGTGGGGCAGGCACAATCGTAGCCTCGCATTGTCATGGAGGAATGGGCGGTGCACGATTTGTTCATTTACGGCACGCTGATGCCGGGCCTGCGGCTGGAGGCCGAAATGCACGGCGCAGAGCGCCTGGGGCTGGCACGCGTGCCCGGACGCCTGGTGGATGTGGGGCACTACCCCGGCTTGCTGCACGGCGAAGGCACCGTGACCGGAGAGGTGTACCGCGTGAGCGACGCCCAGCTGGCCCGCCTGGACGAGGTGGAAGACGTGCTGCCGGGCGATCGCCCGGCCTCGCAGTACTGGCGCGAGCGGGTGCCGGTGCTGGAAGGCGCCCTGGCCGGGCAGCCGGTCTGGACTTACGTCTACAACCAGCCGGTCGACGGTCTCACGCCGATCGCGCACGGCGACTACCGCCGCTACATCCGCGAGGTCGGGCGCGAGTCCTGACCGCTGCGGTCCAATCAGCCCTTGATCACCAGCTCGCCGCGCAGCGAGTGCGGGTAGGCCTGGGTGATGCGCACATCGACCATCTGGCCAATCAGGCGGTCCATGTTCGGGCCGCCGGGGAAGTTGACCACGCGGTTGCATTCGGTGCGTCCGGCCAGGTCGTTCGGGTCCTTGCGGGCCGGGCGCTCGACCAGGATGCGCTGCACCGTGCCAACGCGGCTGTCGCTGATGCGCTGCACGTTCGCTTCAATGGTGGCCTGCAGGTGCTGCAGGCGTTTGAGCTTGACTTCGTGCGGCGTGTCGTCGTGCAGGTTGGCGGCCGGTGTGCCTGGGCGCGGGCTGAAGATGAAAGAGAAGCTGGTGTCGTAGCCCACGTCCTCGATCAGCTTCATCATCTTGCCGAAGTCTTCCTCGGTCTCGCCAGGGAAGCCGACGATGAAGTCGCTGCTCATCGAGATGTCGGGGCGCACCGCGCGCAGCTTGCGGATGGTGCTCTTGTATTCCATTGCGGTGTAGCCGCGCTTCATGGCCATCAGGATGCGGTCGCTGCCGTGCTGCACCGGCAGGTGCAGGTGGCTCACCAGCTGCGGCACCTTGGCGTACACGTCGATCAGGCGCTGGGTGAACTCGTTGGGGTGGCTGGTGGTGTAGCGGATGCGCTCAATGCCCGGGATCTCGGCCACGTACTCGATCAGGGTGGCGAAGTCGGCGATCTCAGAAGTGCCTCCCATGGGTCCGCGGTAGGCGTTCACGTTCTGGCCCAGCAGCGTGACTTCTTTCACGCCCTGTTCGGCCAGACCGGCGATCTCGACCAGCACGTCTTCAAACGGGCGCGAGAACTCTTCGCCCCGGGTGTAGGGCACCACGCAGTAGCTGCAGTACTTGCTGCAGCCTTCCATGATGGACACAAAGGCGCTGGCGCCGTCGACCTTGGCGGGCGGCAGGTGGTCGAATTTCTCGATTTCGGGAAAGCGGATGTCCACCTGCGGGCGGGCCTTTTGCTGGCACTCGGCCAGCAGCTCGGGCAGGCGGTGCAGGGTCTGGGGGCCAAACACCACGTCCACATAGGGCGCGCGCTTGATGATTTCTTCGCCTTCCTGGCTGGCCACGCAGCCGCCCACGCCGATCAGCACGCCCTTGGCCTTGAGGTGCTGCACCCGGCCGAGGTCGGAGAAGACTTTTTCCTGGGCTTTTTCGCGCACCGAGCAGGTGTTGAACAGGATCAGGTCGGCCTGCTCGGGGTCGTCGGTGGGCACGTAGCCTTCGGCGGCTTTCATGACGTCGGCCATCTTGTCCGAGTCGTACTCGTTCATCTGGCAGCCGAAGGTCTTGATGAAGACTTTTTTGGTGGGCGCGGACGTGGACGAGGATGTGGACGCAGGGGCGCCGGACACGTCTGTATCGGGGGTGCAGCGGTTCATGGTGTAGATCCAGAGGCTGAAAAACAAAAGTCACGAACAGATCTGTCGTGACGCAAGCCCCGATTATCGCCGCTGAGTGGCCCGCGTGCAGCGCTTACAGGCTGCTGGCACTCGGCCAGTGGCCGTGCACGGTGTCTAGGGCTTGTGCGTGCATGACGGCGTCCACCGTGGCCAGGGCGGTGGCGTGGGCGGCCAGGGTGGTCAGCAGCATCAGATCGGGCGGCGCATCCACCGCGCAGGTGGCCAGGGCAAACAGGGTGTCGCCGTCCAGCGTGGTGTGCACCGGGCGGATGCTGCGGGCCAGTCCGTCGTGCGCGCTGACCGCCAGGCGCTGCGCCTGGGCCTTGGTGAGCTGGGCGTTGGTGGCCACCACGCCGATGGTGGTGTTCGTGCCAGGCATCGGCCGCAGCATGCGCTGGCCCGCCAGCAGGGCCGCTTGCGTGTCCAGCAGGCCATGCCCGTCGGCGCTGCGCGCGCCCGCCAGCACGCGGCCCGAAGTCGGGTCCACCACGTCACCTACCGCATTGCAGGCGATCATGGCGGCCACCACCCAGGGGCCGACCTGAATGCTGGCATGGCCGATGCCGCCCTTCATGGCGCGGTCCAGCCCGAACAGCTTGCCCACGGCGGCGCCCGAACCGGCGCCCACATTGCCCGCTGCCGGAGCTTGCCGCCTGGCAGCCTCGCAGGCGCGCCAGCCGCACTCGGCGTCCGGGCGCACCTTGGGGTCATCGCCCGCGCGCACGGCGGGCAGGTCAAACAGCACCGCCGCAGGCACGATGGGCACGCGGCCAAAGCCGGTCTGAAAGCCGATGTCGTGTGTTTCGAGCCAGCGCATCACGCCTCCTGCTGCGTCCAGCCCGAAGGCGCTGCCGCCGCACAGCAGCACAGCGTGCACCCGCTCGACCAGGTTGGCGGGGTCGAGCAGATCGGTTTCGCGCGTGCCCGGCGCGGCACCGCGCACATCGACCGCGCAGACTGCCCCTTGCGGTGCCAGCACCACCGAGCAGCCGGTCAAGCGGCCGGGCATTTGGTCATGGCCCACGAGCAGACCTTCAACATCGACCAAAGAGCCGGTCGGCCGGGTGTTCGGCAAGGTATCGGGGCTGTCTACAATGGTCCGCATTCTTGTGTATCGGTGGTTCAGACGATCCATCCATCTTAGGCCAAGCGCGTGTTGTTGTTCGTTCTTCGAAGAGGGGTGAGTTTCATGCTCACCCTGGGCCTGACCTCCCTGGTGGTCTTTGCGGTGCTCGAATGGCTGCCGGGCAATGCCGCCCAGGTCATCCTGGGCGAAACGGCCACGCCCGAGTCGATCCAGGCGCTGGAGCAGAAGCTCGGCCTCGACCGCCCGGTGGGGGTGCGCTACCTGTCCTGGGTGGGGCAACTGCTGCAGGGCCAAACGGGTTTGAGCATGGCGTATGACACGCCCACGGCCGAACTGATCGCCGAGCGCCTGCAAGTCACGCTGCCGCTGGCGGTGATGGCGCTGAGCCTCACCGTCGTGCTGGCGCTGCTGGCAGGCGTCTACGCTGCCTCGCGCCAGAACCGGCCGGGCGATGTGGGCGTCATGACCCTCACCCAGCTGGGCCTGTCGGTGCCCAACTTCTGGCTGGCCATCCTGCTGGTGCTGCTGTTTGCGGTGCAGCTGGGCTGGGTCAGTGCGGGCGGGTTTCCGGGCTGGAGCGAAGAGGCGGGCGGCGGATTCCTGGAAGGCCTGCGCGCCTTGCTGCTGCCTGCGCTGGCGCTGGCCGCGGTGCAGACCGCCATTCTCACGCGCGTCACGCGCTCGGCCGTGCTCGATGTGCTGCGCGAGGACTTTGTGCGCACCGCCCGGGCCAAGGGGCTGTCGCCCTCGCAGGCGCTGTGGGGGCATGTGCTGCGCAACGCCATGATCCCGGTGCTGACGGTGATGGGCCTGCAGTTCGGCAACCTGATCACCGGTGCGATCGTGATCGAGAACGTGTTTGTGCTGCCGGGCATCGGTCGGCTGGTGTTTCAGGCCATTGCCAACCGCGACCTGGTGGTGGTGCGCGATGTGGTCATGCTGCTGGCGGCGATGGTGATCCTGATCAACTTCATGGTCGACCTGATTACCTTGTGGATCGACCCCCGCATCCGGGGAGGCCGCCGTGGCGCATGACGGTTTCTGGCGCCGCGCGCGGCGTCACCCCAGCTTTGTGCTGGGGGGCACCCTGGTCGCCTGTCTGTTGCTCTGCGCGCTGGTGGCCTTGTTCTGGACGCCCTGGCCGGTGGCCGAGATCGACATTCCCAACAAGCTGGCCAGGCCCAATGCGGCGCACTGGCTGGGCACCGACAGCCTGGGGCGGGACATCGCCTCGCAGCTGCTGGCGGGCAGCCACAGCTCGCTGCTGGTGGGCTTCATCGCGGTGGGCATGGGCCTGTCCATCGGCGGGGCCTTGGGGCTGATCGCGGCAGCGCGCGGGGGCTGGGTGGATGAGGCCATCATGCGGTTTTCTGACTTCGCCTTCGCTTTTCCTGCCCTGCTGCTGGCCATCATGCTCACCGCCATTTATGGCCCGGGGCTGGTGGTCAGCATCACGGCGATCGGCATTTTCAACATCCCGGTGTTTGCCCGTGTCACGCGCGGCGCGGCGCAAAGCGTGTGGACGCGTGAATTCATCCTGGCGGCACAGGCGGCGGGCAAGGGCCGCTGGCGCATCACGCTTGACCATGTGCTGCCCAATATTGCCAGCGTGCTGATCGTGCAAACCACGGTGCAGTTTGCGATCGCCATCCTGGCCGAGGCGGCGCTGTCCTACCTGGGGCTGGGCACCCTGCCGCCGCAGGCCAGCTGGGGGCGCATGCTCAACGAAGCGCAGGCGCAAATGTTCCAGGCGCCCTGGCTGGCCATTTACCCCGGTGTGGCCATTGCGCTGGCGGTGCTGGGCCTGAATTTGATGGGCGATGGTCTGCGTGACCTGCTCGATCCCCGACTGGCGAGGCGCAGATGAACCAGGCCAGCCCACTCCCACTGTTGCAGGTGCAGGACCTGCATGTGCATCTGCCCACGTCTGCGGGGCTGGCGCATGCCCTGCGCGGCCTGTCGTTCACGCTCGACAAAGGCCAGACGCTGGGCGTGATCGGCGAGAGCGGTTGCGGCAAATCGCTCACGGCACTGGCCATCATGGGCTTGCTGCCGCAGGGCGCGCAGCTGAGCGGTTCGATCCGCCTCAATGGCCAGGACTTGCTGGGCCTTGCGGAGGCCGAACTGTGCCGTTGGCGCGGCGCGCGCATGGCCATGGTGTTTCAGGAGCCGATGACTGCACTCAACCCCTTGCACACGATCGCGCGCCAGATTGCCGAACCGCTGCGCCTGCACCAGGGCTTGGACGCGCGGGCTGCACGTGCGCGTGCCCTTGAACTGCTGGAGCGGGTGCAGCTGCCACGGGCGCGCGAGCGGCTCGATGCTTATCCGCACCAGCTCTCGGGCGGGCAGCGCCAGCGGGTGATGATCGCCATGGCCCTGGCCTGCGGGCCCGATCTGCTGATCGCGGATGAACCGACCACCGCATTGGATGTGACGGTGCAAAAAGAGGTGCTGGATCTGATCGCGCAGCTGGTGCGCGAAGACGGCATGGGCCTGCTGCTCATCAGCCATGACCTGGGTTTGATGCGCGAGCGCGTGCAGCAGGTCATGGTCATGTATGGGGGCGGCGTGGTGGAGACAGCGACCACCGAAGCGGTGTTCGCCTTGCCAGCGCACCCCTACACCCGAGGCCTGTTTGCGGCACGCCCCCGGCTGGGCCTGGCACGTGGCACGCGCCTGAACACGATTGCAGGCCAGGTGCCGCAGCTGCAGGACTTGCCCACCGGCTGCGCCTTTGCCGACCGTTGCCCGCAGGCACAGGCCGATTGCGCACAGCAAGTGCCCGCCCTGATGGCGGTGGACGAGGGTGGTCGGCACCAGGTGCGCTGCCCGCACTGGAGGACCCCATGAACGCGCCCGCGTTGCTGCAAGTGCGCGAGCTGGGCCGCTGCTTTGAGCTGCCGCGCAGCGCGCCGTGGACACGGCCGCAAGCCCTGCAGGCCTTGTCGGGTGTGAACTTCGCCTTGCAGGCCGGTCGCAGCCTGGGCATCGTGGGTGAATCGGGGTCCGGCAAATCCACCCTGGCCCGGCTGGTGATGGCGCTGGACGCGCCCACCCAAGGCCAGGTGCTGTTTCGCGGGGAGGACCTGCACGCCTTGCCAGCCGAGCAGTTGCGCGCCTTGCGGGCCGATTTCCAGATGGTGTTCCAGGACCCGTATGGCTCGCTGGACCCACGGCAGACGGTGGCGCAGATCGTCACCGAGCCCTTGCAGGTGCTGCCTGATCGCGTCTCGGGTGGGCGTCTGACGACAGCGCAGTTGCGCGAGCACGCGCAGCAGGCCCTGGCCGATGTGGGCCTGCGCAGCGGCGATCTGGACAAGTACCCGCATGAATTTTCGGGCGGGCAGCGCCAGCGCATCGCCATCGCCCGCGCACTCATCACCCGTCCCGCCCTGATCGTGGCCGATGAACCCGTCAGTGCGCTGGACGTGTCGGTGCAGGCACAGGTGCTCAACCTCATGATGGATTTGCAGGAGCGTCTGGGTTTGAGCTATCTTTTTGTGAGTCACGATCTGGCCGTGGTCCAGCTGATGTGCGACGATGTGCTCGTCCTGCAGTCCGGCCGTGTGGTGGAATCCGGTCCATCGACCGATGTTCTGCATGCACCGGCCCACCCGTACACCCAATCCCTGCTGGCCGCCGTGCCCGGCCAGCGCCCCCACTCTTGAGGAGCCCACATGAATTTCAATGCCTTCAAAATGAGCCGCCGCCAGGCGGGTGCCCTGTCGCTGACGCTGTCCGTGCTGGCCGCCGCTGTCATGGGCGGGGCGACGCTGAGCGCGCAGGCACAGTCCCGCAAGGATGCGGTGGTGCTGGGCATGATCCTGGAGCCCACCAGCCTGGACCCCACCACGGCGCCAGCTGCCGCCATTGGCGAGGTGGTGCACTACAACATCCTCGAAGGCCTGACCAAGATCAATGTGGATGGTTCGGTCTCGCCGCTGCTGGCCGAGCGCTGGACCATGGACGCCGACGGCAAGGCGTTCACCTTCATGCTGCGCAAAGGCGTCAAGTTCCAGGATGGTTCGGATTTCGACGCGTCAGCCGTCAAGTTCAGCTTCGAGCGTGCCAAGGGTGAAAAGAGCACCAACAAGGCCAAGGGCGCGGTGTTCAGCAACATCAGCCACATTGCCACCCCCGATGCCCACACGGTGGTGATCGTGCTGGACAAGCCCGATGGCAATTTCCTGTTCCGCATGGGCGAGAACACCGCCGTGATCCTGCACCCCAAGACCGCCGACAGCGCGGCCACCAAGCCGGTGGGCACCGGGCCCTACAAACTGGAATCGTGGAGCAAGGGCTCGGGCATCGTGCTGGGCAAATGGGACGGCTACCGCGATGCGGCTCGCGTGGCGATGCGCCGCGTGACTTTCCGCTTCATCAACGATCCGGCGGCCCAGGTGGCGGCGCTGATGGCGGGCGACATCGACGGCATGCCGCGCTTTGGGGCGTTCCAGAGTCTGAGTCAGTTTAAAAGCGACAAACGCTTTGCCGTCGAGATGGGCAGCACCGCCGGCAAGGGCATCATGGCCATCAACAACAAGCGCAAACCCTTTGACGATGTGCGTGTGCGCCGGGCCCTGGCGCATGCCATCGACAAGAAAGCCTTTATTGACGGCGTGCTGGAAGGCAACGCCAAGCCGATCGGTAGCCACATGGCACCGACAGACGCTGGATATGTGGACCTGACCCAGCAATACCCCTTTGACCCCGAAAAAGCCAAGGCCCTGCTCAAGGAAGCCGGGGTGCAGACGCCTTTGAATGTGACGCTCACGCTGCCCCCGCCGCCGTATGCCCGCAAGGGCGGCGAGGTGCTGGCGGCGCAGCTGGCCAAGATTGGCGTGAACGCCAAGATCGAGAACGTGGAATGGGCCCAGTGGCTCAGTGGTGCTTTCAAGGGCAACTTTGACCTGACCGTGATCAACCATGTCGAGCCGCTGGACTACATGGCCTACGCCAACCCGCAGTACTACTGGGGCTATGACAATCCGGCCTTCCGTGAGCTGGTGGCCAAGCACTCGGCCAGCACCGACCGCAAGGAGCGCGCCAAGCTGTTTGGCGATCTGCAGCGCAAGATCGCCAGTGACGCGGTCAATGTGTTCATCTTCAACCCGTCGAATGTGGCGGTCTACCGCAAGGGCCTCAAGGGCCTGTGGTCGAGTTCCCCCATCTTTGCCAACGACATGGCCGCCGTGTCCTGGCAATAAGCCGGGCGGCTGGCTCCAAACCGGGCCTGACCTGTGAAGGTCAGGCCTTTTTTTCGAGCGGCTTGTAGAACATGGGGTAGCTGCGCTGCACGGTGGGGCTGTGGTAAGCCCAGGTGTGGCACTGGTTGATAAAAAACGCCGAGTCGCGAACGGCAGGATGCGCTTGGCCTTGCTGTTCGCGCCGGTGCCATTGGCCCGAGGGCAAGGTCTGGAAGGCGGCAGTGGCCATGTTGAACAGCATCTCGCGCAGGTGGGTGCAGCCTTCGGTGCCGCCGATGTGTTCGTTGATCACCTTGCGCCAGCCCGGGCCCATGCGCTGGCCCTTGAGCCGGTGCATGTGCTGCGGGGCCTGCGAACAGGTGTCGTGGGGGATGTGGTCCATCGAGGTCACGATGTCCTGGATCACCATCCGGTCGTCCAGCGTCACGCGAATCGACAGGCCGTGGATGGGCTCATCGGCCGGGAAGGGCCGCTCGTTGGGCACCTGGAAGGCGTAGGTTTTCACATCGCTGAGTTCGGCCTCGATGTCCCACAGGCCGTCCTCGCGGTCATAGCCGCGGTAGACCACGGTTCGCGTATGCGACAGTTTTCGGGGGGCTGCAGGGGGTAACGCCACTTGTCGGTCTCTCGTCTTCGGTTTCCAATGTCCTGATCATAAAGAACAGGAGACCCTGTCCATGTCGCACAAGATTGCCCCGGTGGTGCGCCGCCAGACCATTGCCGATGCACTGCGCCGCACCGCGCTGCGCCTGCCCGCCAAGACCGGCATCGTTTGCGGCGCCACGACCTGGACCTATGCCGAGTTCGACGCCCTGGTCACGCGGCTGGCCGCAGGCCTGGCCGGCATCGGCGTGGCCGAGGGCGACACGGTTGCCGTGCTGGCCCGCAACTCGCACGGCTTTGCCGCGCTGCGCTTTGCGCTGGCGCGCCGCGGGGCCGTCATGGTGCCGATCAACTTCATGCTCAAGGCCGACGAGGTGGCCTACATCCTGCGCCATGCGGGCGCCAAAACCCTGGCCACCGACAGTGGCCTGGCCGAGCTGGCGCAGGCTGCTGCCCAACTCGATACGCAGGTCCAGCAGTTCATCTGGTTGCCTTCCGAAGACCCGAGCGAACCCGTAGCGGGCATGCACAGTTTCGATGCGCTGGCCGCCTGCACCGATGCGCTGCCCGAGCTGCAGCTGGGCAGCAACGATGTGGCGCAGATCGTCTACACCAGCGGCACCGAGTCCAGCCCCAAGGGCGCGATGCTGACCCACGATGCGGTGCTGTGGCAGTACGTGAGCTGCGTGATCGACGCCGAAATCGCCGAGGCGGATGTGGCGCTGCATGCGCTGCCGCTCTACCACTGCGCGCAGCTCGATGTGTTCTTTGGTCCGGCCATCTACATGGGCAGCACCAATGTCATCACATCCAAGCCCACGCCCGACAACCTGCTTCCGATGATCGAAAAGTTCGGCATCACCAGCTTTTTTGCACCGCCCACGGTCTGGATTGCCTTGCTGCGCTCGCCGCTGTTCGATGCGGGCAAACTCGCGCGGCTGGCCAAGGGCTATTACGGCGCGTCCATCATGCCGGTCGAGGTGATGAAGGAAATCGCCACCCGGCTGCCCAATGTGCGGCTGTGGAACCTGTACGGCCAGACCGAAATCGCTCCGCTGGCCACCATGCTCGGCCCCGACGACCAGCTGCGCAAGCCCGGATCGTGTGGCAAGGCGGTGCGCAACGTCGAGACCCGGGTGGTCAACGACCAGATGCAGGATGTGGCGGTGGGCGAGGTCGGCGAGATCGTGCACCGCTCACCCCACCTGATGCTGGGGTACTTTCATGACGACGAACGCACGAAGGCTGCGTTCGAGGGCGACTGGTTCCACAGCGGTGACCTGGCCACCATCGACGAGGAGGGCTACATCACGGTGGTGGACCGCAAGAAGGACATGATCAAGACCGGCGGTGAAAACGTCGCCAGCCGCGAGGTCGAAGAGATGATCTACCGCCTGCCCCAGGTCAGTGAGGTGGCCGTGATCGGGCTGCCCGATGCCAAATGGGTCGAAGCCGTGACGGCGGTGATCGTGGTCAAGGCGGGCCAGACGCTCGATGAAGCCACCGTGATGGCGCATTGCAGCCAGCACATGGCGCACTTCAAGGCGCCCAAGCGGGTGATCTTCACGGAGGCTCTGCCCAAGAACCCGAGCGGCAAGCTGCTCAAGCGGGAGTTGCGTTTGCGGCATGCCTCTTGAAAAGACCTGCAGAGCACGCTCTGATTTTGGGCTATAATGATGGTCTTGCCCAATCGGCATGGAGATATAGCTCAGTTGGTGAGAGCGCGGGATTCATAACCCCGAGGTCGGTGGTTCAAATCCACCTATCTCCACCAAAACACCCTAAAAAGCCCGGAAACTCCGGGCTTTTTGCTTTTCGGGTCTTACTCCTCTGCATCGACGAGGACAAAGCCAGGCAGCTCATGCAATGGCTGCAGTCTGGCCAGACGGCTCAGCATTCACGGACACGCACTTGCCGACGCAAGTCATGCACCCTTTGCGCCTCGCACAACGCCGTGCCCGCCGCCATCACGGCCGCTGTGCCTGCAGCGACGGCGGTGGCCATCGCATCGGCTGGGCCGAGTTGACACTCCAGTGCCCAGACCAGGGCCGCCAGAAAACTGTCACCCGCACCCACGCTGCTGGCCACTGGAACGTTCAAGGCCTCGGCCGTCCAGGCCTGTTGCCGGGTGATCAGCATCGCGCCTTGCGCGCCCAGTGACAGCGCCACCCATTGGGCCTGCCCATCAGCGATCAGTTGCCGTGCCGCTTGCTGCTGGCGCTCGGCGTTGTCCAGGGGCGTGCCATGCAGTTGCGACAGCTCGCGCAGGCTGGGCTTGACCAGCCACACGCCTTCTTGCAGTGCCGCGCGCAGGGCTTTGCCCGAACTGTCCAGCACCATGCGTGCGCCCAGCCCTTTGGCCAGGCGCGCCACCTGGGCGTGGCCATCGGTGTTCACGCCAGGCGGCAGGCTGCCGCTGGAGATGATCCAGCCGGGCGATGTGGCAGCAAGCTGGGTCAGGCAGGCTTGCCATTCCTCGCTGCTGAGCGAGGGACCGGGCAGAACGAAACGGTATTCACGACCACTGTCGCGCTCATGGACAGTGAAACTTTCCCGGGTTTCCTGAGCCAGTGGCAAACGAAGATCCGGCACCCCCTCGCCCTGCAGCAGACGGTGAAGCCGTTCCCCGTTCGGGCCTCCAGCGGGATAGACCGCCAGCACATCGGCACCCAACCGATGCAGCACCCGCGCCACATTGATGCCGCCTCCACCCGGGTGCATCAGCGGTGCCTCGCAGCGCAGTTTGTGCGCATCGACCATATGGTCCACCGACGTGGACACATCAAGCGCCGGATTGGGGGTGAAGGTCACGAACTGCGGCATGCGGTCATTATCCTGCCGCCAATTTCCGACAGACCCGATATGCCCGAGGTGACACACCTTGGCGGTGATCCCCGTTACAAACTTTCCCAAACCTCCAGACACGGGCTTTGACCATGAACCTCTACAGCAAACTCCAGCAACGCGCCGCCGACAACAAGCCCATCCGCGTCGGCCTGATTGGCGCCGGCAAATTCGGCTCCATGTACCTGGCGCAGGCCCCGCGCATGCCGGGGGTTCACCTGGTGGCGATTGCCGATCTGTCGCCCGACAGTGCGCGCGCCAACCTCGCACGCGTGGGCTGGAAGGCCGAGCAGGCGCAGGCCACATCGGCCGCCGAGGCACTCAAAAACGGCAGCACCTGGGTCACCGACGACTGGCGCGCCGTGACCGCCTTGCCGCAGATCGACATCATCGTGGAGTGCACCGGCAACCCGATTGCGGCGGTGGACCACATCCTCGAAGCCTTCACCCAGGGCAAGCATGTGGTCAACGTGACGGTAGAGGCCGATGCGTTTTGTGGCCCGCTGCTGGCGCGCAAGGCGGCGCAGGCGGGGGTGATCTATTCCATGGCCTACGGCGACCAGCCGGCCATGATCTGTGACCTGGTGGATTGGGCGCGCACCTGCGGCTTTCCGGTGGTGGCGGCCGGTCGTGGCCACAAGTGGCTGCCGCATTTTTCCGAATCCACGCCCGAAACCGTCTGGGGCTACTACGGCCTCACGCCCGAGCAGGCGGCGCGCGGGGGGCTGAATCCCAAGATGTTCAACAGTTTTCTGGACGGCTCCAAGCCCAGCATCGAGAGCACGGCGGTGTCCAACGCCACCGGTCTGGCGGTGCCGAGCAACGGCCTGCTGTACCCGCCCGCCAGCGTGGAAGACATTCCCTACGTCACCCGCCCGCGCAGCGAAGGTGGCGTGCTCGAGAAAAAAGGCATGGTCGAGGTGATCTCCTCGCTCGAACCCGATGGCCGCAAGATCCCGTATGACATCCGCATGGGCGTGTGGGTCACGGTCGAGGCCGAGACCGAGTACATCAAGAACTGCTTTGAGGAATACAACGCCCACACCGATCCGAGCGGGCGCTATTTCACGCTCTACAAGCGCTGGCACCTGATTGGCCTGGAAGTGGGCATGTCGGTGGCCAGCATTGCCGGGCGTGGCGAGCCCACCGGCGTAGCCACGGGCTGGAACGCCGACGTGGTGGCCACAGCCAAGCGCGACCTGCAGCCGGGCGAGATGCTCGACGGCGAGGGCGGCTACACCGTCTGGGGCAAGCTGCTGCCTGCGGCCACTTCGCAGAAGATGGGCGGCCTGCCGCTGGGTCTGGCGCATCAGGTCAAGGTGGTGCGCCCGGTCAAGAAAGGCCAGTCCCTGTGCTGGGACGATGTGGCCATGGACACCACGACCTACGCCTACAAGGTGCGCCGCGAGATGGAGTCCATGTTCAAGGCTTGAGCGGCTGGACCCGGTCGCCTTCGCGCAGGGT
>JACCDV010560096.1_pt1 | contig 20513 bp, 15 predicted proteins | sample 7446131 | NCBI WGS metagenome assembly JACCDV01 (sample SAMN15323448, study PRJNA562643) | freshwater metagenome | isolation source: river surface water | place: USA:Blue River Watershed | collected 2017-08-17 | reverse complement strand
GGGCACGCAGGATCGTGGCGCGGCTGGCGCCGCCGGTCCGCCCCGCGGCCGACGAGGCGCGTGCGCCCGTGGCGCCGCGTTACCCGGCCGAGGACCTGTACGGCGTCGTGCCGTCGGATCCGCGCAAGCCGTTCGATGCGCGCGAGATCATCGCGCGCGTGGTCGACGACAGCGACCTCGACGAGTTCAAGGCGCGCTTTGGCACCACCTTGGTTTGCGGCTTTGCGCGCATCGAGGGCATGCCGGTGGGCATCATCGCCAACAACGGCATCCTGTTCTCGGAGTCGGCGCTCAAGGGGGCGCACTTCATCGAGCTGTGCTGCCAGCGCAAGACCCCGCTGGTGTTCCTGCAGAACATCACCGGCTTCATGGTCGGCCGCAAATACGAGAACGAGGGCATTGCGCGCAACGGCGCCAAGATGGTGACCGCTGTGGCCACCGCGGCCGTGCCCAAGTTCACCGTCATCATTGGCGGCAGCTTTGGCGCGGGCAATTACGGCATGTGCGGGCGCGCCTTCTCGCCGCGCTTTTTGTGGATGTGGCCCAACGCGCGCATCAGCGTCATGGGCGGCGAGCAGGCGGCCAGTGTGCTGGCCACCGTCAAGCGCGACGGCATCGAGGCCCGCGGCGGCGCCTGGAGCGCCAGCGAGGAAGACGCCTTCAAGCAACCCATCCGCGCGCAGTACGAGGCCCAGGGTCATCCCTATTACGCCAGCGCTCGCTTGTGGGACGATGGCGTGATCGACCCGGCGGACACCCGCCGCGTGCTGGCGCTGGGCCTGTCGGCCGCGCGCAATGCCCCGATTCCCGAGACCCGTTTTGGTCTCTTCCGCATGTAAGAGAACGCCCCATGTACGCTTCGCTTGAGATCCAGCACCAGGGCCCGGTGGCCACGGTCTGGATGAACCGTCCCGATGTGCACAACGCCTTTGACGAGGTGCTGATTGCCGAGCTGACCGCCGCCTGCCAGGCGCTCGACCAGGACCCGCAGGTGCGGGTGGTGGTGCTGGCCGGCCGCGGCAAAAGTTTTTCGGCGGGCGCCGACCTGAACTGGATGAAGCGTGCCGCGCAAAACGGCCCCGACGAGAACCTGCGCGATGCCCGCGCGCTGGCGCGCATGCTGCAGGTGCTGGCCGAGATGCGCAAACCCACCATTGCGCGGGTGCAGGGCGCGGCCCTGGGGGGCGGCACCGGCCTGACGGCGGCTTGCGACATGGCGGTGGCCTCCAGCCGCGCGGTGTTTGCCACCTCCGAGGTGCGCTTTGGCATCATCCCGGCGGCCATCAGCCCCTATGTGGTGCGGGCCATTGGCGCGCGCCAGAGCTACCGCTATTTCCAGACCGCCGAGCGCATCGACGCCCAGCGCGCCCTGGCCCTGGGCCTGGTGCACGAGGTGGTCGAGCCCGAGGCCCTGGACGACGCGGTTGCGGCCCTGGTGCAGGCGCTCTTGCAAGGCGGCCCGCTGGCGCAGGCGGCGGCCAAGGACCTGATCCGCGCCGTCGAGCGCCCGCTGGATGCGGCCGTGATCGAGGACACCGCGCAGCGCATTGCCGGCCTGCGCGCCACCCCCGAAGCGCAGGAGGGCCTGACGGCCTTTCTGGACAAGCGCCCGGCGCGCTGGCAGGCCGCTTGAGACCGGTCATGTGGCTGCGCTGGCTTGGCCTGTGGACCCTGGCGCTGGCCGGGTCGATGGCGCTGGCACAGCCCACGCCGGCGCCCGCCGCCGCGCCGGCACCGGTGCTGGCCAAGGACTTGCGCGAGTCGGTGCACGAGATCGACGTGACGGTTCAAGACCTGTATGGCCGGCGCGAACAGCGCCGCATCCCGCTCACGGTGTTTCGGCCATCCGGCACGGGGCCGTTTCCGGTGCTGGTGCTCAACCACGGGCGTGCGGGCAGCCCTGCGGAGCGGGCCCAGCCCTCGCGTCAGCGCTTAGAGCAACAGGCCCGCTACTTTGCGGGCAAGGGCCTGGCGGTGATCGTGCCCACGCGCGTGGGCTACGGGCAGACGCAAATCGACAGCTTTGACCCCGAGAGCAACGGCGGCTGCGGCCAGCCGCAGATCGGCCCCATGAGCCAGGCGGCGTCCGAGCAGGTGCTGGCCGCCATCGAATGGGCGCGCGGTCAGCCCGATCTGGACGCGCAGCGCTGGTGGGTGGCCGGCATCTCGGTGGGGGGGCTGACCAGTGTGGCCACCGTCATGCGGGCCCCGGCAGGTCTGCAGGGCGGCATCAATTTTTCGGGCGGCACCGGGGGCAACCCCAAAGAGCGACCGGGCCAGCCCTGCGGCGTGGTGCAGATCGCGCAGTACTGGCAAGCCCATGCCGCCAAGGCGCGGGTGCCCATGCTGTGGCTGTACTGGGAAAACGATTTGTACTGGGGGGCCGAGCATCCGCGTCGCTGGCACCAGGCCTACACCGCAGGTGGGGGGCAGGCCGAATGGGCCCAGCTGGGGCCCATCAGCGGCGATGGGCACCTGGGCTTTGCCCGCGACATGGACCGCTGGATCCCCTTGGTGGATGCGTTTCTGGCACGCGCGGGCTTGACCCAGTCGGCCTTGCCGCCCGTGCCCCCGCCCAGTGGGTTCGCGTCGCTTGACGATGTGGAGCGACTGCCTGGCGTGGGCCCTTCGGGCCGTGACCTGTATCGCCGTTTTTTGAGCAGTGCCAAACCTCGCGCGTTTGCCATCGGGCCCAGCGGTCAATCGGGCTATGCCACGGGCGACTGGGCAGTGGGCAAAGCGCTGGGGTTTTGCCAGGCCCGCACCGGGGTGCGTTGCCAGTTGTATGCCGTCGACGACCAGGTGGTCTGGCGCGCGCCCTGAACACAAGGAAGCTTCCATGTTTGACAAAATCCTGATCGCCAATCGCGGCGAAATCGCCTGCCGAGTGGCGGCCACGGCGCGCCGCCTGGGGGTGCGCACGGTGGCGGTGTATTCCGACGCCGACGCCCGCGCCGCCCATGTGCAGGCTTGCGACGAGGCGGTGCACATTGGCGCAGCGCCCCCGCGCGAGAGCTATTTGCAGTGGCAGCGCATCATCGAGGCCGCGCGCGCCACCGGCGCGCAGGCGGTGCACCCGGGCTATGGCTTCTTGTCCGAAAACGAGGACTTTGCCCAGGCTTGCGCCGATGCGGGCCTGGTCTTTATTGGCCCGCGCCCGCACAGCATCCGCGCCATGGGTCTGAAGGCCGAATCCAAGCAACTGATGGCGCGCGCCGGTGTGCCGCTGGTGCCGGGCTACCACGAGGCCGATCAAGACCCCGCGCTCTTGCAGCGCGAGGCCGACCGCATCGGCTACCCGGCGCTGATCAAGGCCAGCGCCGGCGGCGGTGGCAAGGGCATGCGCGTTGTCGAGCGCAGCGAGGACTTTGCCGCCGCCCTGGCCTCTTGCCAGCGCGAGGCGCGCAACAGCTTTGGCAGCGACGCGGTGCTGATCGAAAAATACGTGCAGCGGCCGCGCCACATCGAGATCCAGGTCTTTGGCGACACGCACGGCCAGGTGGTCTATTTGCACGAGCGCGACTGCTCGGTGCAGCGGCGCCACCAGAAGGTGCTTGAAGAGGCGCCCGCGCCGGGCCTGAGCCCTGCGCTGCGCCAGCGCATGGGCGAGGCGGCGGTCGCCGCGGCCCGGGCGGTGGACTATGTGGGCGCTGGCACGGTGGAATTCATCGTCGAGCAAGACGCCTACGACCAGCCCGAGTCGATGCGCTTTTACTTCATGGAGATGAACACCCGCCTGCAGGTGGAGCACCCGGTCACCGAGGCCATCACCGGTCTGGACCTGGTGGAGTGGCAGCTGCGCGTGGCCTGCGGCGAGCCGCTGCCCCTGTCGCAGGCGCAGATCCCGCTGATCGGTCACGCCATCGAGGCGCGCATCTGCGCCGAAAACCCCGAACGCAATTTCCTGCCCGCCACCGGCACGCTGTCGGTCTACCGCAAGCCGGCGCACGCCGCCTTCGAGCGCGCGCCGGTGCGGGTGGACGACGGGGTGCGCCAGGGCGACACCATCAGCCCCTATTACGACTCGATGATCGCCAAGCTGATCGTGCACGGCGACACGCGCGAACAGGCGCTGGCCCGGCTCGATGCGGCGCTGGCGCAAACGCACATCGTCGGCCCATCCACCAATGTCGCCTTTTTGCGCCAGGTGGTCCGCTCGGATTCGTTTGCCCACGCGCGGCTCGACACCGCGCTGATCCAGCGCGAGGCCGCGCAGCTCTTTGGCCAGGACCCGGTGGGCGCGGGCGCGGCGGTGGCGGCGGTGCTGGCGCACCTGTTGCAGGCCGAGCAGGCCAGCGCCGGGGCCGACCCCTTCAGCGCGCGCGACGGATGGCAGTCGCACGGCACCACCCGGCGGCGCTTTGAACTCGAGATGGGCGAGCAGACCCTGCACGCCGATCTGCTGTATGGCCGCAGCGGCCTGCAGCTGCAAGTGGGCGATGGCCCGGCCCTGCCGCTGAGCTGGCTGGTTCAGGGCGACGCGCTGGTGGTCACGCACGCCGAGCGCCTGGCCTCGCGGGTGGACTGGCAAGACGAGACCGCGCATGTGTTCACGCCACGCGGCGCGGCGCGCCTGCGCCTGATCGACCGCCTGGCCCATGCCGGAGACGCCGCCAGCGAAGGCGGCCGCCTGACCGCGCCCATGCCGGGCAAGGTGGTGTCCTTTTTTGTCAAGGCGGGCGACCCGGTGCGCAGCGGCCAGGCCCTGGCCGTGATGGAGGCCATGAAGATGGAGCACACCATTGCCGCGCCGGCCGACGGCGTGGTGGCCGAGCTGTTGTACGCGCCGGGGGACCAGGTGGGCGAGGGCGCCGAGCTGCTGCGCCTGCAGGCGGCCTGATCGGCAGGAGCGCGGCATGGACATCGTGGTGCACGAGAGCAGCGACGAGCTGGCGGCCTGGGTGGCGGACCTGCAGGCGGCCCTGCCGCAGGCACGGGTGCGCGCTTGGGCGCCGGGCGCGGCCGCGGCCGATTACGCCGTGGTCTGGGCCCCGCCTCAGCAGTTGCTGGACGAGCAGACCCGTTTGCGCGCCATCTTCAACACCGGCGCCGGTGTCGACCGCCTGTTGCAGCGGCGCCTGCCGCCCGGCGTGCCGGTGCTGCGCCTGCGCGACGCCGGCATGGCGGTGCAGATGGCCGAGTACGTGTTGCAGGCCGTCATCCGCCACCACCGTGGCCTCGATGCCCTGACCGCGCAGCAGGCCCAGGGCCAGTGGGTGCAGCCCCCGGTGCGCGAGCGCGCCGACTGCGTGGTGGGCATTCTGGGCCATGGCGTGCTGGGCCAGCGGGTGGCGCAGGCCTTGCAGGCGCTGGATTACCCCGTTCGCGCCTGGACACGCAGCCCGCACCCGCAAGCGGCGGTGCCGCTGATGGTGGGGCGCGAGGCCCTGGGCGATTTTGTGAGCGGCTGCGCGGTGCTGGTGAACCTGTTGCCGTTGACCCCCGACACCGAGGGCCTGCTCGATCATGCGCTGCTCTCGCGCCTGCCCAGGGGCGCCATGCTGGTGAATGTGGCGCGCGGCGCGCACCTGGTCGACGAGGACTTGCTGGCCCTGCTCGACAGCGGCCACATTGCGCGCGCCTGGCTCGATGTGTTCCGCCAGGAGCCCCTGCCCGCGGCGCACCGCTTCTGGCGCCATCCCTCGGTGCACCTGACCCCGCACACCTCGGCGCGCACCTTGCGCGGGCCGTCGGTGGCGCAGATCGCGCAGGCGATCGCGGCCATCGAGCGCGGCGAGCCCGTGCCCACGGTTGACCCCACACGCGGCTACTGAGCCGCGTCCTGCTAGAGTTTCGCGCATGAACACCTCTGCCCTTCCCACCTCGGTGCGGCTGATCGACGTCGGCCCGCGCGACGGCCTGCAAAACGAAAAGCAGCCGGTGCCCGCCGCCGTCAAGATCGAGCTGGTGGCGCGGCTGCAGGCCGCTGGCTTCAAGGAAATCGAGGTCACCAGCTATGTGAGCCCCAAGTGGGTGCCGCAGATGGCCGACAACCACGAGGTGATGGCAGGCCTGGCGCGCCGCCCCGACGTGCGCTACTCGGTGCTGACCCCCAACCTCAAGGGCCTGGAAGCCGCGCTGGCCGACCGACCCGACGAGATCGTGGTGTTCGGGGCCGCTTCCGAGGCCTTCAGCCAGCGCAACATCAACTGCTCGATCGCCGAGAGCATCGACCGCTTTGCCCCGGTGGTGGCGGCCGCGCTGGCTGCCGGTGTGGCGGTGCGCGGGGCCATGAGCTGCACCGTGGGCTGCCCTTACGAGGGCGAGGTGGCGCCCGAGCGCGTGGGCGATCTGGCCCGGCGCATGAAGGCCATTGGCGTGCAGCGCGTGGACGTGGCCGACACCATTGGCGTGGGCACCCCGCTCAAGGTCCAGCGCGCGCTGGCGGCCACGCTGGCGCACTTTGCCCCCGACGCGGTCAACGGCCACTTCCATGACACCTATGGCCAGGCATTGCCCAACACCCTGGCGGCGCTGCAGATGGGCATCTGGAACTTCCAGTCCTCGGTGGCCGGCCTCGGCGGCTGTCCCTATGCGCGCGGCGCCACCGGCAACGTGGCCAGCGAGGACCTGGTGTACATGCTGCACGGCATGGGCATCGACACCGGCATTGACCTGGAGGCCCTGGTGGACGCCGGCGTCTTCATCAGCCAGGCGCTGGGGCGCCCCAGCGTCTCGCGCGTGGCGCGCGCCCTGCTGGCGCGACGCGAGGCCGCATGAGCCCGCGCTACCGACGGCTGCTCTCGCAGGCCCAGCGCGTGCTGGCCGAACCCCTGCCGCATGTGCCATCGCCCTGCCAACAGGTCTGCGTCATGCACACGGGCCTGGGCTGGTGCGAGGGTTGTCTGCGCAGCATCGATGAAATCGCCCAATGGTCGCGTGCCAGCGACGAGGCACGCCGCGCCGTCTGGGCCCAACTGCCCGCACGCGTGCAAACGCGCGAAGCCCTGCCCCCCGGAGCCTGAGCCATGGTGTCCCTGACCTTCAGCTTTGACCCCATCTCGCCCTACGCCTGGCTGGCCTTTGATGCCCTGCCGCGCGCCCTGGACGGCATTGGCCACAGCGTGCGCTACCGGCCGGTGCTGTTTGGCGCCATGCTCAAGCACCACGGCCAGCTGGGCCCGGCCGAGATCGTGCCAAAGCGCGACTGGACCTACCGCCAGGTTCAGTGGCTGGCACGCCAGCAGGGCACCGAGCTGCAGCTGCCCGCCGCGCACCCCTTCAACCCGTTGCCGCTGCTGCGCCTGGCGGTGGCCTGCGATGCCGATGGCCTGCCCAGCCGCTACGTGGTCGAGCGCTGTTTCCGTCATGTCTGGTGCAGCGGTGCGGACGCGGCCGATCCGGGGCGCCTGGCGGCCTTGCGCGCCGAGCTGGCCCCCGCGCGCGACCCGGACAGCCCCGAGGTCAAGGCCCAGTTGCAGGCCCACACCCAGGCCGCTCTTGACGCGGGTTTGTTTGGTGTGCCCAGCATCGAGGTGGGTGGCCGCCTGTTCTGGGGCCATGACGCCTTGCCCATGTTGCGGGCCTTTTTGCAAGGCGATGCCTGGTTCGACAGCCCGGCCTGGCATGCGGCCGGTCACCGCCCAGCCCTGACCCGCGCGCGCAGCTGAGGCCTCAGTCTGTCACGCCTGGCCCGGGCGGTGGGTCCTCGGCATCGGCCCGGTTGGCCACATGCGCGTGCACGATGGTGATCAGCAAAAACACCAGCACGCTCCCTTGTGCCGCCATCCAGAAGAAGACCGGCCAGCCCAGCAGCGTCAGCGAGCCCTCGCGTGCGAAGTAGGGCAGCACGAAGGACACCAAGGCCCACAGCAGCCACAGCAGGGCTTGCAGGCGGCGAAGGCGACGGCGGGCAAAGGAGAGGGGCACCATGGCGTCCGATTTTGGGCGCTGCCTCGGCTTGCATCGTCCAGATCGGCCCTGGTGTTTACCCTTGGAATGCCGCGTATCTCACCATGCGGGAGGAAAACAGGGGGTTAACCCCGAATATGTAAGTCTCTGTTGGCAGCTTGTCAGAAGCGGGAAAGTGCGTCCCCCAAGAATCGCGCCAAGTTTCCATGTTGGAAGCTCTTTTTTGGAGACCGCTTTATGGCAAGCACCACACCGCGTCCGATGACAGCAGAAGAGAAGAAGGTCATCTTCGCCTCTTCGCTGGGCACCGTGTTTGAATGGTACGACTTCTACCTGTACGGATCGCTCGCTGCGATCATCGCCAAGCAGTTCTTTGCGGGCCTGGACCCCAGCGCTGCGTTCATTTTTGCCCTGCTCGCGTTTGCCGCCGGCTTCATCGTGCGTCCTTTCGGCGCGCTGGTGTTTGGCCGTCTGGGCGACATGATCGGTCGCAAGTACACCTTCCTGGTGACGATTCTGATCATGGGTCTGTCGACCTTCATCGTCGGTGTGCTGCCCAACTACGCCAGCATTGGCGTGGCCGCTCCGGTGATCCTGATCGCCCTGCGCATGCTGCAAGGCCTGGCGCTCGGCGGTGAGTACGGCGGTGCCGCCACCTATGTGGCCGAGCATGCCCCGCACGGCAAGCGCGGTGCCTACACCGCCTGGATCCAGACCACGGCCACGCTGGGTCTGTTCCTGTCGCTGATGGTCATTCTGGGCACCCGCTCGGCCATCGGTGAAGCCGCCTTCGCCGATTGGGGCTGGCGTGTTCCCTTCATCGTCTCCATCCTGCTCCTGGCCATTTCGGTCTGGATCCGCATGACGATGAACGAGTCGCCCGCTTTCCAGAAGATGAAGTCCGAAGGCAAGACCTCCAAGGCCCCCCTGGCCGAGTCCTTTGGCCAGTGGAAAAACCTGAAGATCGTGCTGCTGGCCCTGTTCGGTCTGGTGGCCGGCCAGGCCGTGGTCTGGTACTCGGGTCAGTTCTACGCCCTGTTCTTCCTGACGAGCGTGCTGAAGGTTGACGGCTCGACCGCCAACCTCTTGGTGGCCGCCTCGCTGGTGATCGGCACCCCGTTCTTTGTGGTGTTCGGTTCGCTGTCCGACAAGATCGGCCGCAAGCCCATCATCCTGGCGGGCATGCTGCTGGCCGTACTGACCTACTTCCCGCTGTTCTCGATGCTGACCGAAGCCGCCAACCCGGCGCTGGCCAAGGCCCAGAAGACCGTGCCGGTGACGGTGACGGCCTCTGCCGGTGACTGCTCCTTCCAGGGCAACCCGGTGGCCCGCGAGATCGACTTCACCAAGTCCTGCGACATCGCCAAGCGTTACCTGGCCCAGAAGTCGGTGAGCTACAGCAACGCCGTGGCCGCCGAGCAAGGCCCGGCCAAGGTGAAGATCGGTGAGAAGGAAATCGTTGCCCCGGTGGCCAAGGTGGAGAACCTGAAGTTCACCGCCGACAGCGCCGCTGCCATGGCTGCCTTCAAGAAGGAAATCGACGCCGCCCTGACCGAAGCGGGCTACCCCGCCAAGGCCGATCCGGCCAAGGTTGACAAGGTCATGATCATCATCATCCTGTCGATCCTGGTGATCTACGTGACCATGGTGTACGGCCCGATCGCCGCCATGCTGGTGGAACTGTTCCCGACCCGCATCCGCTACACCTCCATGTCCCTGCCCTACCACATCGGCAACGGCTGGTTTGGTGGTCTGATGCCCACGATTGCGTTCGCGATGGTGGCCCAGAACGGTGACATGTACTACGGTCTGTGGTACCCCATCATCATCGCTGCCGCGACCTTCGTGATTGGCCTCATCTTTGTGCGTGAGACCAAGGACGTGGACATCTACGCTGGCGACTGATCGCTTGTAAGCAACCCGGGGTGACTCGGGTGCTACATTCAGGCCCTCCCCTCTGTGGAGGGCCTTTTTCTTGGACATCTGGAGAATTTGACATGTGGAAACTGGTTGCTGGTTTTATCGTCTTCGCCGTTGCGGCCCTGTACATGATCAGCCGCGGTGGTGACATCGATATGGGCGGCGAAAAGCACACCGTCGAGGCCCATGGCCCGGCGCATGACGCATCGGCCCCGGCCGCTGCTGCCCCGGCCTCTGAAGCCTCCAAGTAAGCGCCCACACGCTTGCGACCGACGCCCCGCCTCCGTGATGGGAGGGCGGGGTTTTTTGCGCGCATGCGGCCGCCCGGCCAAGCGCCCCTGGCCCCTGCCGCAGCCCCATCCCCCCGGTCAGCGCCGCCTGTCCAGACCCCCTAGAATGGTTGGCCCTGCCTTTTGCATGACCCACCATGACCGGCCTCATCCGCATTCGAGGTGCGCGACAGCACAACCTCAAACACATCGACCTCGACGTCCGCACCGGTGAGCTCACGGTGGTGACCGGCCCCAGCGGTTCGGGCAAGTCCAGCCTGGTCTTCGACACCCTGTACGCCGAGGGGCAGCGCCGCTACGTCGAAACCTTCAGCGCCTACGCCCGCCAGTTCCTGGACCGCATGGACAAGCCGGCGGTGGACCGCGTCGAGGGCGTGCCGCCCGCGATCGCGATCGACCAGACCAATCCGGTGCGCAGCTCGCGCTCGACCGTGGGCACCATGACCGAGCTCAACGACCACCTCAAGCTCTTGTTTGCGCGCCTGGGCCAGCTGTTCGACGCCGACACCGCGCTGCCGGTGCGGCACGACAACGCCGAGACCGTGTTTGCCGACATCTGGCAACGCGCCGGCGAGGCCGACCCGCGCCTGGTGCTGAGCTTTCCGGTCGAGCTGCCGGCGGGCACCAGCGCCGAGGAGGTGCAGCAGTGGCTGAGCGCCAGCGGTTTTACCCGCGTGCAGTCCGAGCGCGAGATCGCCACTCCCAGCGGCCCGCGCAAATTGCTGGATGTGGTGGCCGACCGCTTTCGCGTGCGCAGCGCCGAGCGCGCGCGCGTGCTGGAAGCCATCGAGCTGGCCTTTGCGCGCGCCGGCCGCCTGCATGTGCATGTGCTGGGCGAGGACGGCAGCGTGGCCGAGGTCTGGCCGTTCTCGACCGGCCTGCATTGCCCGCAGAGCGAGCGGCGCTACAGCGCGCCCACGCCCTCGATGTTCTCGTTCAACTCGCCCGTGGGCGCCTGTGCCAGCTGCCGAGGCTTTGGCCGCGTGATCGGCGTGGACTGGGGGCTGGTCATTCCCGACCCGCGCCTGACCTTGCGCGCCGGGGCCATCAAGCCCATCCAGACCCCGGCCTGGTCCGAATGCCAGGACGATTTGCTGCGCCATGCCGAAACCGCGGGCATCCCGCGCGACACCGCCTGGAACAAGCTGACCGACGCGCAGCGCGACTGGGTGATCGAGGGCTCGCCCAACTGGAACGGCAAGTGGAACCAGCAGTGGTACGGCATCCGCCGCTTCTTCCAGTACCTGGAGAGCAAGGCCTACAAAATGCACATCCGGGTGCTGCTGTCCAAGTACCGCAGCTACACCGAATGCCCCGACTGCGGGGGCGCGCGCCTGAAGACCGAGAGCCTGCTCTGGCGCATCGGCACCCATGCGCAGGCGCTGGCGGTGCTGCCGCCCGAGCGGCGCTTCATGCCGCGGGGCGTGGCCTGGACGCGCACGCAGCTGGAGGCCTTGCCGGGCCTGAGCCTGCACGACATGATGATCATGCCGCTGTCGCGCCTGCTGACCTTTTTCCGCCAGCTCGACGAGCGCGCGCTGGGCCTGCCCACCGCTGCCCCCGTGCCCGAGCGCGCCAGCGCCGAGCACAAGGCCTTGCAGCTGCTGCTTGAAGAGATCACCACCCGCCTGCAATACCTGTGCGATGTGGGCATCGGCTACCTGACGCTGGACCGCCAGAGCCGCACCTTGAGCGGTGGCGAGGTCCAGCGCATCAACCTGACGACCGCGCTGGGCACCTCGCTGGTCAACACCTTGTTCGTGCTGGACGAGCCGAGCATCGGCCTGCACCCGCGCGACATGTCGCGCATCAACCAGGCCATGCAGCGCCTGGTGCGGGCGGGCAACACCCTGGTGGTGGTCGAGCACGACCCGGCCGTCATGCTGTGCGCCGACCGGCTGATCGACATGGGCCCTGGCCCCGGCGAGCGCGGTGGGCAGATCGTGTTTGACGGCACGCCCGCGCAACTGCGCCAGGCCGACACCCTGACCGGCGCCTACCTGGGCGGGCGCAAGACCATCGGCCTGGGCTTCAAGCGCATGGTGACCGACAGCACGCCGCGCCTGATCCTGGAGGGCGCGCGCGAGCACAACCTGCAGCACCTGGACGTGTCCTTCCCGCTGCAACGCCTGGTGACCGTGACCGGCGTCAGCGGCTCGGGCAAGTCCACCCTCATCCAGGACGTGCTGGCCCCGGCCCTGCTGCGCCACTTTGGCAAGCCGACCGAGGTGGCCGGCGCGCACGAGCGCCTGCTGGGGGCCGAACAGCTGGGCGATGTGGTGTTTGTCGACCAGTCGCCCATCGGCAAGACCGCGCGCTCCAACCCGGTGAGCTATGTGGGCGCCTGGGACGCCATCCGCGAGCTGTTTGCCACCAGCCCGCTGGCGCGCAGCCGGGGCTACACCCCGGCCAAGTTCAGCTTCAACAGCGGCGATGGCCGCTGTCCCACCTGCGGCGGTTCGGGCTTCGAGCATGTCGAGATGCAGTTCCTGAGCGATGTGTACCTGCGCTGCCCCGACTGCGATGGCCGCCGCTACCGCCCCGAGATCCTGGAGGTGAAGATCGAGCGCCAGGCGGTGGGCATGCTGCAGCCGCGCTCGCTGAGCGTGGCCGATGTGCTGGCGCTGACCGTGAGCGAGGCGGCCGCGCTGTTCGCGCAGGACCGCGAGGTCATCCGCGCGCTGCAACCCATTGTGGACGTGGGCCTGGAGTATGTGCGCCTGGGCCAGCCGGTGCCCACGCTCAGCGGCGGCGAGGCCCAGCGCCTGAAGCTGGCCGGCTTTCTGGCCGAGGCCGCGCGCAGCGGCGCCAGCAGCCGCCAGCCGGTGGCGCGCAAGGGCACGCTGTTCATGTTTGACGAGCCGACCACCGGCTTGCACTTTGACGACATTGCCAAGCTGATGCGCGCGCTGCGCAAGCTGCTGGAAGCCGGCCATTCGCTGATCGTGATCGAGCACAACCTGGACGTGATCCGCGCCAGCGACTGGCTGATCGACCTGGGCCCCGAAGGCGGCGAGGGCGGCGGCCAGATCGTGGCCCAAGGCACCCCCGAAGAGCTGCGCCAACACCCCAGCTCCCACACCGCCGCGGCCCTGCGCGAATACGCCCAGGCCATGGACACCGTGTACGAAGTGGCCGAACCCCGCGCGGCGTATGGGGTGGACAAATCGGGGTCGGACAAATTGGGGTCGGATCCCGATTTGCGCAGCAAATTGGGCTCTGACCCCGATTTGTCCGATTTGCGAAGCAAATCAGGAGCAAACAAGGCGACCAGCAAATCGGGCTCTGACCCCGATTTGTCCGATTTGCGAAGCAAATCAGGAGCAAACAAGGCGACCAGCAAATTGGGCTCTGACCCCAACGCATCCAACGCCATCCGCATCGTCAACGCCCGCGAGCACAACCTCAAGGGCCTGAGCGTGGACATCCCGCGGGGGCGCTTCAACGTCATCACCGGCGTGAGTGGCTCGGGCAAGTCCACCTTGGCCTTTGACATCCTCTTCAACGAAGGCCAGCGGCGCTACCTTGAGAGCCTCAACGCCTACGCGCGCAGCATCGTGCAGCCGGCGGGCCGCCCCGAGGTGGATGCGGTCTGGGGCATCCCGCCCACCGTGGCGATCGAGCAGCGCCTCTCGCGCGGCGGGCGCAAGTCCACCGTGGGCACCACCACCGAGGTCTGGCACTTTCTGCGCCTGCTCTACGTCAAGCTGGGTGTGCAGCACTGCGTGCACGACGGCACCCCGGTGCAGCCGCAAACTGCCGACAGCATCGTCGCCCAGCTGATGACCGAATACCGCGATCAGCACATCGGCCTGCTGGCCCCGCTGGTCAGTGGCCGCAAGGGCGTCTACACCGAGCTGGCCGACTGGGCGCGTCCGCGCGGCTACACCCATTTGCGTGTGGACGGCGAGTTCCTGCCCACGCAGGGCTTTCCGCGCATCGACCGCTTCCGCGAGCACCACATCGAGCTGCCCGTGGTGAGCCTGGACATCCGGCCGCAGGACGAGGCCTTGCTGCGCCATCACCTGCAGCGCGCGCTCGAACTGGGCAAGGGCGTGCTGCATGTGCTGAGCGATCTGCAGGCGCTGGGACCGGCCATGGCCGCGGGCGAATCGACCGCACGCATCGGCCAGCAGCGCGTCTTCTCGACCCTGCGCGCCTGCCCCGCCTGCCACACCTCGTACGCCGAGCTGGACCCGCGCCTGTTCTCGTACAACAGCAAGCACGGCTGGTGCCCCGACTGTGTGGGCACCGGCGTCAAGCTCACGCGTGAGCAGCGCAAGGCCTTTGACGACTCGGTGCGCGACGACAAGGACAAAGGCCGCGAGCAGACCTTTGCCGAGCCCGAGGTCGAGGACCTGCTCGACACCGCCTGCCCCAGCTGCGAGGGCACGCGCCTCAATGCCCATGCGCGCGCGGTCTCTTTGCACGGCGCCGCCGGCCAGGCCTGGCGCATCACCGACATCGCGCGCCTGTCGGTCAGCGATGTGCGGCGCTGGGTCGAGGGCTTGCAGCTGAGCGGCCGCGAGGCCGACATCGCACGCGACCTGGTGCCCGAAATCCACAGCCGCCTGGCCTTTCTGGAAGAGGTGGGCCTGGGCTACCTGACCCTCGATCGCGGCGCGCCAACCCTCAGCGGTGGCGAGGCACAGCGCATTCGCCTGGCCGCGCAACTGGGCAGCCATTTGCAAGGCGTGTGCTATGTGCTGGACGAGCCCACCATTGGCCTGCATGCGCGCGACAACCAGATCCTGCTGGGGGCCTTGCAAAAGCTGGGCGAGAAGGGCAACACCCTGGTGGTGGTCGAGCACGACGAGGACACCATCCGGCGCGCCGATCACATCATCGACATCGGCCCCAGCGCCGGCAAGCGCGGCGGTCGCCTGATCGCGCAGGGCCGTGCCCAGGACCTGATTGACGCGCCCGAATCGCAGACCGGCCGCTACCTCCTGCATGCCATGAAGCACCCCTTGCAGCCGCGCCGCAGCGTGCTTCCCGAGGCGGGCGACTGGCTGCACCTGCGCGGCGCCACCTTGCACAACCTGCGCGAGGTGGACGTCGAGGTGCCGCTGCAGCGCCTGGTGGCCATCACCGGCGTGAGCGGTTCGGGCAAATCCACCCTGGCGCGCGATGTCTTGCTGGCCAATGTGCAGGCCCTGGTGCAGCAGCGCGCCAGCCAGGCCGGGCGCCAGGCGCAGGCCCGTGGCGAGCAGGTGCCGCTGGGCGGCTGCCGCGAGGTCTTGGGCCACGAGCGCATCGACCGGGTGCTGGAGGTGGACCAGACCCCGATTGGCAAGACCCCGCGCTCGTGCCCGGCCACCTACATCGGTTTCTGGGACACGATCCGCAAGCTGTTTGCCCAGACCCTGGAGGCACAGGCGCGCGGCTATGGACCGGCGCGCTTTAGCTTCAACACCGGCGAAGGCCGTTGCCCGGGTTGCGAAGGGCAGGGCATGCGCACCATCGAGATGAGCTTTCTGCCCGATGTGAAGGTGCTGTGCGAGACCTGCCATGGCGCGCGCTTCAACCCCGAGACCCTGGCCGTGACCTGGCGCGGCAAGAGCATTGGCGACGTGCTGCGCATGGAGATCGACGAGGCGGTCGAGTTCTTTGCCAGCATGCCCAGCATTGCGCACCCGCTGCAGCTGCTGCAGGACGTGGGCCTGGGCTACCTGACCCTGGGCCAGCCCTCGCCGACCTTGAGCGGTGGCGAGGCGCAGCGCATCAAGCTGGTGACCGAGCTGACCAAGGTGCGCGACGAGGTGGGCCGCCGTGGCCAGAAAGCGCCGCACACCCTGTACGTGCTGGACGAGCCGACCGTGGGCCTGCACATGGCCGACGTCGACAAGCTGATCCGCGTGCTGCACCGCCTGGTCAACGCCGGCCACAGCGTGCTGGTGATCGAGCACGACCTGGACGTGATCGCCGAAGCCGACTGGGTCATCGACCTGGGCCCCGAAGGCGGCGACGCTGGCGGCCGCATCGTGGCCGCGAGCACCCCCGAAGCGCTGGTCCAGCGCGGCACCCACACCGGCGTGGCGCTGGCGCCGGTGCTGGCGCGGGCCTGAGGCCTGGCCGCGTCGCCGGCAACGATGGAAGCGCGCCGCCGGGGGGGCCGCTTCATGCAGGGCGCAGCGAAGTGTGGGCGGCCTTGAGCAGGTGACGGGTCAAGTCATCCAGCAGCCGCGAGGCCATGCGCGTTTGCTGCCAGTAAAGCGGAACCATGAGCGCTGACCTGGGCACCAGCTCGACCAAGGTCCCCGCCTGAAGGTGCGACTTGACCAGGGCTTCGGGGTGCAAGCCCCAGCCCATGCCCGCCAGCGCTGCGGTCACAAACGCCTGTGCCGAGGGCAGCGTGTGCCGGGGCAACTCAACGGCCTTGCCACATTGCCGTCTGGCCCACCGCGCCTGCAAATCGTCCTTCTGGTTGAACTGAAGACTGGGCGCGCGCGACAGCTGGGCTGGGCCGACCCCGTCGGCCAGGTAGCGCGCCACAAATGCCGGGCTGGCGGCGGCCACATAGCGCATGGCGCCCAAGGGCAGGCAGTTGCACCCGGTGGCTGGCTTGGCGCTGGCCGTCACCGCCGCCATCACGGTCCCGCTTCGCAACCAGGCGGCGGTGTGATCCTGATCGTCGACCGTGACCGACAGCAGCACCGGCGCTTGGGCCCCATAGGCGGCCAAGGCCGGGGCCAGCCAGGTGGCCAGGCTGTCGGCGTTGACGGCCAGCGTGATGACCGGCCGCGCGTCTGCCGGTGTGCCCGCTTGGGTCAGGCTGGGAACAGTGGCCTGGAGCTCGTGCTCCAGCAAGCGGACATGCGCCACATGCTGGCACAGACGCCGCCCGGTCTCGGTGGCTTCGCAAGGTTGGGCACGCAGCACCAGCGCGCAGCCCACGCGCTCTTCCAGCTGTCGGATGCGTTGCGAAATGGCCGAGGGCGTGACGTGCAGGGCTTGCGCCGCCCGCTCAAAACTGCCTTCTTGAACCACCGCCACCAGGGCCGACAGCGCTGCATAGTCCAGCATAAGATTTTCTAAAGGAAGTGAAGAAAAGATAGTTTGCCTACATCTTCAGGATCGCGCAAACTGCGCCCATGAACCTTGACACATGGGTGTGGACGATCGCGCCGGTCTGGGGCCAGGGCATGGCCCTGAGCCTGGGGCTGATCGTGGCCATTGGGGCACAGAACGCGTTTGTGCTGCGCCAGGGCTTGCGCCGGGAGCATGTGGGGGCGGTGGTGGCGTTTTGCGCGCTGGCCGACGCCCTCTTGATCAGCGCTGGCGTGATGGGCCTGGGCCAGGCCCTGGGGGATCAGCCGGTCCTGACGCGGGCGCTGGCCTGGGTGGGGGCGGCGTTTTTGGCGGTGTACGGCTGGCGGGCGCTGCGCCGAGCGCGCCACCCCGGCACCCTGAGCGCCGCCGGTGGCGACCAGCCGGTGCCCTTGCGCGCGGCCCTGCTGCAGGCCGCGGCCTTCACCCTGCTCAACCCGCATGTGTACCTGGACACCGTGCTGCTGGTGGGCAGCATCGGCGCGCAGCAAGCGCCCGAACTGCGCCCCTGGTTTGCCTTGGGCGCCAGCAGCGCCAGCCTGTTGTGGTTTGGCGCCCTGGGCCATGGGGCCCGCTGGCTTGCCCCCTGGTTCGCCCGCCCCCGCGCCTGGCAAATTCTGGACGCCCTGATCGGCCTGACCATGTGGGCCATGGCCCTCCTGCTGTTGCGGACGGCGGGGTGAGGGGATCGCCAGGCAGGCGCTTGCGACGAATTCGGGCGCTTGGCACCGCCCCAACCGACCGATCTGCCCCCTGATCAGGGCCGTCCTGCGTTGGGCGGTGCGGTGGGCAGGCCCGCCGCCCTGCCCAGCTTCAAACCACCGCCAGCCGCCACAAGGCGGTGACTTCGGCCGCGCGGGCCTGGTGCAAGGGGTCGGTGGGGTCTTGCGATTTGGGGTGTTGCGGCCGGGTTTCCAGGCGGTCGATCACGCGCAGGCCCGCCGCCTTGATCCAGCCCAGCAGTTGCTGGCGGCTGCGCAGGCCCAGGTGTTCGGCCAGGTCCGACAGGATCAGCCAGCCCTCGCCGCCCGGGCACAGGTGCGCGGCCAAGCCGTTCAGGAAGCCGCGCAGCATCGCGCTGTCGGGGTCGTACACCGATTGCTCCAGCAGCGACGCCGCCTGGCCTGGCAGCCAGGGCGGATTGCACACCACCAGCGCGGCCTGGCCCTCGGGGTATTGGTCGGTGGCCCGCAGCTCGGCCTTGGGCCGCAGGCCCAGGCGCTGCAGGTTGTCGTCGGCGCAGGCCAGCGCGCGCGCCGAGGTGTCGGTGGCCAGCACCCGGGGCACGCCACGGCGCAGCAGCAGGGCGCTGAGCACGCCGCTGCCCACGCCCAGCTCCAGCGCCAGCGGGCAGGTGGCCAGCGCTGCGGGCAAGGGGGCCTGCGCCACCAGCTCGATGTACTCGCCGCGCACCGGCGAGAACACGCCGTAATGCGGGTGGATGCGCGCGCCGCCCAGGGCCGCGATCGGCACGCCGTTCTTGCGCCATTCGTGCGCGCCGATCAGGCCTTGCAAATGGCGCAGCGACAGCACGCGGTGCTGGCCATCGGCCGGGCCCCAGGCCTCGGTGCAGGCCGCGCGCACATCGGGGGCGCGTTCCAGCTTCAGGGCGTACTGGCCGTCCAGCTCGATCAGCAACTGGCCCAGCACGCGCGCGCGCAGCGCCTGTGTTTGGCGGTGGCGCGCAAAGGCCTGGGCCGCGTCGGCGGCGCTGGCCTGGGGTTTGCGCCGGCCGGCCGCGTCCATGCGGGCGGCCATGCCTTGCAGCACCTGGCGCGCCTGCGCCATCGGACCGCGCCAGATCAGGCCGGTGCCTGCGCTGGCCAGGCGGTAGGCGCTGTCGGCATCGAGCGCCTTGACCGCTTGCACGCGGCTGGGCAAGCGCAGGCCGTTGTCGTTTTGCCAGATCGCCTGGTGGGCCTGCTCGAGTTCCTGCCAATGCAGCCAGATGGGGGAGGGGTGGGGGGTCATGCGCGGCCTTGGAGCAGGTGCGTCGCCAGCTCGGCAAAGCCGGCGCCGCGTTCGCTGGGGGTGATGTGGCGCGGCGGGTGCGTGAGCTGCGCCGCAAAGCGTCGGATATTGGCCACGCCCACGCTGTGCGTGAGGTGCTGGAACATGACCTGGTCGTTGGTCGAGTCGCCCACATAGACCCAGTGGTCCAGCTCGGCGTCCAGGTCGCGGCCCCACAGCTCGCGCAGGATCCAGCGCGCGCCTGCCAGCTTGTCGTGATCGCCGTACCAGCCGTTGATGTGGATGCTGCTGACGGTGGCGGTCATGCCCTCGGCCCGCATCAGGCGCAGCACCGCGTCAATGCCGGCTGGCGGCAGGTGGGTGAACTCGCTGTGGTCGATGGCGATGTCGGTTTCGCGACCCGCGCTGTCGCGTGCGCGCACCGCGCCGGGCACCTCGCGCTCGATGCGCGCGAGCACCGCCTGCATGCGCGCGAAATGGCGCGCGCGGGTGGGGGCGTCCTGTTGGTAGAGCTTGCGCAAGGGCTGGCCGGGCGTGGCCACCAGGGCCACCGCGCCGTTCTCGGCCACGATGGCGTCCACCGGCCAGGCGCGGGCAAAGGGCTCGCTCCAGCCCACCGGCCGCCCGGTGATCGGCACCACCCGCAAGCCAGCCGCACGCAGCTCGGCCAGGGCCTGCAGCGCATCGGGGGTGATCGCGCCGTCGGTGGTCAGGGTGTCGTCGATGTCGGTCAGCACCCCGATCAGGGGGCCGACGCGCCAGTCGATCAGCGGGCGCATGCGGCTTAGCCTGCGCTGCCCAGCGCCAGCCCGGCGTGCTCGCGCAGCGGGTGGAAGTGGATCTTGGGAAAGCGCTCTTGCGCCAGCCGCACGTCGTAGGGGCTGGTGCACAGATAGGCCAGGGTGCCCGCGGCATCGAGCGCCAGGCGCTGCGGGTAGGTGGTGGTGAACTCGCGCAGATCGGCCGGCGAGTCGGCGGTGATCCAGCGCGCGCCGGTGTACTGGCAGCCCTCCAGGCGCACATCGCAGTCGTACTCGGTCTTGAGGCGGTGCTGCACCACCTCGAACTGCAGCTGGCCCACCGCGCCCAGCAGCATGGGGCCACCCACCTCGGGCTTGAAGACCTGGATCGCGCCTTCTTCGCCCAGCTGCTCCAGGCCCTGCTGCAGCTGCTTGGTGCGCAGCGGGTTCTTCAGGATCACGGTCATGAAGAGCTCGGGGGCAAAAAAGGGCAGGCCGGTAAATTGCAGGTTGGCGCCGTCGGTGATGGTGTCGCCCAGCTGCACGCCGCCGTGGGTGGTAAAGCCAATGATGTCGCCCGCGTAGGCCTCGTCCACCGCCTCACGGCGCTGGCTCAGAAAGGTCACCACGCTGGTGGGCCGCAGCTCCTTGCCGGTGCGCTGCACCTTGAGCTTCATGCCCGGGGTGTACT
>JACCDV010870363.1_pt1 | contig 20515 bp, 17 predicted proteins | sample 7446131 | NCBI WGS metagenome assembly JACCDV01 (sample SAMN15323448, study PRJNA562643) | freshwater metagenome | isolation source: river surface water | place: USA:Blue River Watershed | collected 2017-08-17 | reverse complement strand
TTCCTTTCGGTTCCAGAGTGAACCATTTTACATATACAAGCCTCGGCTTGAATGATTCCGTAGCTCAGTTGGTAGAGCAATACACTTTTAATGTATGGGTCCTGGGTTCGAATCCCAGCGGGATCACAACTAAGATTAAAAAACACTGTCAAACTAACCATTGATGGTGTTTTTTTTTGACTAAAATCGATAGTTAAAGTTCAAGTATCTCACCTTCTTCAACATGATAAATTTAAATTTAGCACTAGACTGGACTCCTAATGTCAACCATATCGGATTCTTCATCGCGAAAGAATTAGGGTTTTATAAACAACAAGGAATAAACCTAGAAATTTTAAATCCGCAGGACGATAACTATGCAATGACTCCCGGAAAGAAATTAGAACTTGGTATGGCAGACTTCGCTATCGCTCCTTTTGAGACGGTAATTAGTTTGAATAATAAATTAAATCAAGTACAAGCAATGGCGATTTACGCTATCATGCAAAATGATGTAAGTTCCATTGCTTCGTTAAGGTCCTCCCATATTATTTCACCAAAGTTGCTCGATGGCAAAACATATGCCTCCTACAAGGCCCGTTATGAAGATCATATAGTAACTGAAATGATTAAAAATGATGGAGGTAAAGGCAATTTGAATATAATTTACCCTGAAAAACTTGGTATTTGGAACACGTTATTAAGTGGCAATGCTGATGCTACCTGGATTTTTGACAATTGGGAAGGAGTCGAGGCTAGCGGTAAGAATATCGAATTAAACACGTTTACCTTAGCTGATTTTGATATCCCTTATGGTTATTCCCCTGTTGTATTATCAAAGAAGGAAAATATGATCGCTCAAAAGGAGCTTTATGCTTCATTCATTAAAGCGACACAAAAAGGCTTTTTATATCCCAAAAATAATCTAGCCGAATCCACAGAGATTTTAGGTCGTTACGTAACCGAATATGATTTAAACAATATCGATTTAGAAAAAGCAATAACTTTTTCGATTCCACATTTCGGGGACGAATCTACTGCTGGATTAATGAACCAAGAGAGAGTTTCGAGCTTTACGCAGTGGCTGGTAGACAGGGGTTTAGAAGATAAAGTGATTTTAAATCAGTGTTTATTTACCAATGAATTGTTTGAATAAAAGTACTAATTACACCTAAGTGGTCTGGTCTTTACTTGAAAATCAATTCAGAATCATCATTTTAAACTAGATAAAGTCTACTAGCACTCAACATTAACAACCTCCCCCTAGGTTCATACTCATTAGAACCTGAAACAACAACTACAATTGCTATAATCCAATTACCTAAAAAGGGCTTTATCCGCATAAAAAGTACCAAAAGGAATGAGTGAAGCTAAAAAAGCACCGACTATTTTGGTAAAGTTCCATCGATGAACAATTGAAACTTGAAGTACTAAAACGACGTAAAGAACAAAAAGAATTCCGTGTGCTAAACCCACCACATAATTAGGCTGTGGTATACCAAATTTGTATTTTAAAATCATCGTAAAGCCTAAAAGCAAATAAGAACAACCTTCTAAAAATGCGACGATTCGTAGTCGTCCTAACGCCGTTTTTAATAAATTTTTAACCATTGTGTTAATTATGAGGTAATGTATATACTATTAATTTAAGGAATCATCCATTGAAAACTTCCATCGGTATAATCAAAAAAAGCCCTTCTATGCCCCGCATGATTTAACCATAACCAATCAATGGATTGAACATGGATGGATACAATGCCAAAGTTGGAATACCCCTTTTCACTTTCGGCTAAAGTAAAGTTTTCTTGCTCTATGTCCTCAGAAAGCCCACTGGTAGGAATTTCTGCGAAACTGGAAGGACTATGAAGCGTTAGGTAACACCTACGGCTGGATGAGTTAGTATTTTTCCAGGCATCAGCCGTTAAGTCGTTCGTATGATGCAATACAGCATGTCCCTTCACGCGTAGTTGAATCCGATCTCCGGCATCATAAAATAATGCGCTAATTGATGGATTTAGGGATAGTTCTTTCCACTTAGGACTTCGAATGTCGGTGTGAAATCGTAATTCCCTTTCTTTGGCCAAAGCCTTACGCAAAACCACCGTCCTTAAACTTACTTCACCTCTATCTATTGTAGCGACACAAGGGGTATGGAAAGGGTTCCTGCTTTTATCGGCGCCTATAACTAAACGTACCCAAATATCTTTTTCTAAGTCGTTTAGACTGTAGTTGATATTTTCGATGGTAATCTGATCTTTATTTACCATAGTGCCGGTTAACCCACATAAGGAATGATTTACATTTTGAAGGGACTCTTCTACAATCCATAGCTAGTCCTCAAGACGGAGAAATTCGTTTTGATTTCATCTAAACTTAGTGCTCTGTTATACACTCTCATGCTGTGATAAGTACCTGGGCCAAAATCTTGGGCGCCAGTTCCACCATTTGTATGTCGAGCACCGAAATAAAGTCCATTCGTGCTTAAGCCTCCCGCGGGTGCTGTAAACGTTCCGCTACCTATACTAACTCCATCTTTGTAAACAATATAGGTTGTTCCTGAAACTACGAAGTCCCATATATGAACGGTATTATAGTCATCAAGTGGAACAGGTGATATACCATTTGGCGTTCCAATTTCTATACCATTTGCATTAATAAAATAGGCGATATACCCTCTTTGCGCAGTCCAGCTCTCATTTCCCCAAATGGTAGCCCAATAATTGATAGGATTAAAACTTGCCGCTATACTAATGGTAAAAGTGCTAGGTAAATTATAAGAGGTTGAAATATAACTTGAGGCTGCTGTTGTAATTCCTCCCCCATTTGTCGAGGTATAGGTGGGCGAACCTACTAGTGTGGCATTATTCCCATTACCGGATACATCTATCCAAGTGGAACCCGAGCTAGGTGCACTGTTCAAATTTATCATTAAACCATTCTGAATAATTCCATAGTCGGCTTTGTTTGCATCGTAATTTTTTAATACCTCAGTGGCAGATAAGGCTTTTTTGTATAGCCTCACTATGCCTAACTCTCCATCAAAATACTGGCTAAACTCTCCTCCATTATAAGAACCCAAAAATAAATTGGTAGAAGTGTTTAAAATACTTGTAACACTAGCATTTGCTTTTGATTGTCTTAAAACACCATTCGCATAAGTATAAATAAAATTATTAGTCCTATCCCAAACATATACCATATGTACCCAATTATTAGCCCTAATGATATGATTATCGGTAGTAATAACCCCACTACCATTGCTAAAATCTGCACGAATTGCATTACCTCCAATTAGTCTCAATGCATATGAAATATTTGTGCCATTTCCCCCATTACTATATTTTCCAATCACAGTACCAGTGATATTTTTTGGTTTCATCCAAACTTCGATAGTCCAACTACCTGACCCAGGTTCAATAATGGCATTGTCGGGAATACTTACTTGCGAATTTGTCCCATTAAATGAAAAAACAGAATTACTGTAAGTGATATTACTCATGGTTCCATTCATTCCATTCCCGGTTAAATCGGTCAGCGTGGTTCCTGTTCCTGGATAACTTTCTGACATTTTAGGGTTATAGTGCAAAACTAAATTATCGGAAGTGTACTCATTGGGTTTCACTAATAAGCCCATGCGTAATGTGATATGATTATTCCAAGCCACTGGTACTACCCTAATAGCCTTCGTAAATACGCTAGTTGGGAAATCAAGTCTAACATCATCAAGGGAATTCGTATTTACATTTGCATCAGTAAGCACTCTAGTCCAAGGAGCACTACCTGTTAAGCTTGATTCAATATGTGCTTTTGTTACCCATTGTCCCCCGTTATTTGCTCGTCCTTGAATAGCTACCCCTTTTATGTAGGCAGGAACATCATAATTTAACGTTATCCATTGACTAGTATTATTTGAGCCGGCAGCCCAGCCTAAACGAGCATTATTCAACCAAGGGGTATAATGATCTTGACTAAATGTATTTTCTCCTGCCCAGGCACTCGAAATAGCCCAATATGTCGGATTTGAATTTGTCGAAGGACTATGAATCGTATAATCAAATTCGTCTTTTCGGGTCTCATATTCAGATAAAATCTCTTTGTCCGTCAGAGGTAAATTATGGATTTTAAATTGGGCCAAATGAAAATTTCCATAGGCAGCAGTTCCCATATTGGTAGTCTCGCCCGCCCCAAGGGCATAATTTTGACTAGTCGGAGGAATTTCCCTTGCACCTGCTTGCGTACCTTGTAAAACGCCATTTAAATACCCTTTTACCGAAACTCCATCATAAATTAAAGCGATGTGATGCCATTGATTTAAAGATACAGCTGAGGAAGATGTGATGATGGGTCCATTCCAGATCCTGTATTTAATAAATCCATTCAGAATTTCGACATTAGACGCATGCCATCCCCCACTGGGTACATGTGAATCCAATTCGCTGACTAAGACGCCAGTAGCTGTAAGGGGGTAGAACCAAAAGCTCATTGTAAAGCTCCTTTGTGCGCTCGTATTGACTGATTTGAAATAGGTTCGAATGTTTGGTGTAGCCAAATATTGATTAGATCCATTGAATGAAATAAATCCCAATGAATTCATGAAAATAGGTGAATTATACAAGGTGGGATTACCTGATGCCGTTCCTGCTAAATTAGTGGCTGTTGTGGCTCCCCTAGTATAACCGGCTGATTTCGAAAAATCATAATTTACTACTAAATTGTTTTTAGCCAATAAAGATGTCTGGATGGGTAAACCCATTTGTGCTGAACTGTAAAAGGAAATTAGCGTTAGGAATAAAGCAATTAACTTTTTCATATTAATTACTCATTTCTCCTGTCGCGATTATGCTGTTGCTTCCTAAATGGAGAATACTCACAACAGAATACTGACTTGCAGATTTCGTAAAGCCAGTTCTATTTAAATAAGTGCCCGAAAAGGTGATTTGCCCCGATCCCATTTGGACTACAGTACAATTAAATCCTGTGGGTAAACCAGTTGGTATCGTTACTGTAATCGCCGAAGCACCTGTGGATTGAATGACTTTACCATTATCAGCAGCAGTTATGGCGTAATTAGCAGAGATAGATGCTACATTCGCTGCAAATCCAGATAAAGAAGAGGTGGACGAATTCCCCCCAGTTAATGCGCCTGTCGTTGAAATGTTTCCTAAAGAATACGAAATGTCATTTCCTGAACGTGTCCAATTGCTATTCACTCTAATCCAAGTAGGTGAAGCGGAAGTCCCCGAATTGACATAAAACCCTGTTTCTGAATCTGTTTGATACACTAATAAACCGTTAGCTGGGGTAGTAATCGCAGTTCGTTGCGCAGCCGTCATTCTTGGTATAAGCAAACCTTTATCTGTAGCTGCAATTTCTAGTTTAGCTGACGAGTTAGGTGTAGTTGTCCCTATCCCTGTTTGGGAGAAAGATTTAACTGAGACCAGCAGCAAAACAAAAAATGAACAGAAAGTTAATCTCATCTCTAAATTTAAAACACCACATCAAAAGTACTTGGCTTGGTATTTATTTCCAAAATTAATTATTCACTAACCTTTGGAATTTTTCATTTATTAAATGGACCAAATAAGTGAATGGCAATACCACCATCCAGCATAAAATGTACATAAAAAAGATATCAATCAAAAAACTACTAAGGCTAATAATGGGGTCAGAATCAATAAGACCTAAGACTATCGTAATGGATAAAGAAATTAGATAGCTTGAAAGAAGGTATTTTTTAATTTTCATTTTACTTATTGAATACCCGCTTCAACAAATCAGTCGTTCTCGCCATAGGATTCGCCCGAATATCCCTTTCTTGCTTTGCGATTTCGCTGTAGATACCTTCCATGGCTTTTTCAGTGACGTAAGCACTAAGGTCTGGATTTATCTTTTTATTACTAAAAGGGATGGCATTGTAGGCCGTGATGGCCTTTTCCCAATATTTTGTAGCATTTACTTTGTCTAAAGAGGTTTTGACAATGGGATTAAATGTCGATTTTAATTGATCCGTGGTTTTCGAACGTAAATATGTTGTGGCTGCTATTTCGTCGCCACGAAGGATGTTAATTCCATCGGTGATGGTCATTTGCTTGATTGCATTCACGAAAATCGGAGCTGCTGTTGCCGAGGCATCTTCTGCTGCTCTGTTCATACTTAAGATAAAATCGTCAGCTAATTGATTTAATCCAACACTTCGGAGGGTGCTCTCTACTTTTGCCGCTTCAGGTGGCATTAAGATTTTCAATGCAGCATTTTTAAAGAAACCGTCTGGTTTAGCTAGGTTAGTACACCCTTTTTCTGCGCCTATTCTTAGCGCTTCTTTTAAACCATTTGAGATATCGTCTGAACTTAGGGATGAACCGCCTGATGAGACAATTTCAGTGGCTTTTTTAAGTAGACCTTGGAAGTTTTGGGCTTTGGCATTAATAGAACAAAGCGTTAAGAGTATTAGTAGTTTTTTCATATCACTAAAATTAAAGAATAAAGCATAAAGCACAAAGAATAAATTAGATTAGAGAGTATAGAGTAAAGAGAGGAGATAATGGTGAATAATAAATGGTGAATGGTAAATTTTCTCTCCGGACTAGCGACTAGTGACTAGCGACTTGCGACTAGCGACTAGTGACTTTTTTTCCTATCTTTAAACACACTTTTTATTAAATGACAATGAAATTACGTTTACTCCCTCTCCTATTACTTCCCCTATTTTCTAGCGCCCAGGCAAATTCAGACTCTCTTTTCATTAAGAGGATGTCAGATGAGATTATGACAAACGGGAAGGCGTATGACTTATTGTATGAGTTGACCAAAAAGATCGGAGGGCGTTTAGCCGGATCTCCACAAGCTCAGAATGCGGTGGTTTGGGGTAAGAAAAGTTTAGAGGCGATGGGGCCGGATAGAGTATATTTACAGCCGTGCAAGGTGCCTAATTGGAAAAGAGGTGGGAAAGATTTTGCGGCGATTGTGGGGGTGAATGGGGAGGCAAGAATGCAGCCTTTGTCGGCTTTAGCCTTAGGAAATTCGATGGGATCGAATGGATTAATCGAAGCGGAAGTGGTAGCGGTAGCTAGTTTCGAGGAGTTAGAAAAGCGCAAGGACGAGGTGAAAGGCAAGATTGTGTATTTCCACAGTGTTTTTGATCCCACGAAGATTCAGACGTTTAAGGCCTATGGTGAAAGTGGCGCTTTTCGCCGTTCTGGTGCAAGTAGAGCCGCTAAATATGGAGCTGTGGCGGTCATGATTCACTCCTTAAGTACGGCACCGGATAATGAGCCGCATACGGGTAGTATGAGTTATGATGAGGCATATCCGAAGATTCCAGCGGTGGCATTAGGTCCGGATGATGCGAAGATGCTTTATTCTTTGGCCAAAAAAGGATCCATCAAAGCCCAAGTACAAACTTACGGTTTCTTCCTTCCAGACGCAGATGACAACAATGTGATTGCCGAAATCAGAGGATCTGAGTTCCCAGACCAATACATCACCCTTGGCGGCCACTTAGACAGCTGGGACGTCAATGAAGGCGCACACGACGACGGCGCCGGTATCGTACATACCATGGAAGTTTTGCGCGTTATGAAAGCATTGAACTACAAGCCTAAGCGCACGATCCGTTTCGTCTTGTTCGCAAACGAGGAAAATGCAGCGCGTGGTGGCAAGGAATACGCTAATCAAGCGAAAATCAACAACGAGAACCACATCTTTGTTATCGAAAGTGATGAAGGAGGTTTCACGCCTCGCTCGATTGGAATAACAGCCCCTCCAGCTCAATTCGCTCGTTTCCAAACCTGGAATCCCCTATTAAAGCCTTATGGTTCTGAGATTACTTTTGGCGGCGGCGGTACGGACATCGCTCCTATGGCAGATATCAATAAGCAATCCATCTTAGCGGGACTTATTCCAGATAGCCAACGCTATTTTGACTTACATCACGCAAAGACGGACGTATTCGAAAACGTGAACAAAAGAGAACTACATTTAGGCGCCGTGAACATGGCAGCCATCATCTATTTAATTGATAAATACGGCGTAAAATGAGATTAACGACATTATTTCTGCTTTTTGCTTTTGCTAGTTTTGCTCAAAAGACCTCCTATTCCGTTCTTGTATACACGAAAAATGGCCCAGGCTACGTGCACGATAACATTTCGTCAGCTGTGGCTGCTATCCAGAAATTAGGCGCTGAAAAGCGTTTTAAAGTCGATGTATCGGATAATCCAGGGGTATTTGAGGAACAGAATTTGGCCAAATACAAACTCATCATCTTCACCTCAACTAACAACGACGTCTTCGACACAGACATTCAGCGTCTTGCTTTCCGCCACTACATCGAAGCCGGCGGTGGATTCGTAGGTGTCCATTCCGTAACGGGAACTGAACGCAAATGGGACTGGTTCAAAATGATGGTGGGCGAAACCTTTACCTGGCACGCAAAATTCCAACCCTTCTCTGTCATCAACATCGACCCAGCACACCCATCTATGAAAGGCGTGCCTACTAAGTGGACAAAAGAAGACGAATGTTATTTCGGTGCGGAACTCTATCCAGGCATCAAAACCCTGTTAATACACGATGTTTCCACCTTAGATCAGGCTCAAAAAGACTTAATCACGAAACACAAAGGCATCTATGGCCGCTATTTCCCCGCTGCCTGGACCCAACACTTCCAAGGCGGCCACATCTGGGTTACTACTTTAGGTCACGCAAAGGAAAACTACCAAGACCCTACTTACCTAAACCACTTGTGGCAGGGCATTAATTACATCGCTGGCCAAGTGAAGGCAATCGATTACTCGAAAGCAACTTCACAGGGTAGAGATGAGGGGTTGCGGTTTTAGGGGGCTATTTTATTTAAAAAGATCTAACGGCTCTCACTAAATGGGTATTTACTTGGAAATCATTACGTGTTCTTGAGCTCGACCAGTTCGTTTGAAAAATATATGCGAAATTATAATCAAAATTATTAGATCGCCCTCCTGATGTTGATGACCAATAAACACCATCAGAAAATCCACCAATTGATGCTTTGTTTAAAAATAGCTTTTTTAATTCATCAAAACTAGGCAAATACCAGTCTGAATAACCACCTCCCCGATAATTATAAGCTATACCTGCTGCATAGTTATTTGTAGATTCTCCAAAAGTGGATACTATCCTTTGCGTATTTGAATAGCCAGTGCCTATTGTAGAGGGCAATAAATTAAACACAATTGTAATATCTCGATCATTCCAAAATTGTATTCCATTTCCGTTATTTAAATCAGCCTTTGAGGCAATTAATCCGTGTGGGACATTGGGGTCATAACCAGGATCATTAGGTTGTAAAATATAGGCTACTATACCCCCTTGATATGTACTTCCAATAATCGGGGTATATACTCCACTGGGAGAACTCCCATCTATTTTGTACCAATTTTCATCTTCTCCAAAAACTTGAATTTCTCCAATGGGTCCACAATTATTACACCAGATTGTAAGTCCAGATGCAGGAGATACTATTGCATTTCGCTGGGCTGCTGACATTCTAGGAGGTAAAAATCCTTTTGAAGTGGAGTTAGCTTCTAAAATAGCAGATGTTGAGGCAGCTGAATTTGCACCTGCAATTATTTTGCCATTTACTGTAGCAGATGTTAAAACGCCTAATGAAGTGATACTTGAATTTTTGACATTTGTCGCAAGGGTTGTACCTGTTAATGTACCTGCAGAAATGGTAGATGAAGTCCATGAACTTCCATTTGAAATTAATGCATTTCCTGATGTACCAGGTGCAATACTTTGAATTGGATTTGAACCATTCCCAATTATTATTTCATTCAAAGGTAATGTCGTTAAACCTGTACCTCCTTTTGCAACAGACACTGTACCTGAAATAGTACTTGCAGACAAACCAATTGAAATATCAGAACTGCCATCAAATGCAACACCATTTATATTTACTGGTGCTGCTAGCTTTGTTGCTGTCGCTGCGTTACCATTTGGTGTTAAATAATCGATTCCGGATGTTAAAGGAGCTTGAACATTAGTACCAATAATTAGTCCTAAATTCGCCCTTGCATCTGCTGCGTTTGTTGCACCTGTTCCTCCTTTATTTAGTGCAATAGTGGTACCACTCCAAATTCCAGAGTTAATTGTTCCTATGGTATTTAAGTTTGCTAAACTTGTTAATGTGGAATTACTTGTTGCAGATATATTTCCTGCTAAAGTTGCAGTAGCAGCATTCCCTGTAGTATTTTGATTTAATATTGGAAAACTTGTCAAATTTGCTGCTGATCCATTCGGTGCTAAATAATCTAAACCAGCACTTATAGGTGCTTGAACATTTGTACCTATTATTAGTCCTAAATTAGCCCTAGCATCTGAAGCATTAGTAGCTCCTGTACCTCCTTTATTTATTGCTATGGATGTACCGCTCCAGGTGCCAGAATTTATTGTTCCTAAACTGGTTAAATTTGAGCTTCCATTCCAAGTACTTAGTGCTATATTTTCTACATTACCTAATCCCACTTTTGATTTACTTATCCCTGTTGCAATTTTATCATTTGTAACAGCAGAATCTTCAATGTTGGAGGTAGATATTGGCAATAAATCAAATGTAGTTCTAATAAGAGCAGAGCCACTTCTTCTACCATTGGGTACTACATTAGTTGAAGAATTCAAACCCTGACCTGCCTGATATATTACAAATTCATCATCCCCAACCAAGCCTATTTCTACAAACTGATCTTTTGTTATATTTAAATGCCTCCATCCTATTGAACCATTGGCAATATCAGTATTTGTTATACTTTGTGCTAAATTTAATTTTGAGTAATCTATGGCTGTTCCACTCCAAATACCAGAAGTTATTGTTCCAACTTCTGTAATATTTGAACTCCCTGTCCAAGTACTTAAAGCCGTATTTTCAACGTTTCCTAAACCAACTTTTGACTTATTAATGCCTGTTGCTATTTTATCATTAGTCACTGCTCCATCTGCTAATTTAATGGTTGAGATTCCACCATCAGCAATATTTCCTGAAGCGGCATTTGCGGTAATATAATCTTTTACTGCCTTTTGGGTTGGAAATAATACATCGCTTGGATTAAGACCTCCTAAATCTGTAGCAGTTGATTTGTTAGTAGCATTTTCTTTAGTAGCTACCGTCGTTGAAAAGGTTGCTGTTGAAACTTTCGTATCCAATGCAGCCTGGGTCAACGTGCTAATGGGTTTTGCCAAATCGGATGTATTATCAACTAAACTCAGCCCAATCATTGCTTTGTTAATTCCAGAAACAGTTCCTGTGAATGTTGGTGATTCAATTGGAGCTTTCTGTGCAAGATCTGAAGTATTCGCTTTGGAATTTAATTGACTGATAGTGGCTAATCCACTTAAATCTTGATCACCTGTATTAGTTCCACTTATGGCTGCCAATTTAGTTTTTTCTAAAGTAGAGAAGTCATTTGTAGAAAGCTGTTTGCCATCTACTTTTTCCACTTTGGTATCCAAAACTGCCTGTGTCGCTGTACTAATCGGCTTAGCTAAATCTGATGTATTGTTGATTTGATCGATGGCTAGAGCTGTTTTTAGAGCGGAAATGGAAGCCACACCTGTTCCCCCTTTAGATGCAGATAAAACACCATCCACATTATCTGCATTTACGCCATTGGCGTAATGCGCAAATGGAACAGCCTGTAATCTTGTGGTTCCCATTACCACGAAATTACTTCCACCGGCGGCATCCATTTCTACTTTTAAGAACTTGGGATTGATTTTCCAGTTAATATCAGTGAAGTTTCCTGTTTTAGAGATTTGGGTCCCATCACCAATTACCACCGAGAATATGCCTTGCGCATTTGTGGTAACTTCTTTCGATTCTATATATTCTACAGCCCCTGTTTCAGATCCTTGGATGACCGAGAATCTAAGGCTGATTTTTTGAGTGGCTAATACTGCGCCAGATGAGTTTCTGCCCACACCTTGGAAGTTGATGCCCGAGTTTTGAGAATAAACAAAGAAACAAACGAATAGAAGGATGAATGTAAGTGATTTTTTCATTAGATTATTTTAATGAATTTGAATGAAGTTGATTGGTTAATGCCGTCAGAAGACGAATAAATTAGTCGAATGAAATAGGTGCCGCCAGTTAAATGAGCAACATTAAACTCTTTTTCGATGTAATTGATATAATAAGTGGTTGGGTAGGTATCAAGAATTCGACCTTGAAGGTCTAATAGGTGAAATTCGACAAATCCAGGTTTAGATAAACCTCCTTTCAATCGAACATAATCAGCGGCAGGATTTGGGGATAGTGCAAAGCCCTCACCCTCTTCGAAAACCCGATTTGTAATTCCTGTGACTAAAGGTGTAAAGGATTGTATGAATCCGGTACTCAAACTACTTTTATTTTCCAATTGAAAAAAAGCAATGGAGGAAGATTCCCCGATGCTGTAGTTGAGATTATTAGTTGCTGAACCGCCAACATTTATTGTAAATGGGGTGATACTCTGTGCGGATGCACTCAGAGAACCTAAGATTAACAGGATGGAAAGGAATCTAAACATATAAATCGTAGAACAGACAAATAAATCTACGATATAAGTTTATACCAGTTAGTCTAAATGATTATATAGGACTCCCAAGTTCTGAAGGTGAGACAAAAGAACCATTACTCAGCCTTTTGAAGCGTCTCTAAATAGGCAGATGGCGTACTAGAATAGAAGCGATTAAAAGCGCGGTAGAAGGAGCTTTTAGAGGAGAATCCTGATTCGAATGCGATAGCTTCGATGGTTAAGGAGTCTAGAATGTTTTTATCTACTTTGGCAATAAAATGCTGACAACGCATCTCATTTATAAAATCGTTGAAGCGTTTTTCGTAGTAGTTATTGATGATATACGATAAATCTCGCATCGGAATTTCGGTTTCCACCGAGACCTGGCTGATCGAGATATTAGGTTGTAGGAAGGTCTTTTTAGTAGCGAAGTACTTTTCTAGGCTTTTAATTTCCTTCGCATAGTTCTCATATATAAAGGGCACTTTTACTACTTCATTTTCTATTATGGTCGATTTACTTTCCTTGTACCTGATGAAAGGTAAACCTGTCAATACTTGTGGATTGATTAACAAATAAGAAAAGACAACAAAGTAGGAAAGTCCTAAAATACTGTTAGGTATAAGAGTAAGTTCCGCATTTGTAAATAGATTGTCTTGTGTAAAATAGAGAATAATGGTGATAAAAAATGCCACTAAAAAACCAGTAGAGGCCCAGGTAAATATACTGAGCCACAGGGTTACCCTTTTGATTTGATCCGTAATGAATTGATTCGGATTATTTCTGTTAAAGCTAAGAATTAGTCGCCATTGGAAAATGACATAAATGGCAGCTTGAATAGGTCTAAAGAGGTAGAAAACACTTTCTGGTAAAAAGCCTAGTTGTTTTACTATCCCAAAGTTTTTATCAGCTATCGTTTTATTTACAATATCTATCTTGTAATCCAATGGACTGAGGAAAAAGGGTAAGTAGTTTATTAAAAAGAACAAGAAAGGTAAAAGATGTAAGAAATCAATTCCTTGCCACTTTTTCTCATTATATAAAACACTTCTGACATATAGATAACTTAGGGGTGGTACTAAGAAAGTAATAGGTGCAGCTGTTTTATAGAGATGAGGTATATTTAGAATTGAGCCCGAGAAAACAAGTAGGAAAAGTAAGATTGAATAGATTTGGCCTAAAATAGAAATAGACAATATATAATCTGAATATGATCGCAGGGCATTTTTCTTGAATAGCAAGATATACACAGTGAGTAATCCACAGAGTAAACTCGCATTCATGAAATCAATCAAATTTATCATCTTTCAAATGTAGGAATTTCTTTTTCCTTTTTTCGCGAAAAATACCCATTTTTGCACCATGATTAGAGTATTATTCCTTTTAGTATCCTTCGTGTTCGTCTTAAATTCGTGTAAAAAGTCTTCCGCTGAGGTAGCTTCCGAAGTGCGCGAAATGTGGATACAAAATCTTCAAAAAGAGCAAGTTACCGGCGTCAGTGTGTTGGATGTTTCCTTAACCCAAAAGAGTGATTCCCTCTATATTGGCGTGCTTAAAACGAAAGAAAAAGAGGGTACTTTCTTGTATAATCTAGAAGTTACAGTTGCAGGTGATAAGCTCTCATACGAAGTAATCGGTGATGGTATTCCGACCGACGGTCGAAATACCCACGAACCTGATGACCAGCCTGCTGAGCCGGATTCTTTACACCAATAGTATTTTTCCTGTTCTACCTTGTTTCTGATATGCGATTAAAGCCTCTTTGAACTGAGCTAACGGGTAAGTTGCTTGAATATCTACTTTTACATCGTGCTTCAATAAATAGGTGAACACCTCTTTGATGGCCTTTTGAATTCCTTCATTGCCTAGTTTCTCCCACCAAGAACTTAGCCACCAGCCTTCTACGCTGAGGTTTTTAAAGATTAATAATCCAGAATTCAACGGAATCGGTTCGAGGCTTAATAGGCCAAAAACAAGCATCTTTCCACCTGGTTTAAGGCAAGTTAAGGCTTTGGCCCCCTGATCCCCTCCAACCGCATCGAATACATAGTCCACACCTTCTGGGAATACTTCTTTAACCTTCTTTGTTAAACTTTCTGTTGCCACATCGATCACTGCTGTCGCACCTAAATCCAATAAAGTCTGCTTTTGATCTTGTCGCCTCACCGTAGCAATGACGTGAATGCCCCGCATCGCCGCTAATTGAATGACTACTTTACCCCAAGCCGAGGCCCCAGCTGTAATTAACAAAGTACCCCCTTTGCTTAAACCGGAAGTTTCCAACATACCATAAGCCGTTACGGGATTCACAAAAGCTTGGCAAGCCACTTCATCTGACATTCCATCCGGGATTGGAATCAATCCTGCATCTGAAATGCAAGTATACTCTTTCCAGGTGCCGATAGAGGTAAATAACACGCGAGTTCCTGCAGGGAACTTAGTCGATTCCTCCACTACCCCAGCTGCTTCAAAACCAGCGCTACTAGGTAATTTAGGGGTAATACCATATAATCCTTGCACAAACATGACATCCGATGGATTGATATTTCGAGCAGTAATCCGGATGAGCGCTTCTCCTTTCGCTGGAGTAGGCTTTTCGATCTCTTCTAGTTGTAAAACTTTTTCAGGTAATCCGGTTTCGTAGAATACGACTTGTTTCATGATGTCTTTTTTCGGGTGTTGATAGCGTAAATTACCATAATATTTCTTTAAATTGTTTAAAAATAAACTAGAATATGCAGGCATTTTCATTGAAGAATCAAGTAGCCCTTATAACGGGCGCTAGTAAAGGGATTGGTTTCAGTATTGCGGAGTTTTTTGCGGAGGCTGGAGCGAAGGTGGTTATTAGTAGCAGAGACCAAGCAACATTGAATTTGCTGGCCCAGGAATTACGCGCTAAAGGGTATGAAGCGACGGGTATTGCCTGTCATGTAGGAAAGATGGATCAACTGGCTCATTTAGTTTCGGCGACGATTGCTACCTATGGCCAGATTGATATATTAGTCAATAATGCGGCGACGAATCCGACATTCGGCCCTATTCACGATACTTCCTTAGATGCTTTTGATAAGATTATGAATGTGAACTTGAAGGCTCCATTCGAGTTAATGCGCCTTTGTCTGCCGCATTTGCAGAAATCTTCGAATGCCTCTGTGATTAATATCAGTTCTGTGGGTGGGATATCTCCTGAGCCAGGACTAGGTATCTATAGTGTGAGTAAGGCGGCGCTGATTTCGATGACGAAGGCTTTTGCCAAAGAATGGGGCGACTTCAATATACGCGTGAATGCGATTTGTCCAGGTTTGATTAAGACGAAGTTTTCGGAGGCGCTTTGGTCCAATGATAAAATACTACAACATACCTTACGTCAATTACCGATTAAACGTATAGGTACGCCAGAGGAAATCGGAGCCACCGCATTATACCTTGCCGCACCGGGAGCGTCATATACCACGGGTGCAGTCATTACCGCTGATGGCGGATTAACCATTTAATGTATGTTTGAATCAGATAAAGCGCTTGAGCTAGTTCCTCGTTATAGAGAATTTCTAGAGAAATATATTATCCCATTAGAGCAAGGAGCCATTTATGGTTCATTTAAGGCTCATTTGCCTGCCTTGCAAGCTTTACGCGCTAAAGCGAAAGAGATGGGATTATTTACCCCTCACCTGCCCGTTTCTCATGGAGGTTTAGGTTTAAGCCTGGTAGAGTTTGCTTCGGTATCGGAGGTGTTAGGGACTAGTCCATTAGGCCATTACGTGTTTAACTGCAATGCACCCGACATCGGTAACATGGAGTTGATGCATCAGTTTGCTTCCCCTTATTTACAACAGACATACCTACGGCCTTTAGAGCGCGGAGAGATTCGTTCTTGCTTCGCTATGACAGAACCAGAGCATGCGGGAAGTAATCCGGTGCACATGTCTACGACTGCCGTTCGGGAGGGAGATGAATATATCATCAATGGGCATAAATGGTTTACCTCCTCTGCGGATGGGGCTTCCTTCACGATTGTGATGGCGGTGACGAATCCTTCAGCAGAGAATCAATATGCTAGAGCGAGTATGATTCTTGTCCCTTTGGATACCCCTGGCTATCGAAGGATACGTAATATTTCCATCATGGGTGATGAGGGGGAGGATTACCTGTCTCATAGCGAGGTGGAGTTTGTGAATTGCCGAGTGCCAGTGTCTCATTTGATAGGCGAAGAAGGCTCCGGATTTCAATTAGCGCAAGTACGTTTAGGACCAGGACGTATTCATCACTGTATGCGTTGGATCGGTATTTGTGAGCGTGCTTTAGGAATGATGTGTGACCGCGCTATCGAACGGGAGTTAAATCCAGGTCATTCACTTGCGATGCAGCAAACCATCCAAAACTGGATTGCCGAAAGTGCCGCCGAAATCAAGGCCTCTCGCCTATTAGTGCTGAATACGGCACACAAGATAGAAAAAGATGGCGCTAAGGCCGCAAAAGAAGATATTTCGACGATTAAGTTCTTTGTCTCAGATGTGTTGATGAAGGTGATAGATCGGGCCATTCAGGTGCACGGGGGATTAGGAATCACAGATGATACACTTTTATCTTTCTGGTATCGCCACGAACGCGGGGCTCGTATTTATGATGGGCCAGATGAGGTGCACAAGACCGTATTAGCGAAGAGTATTCTTAAATCTCGCAGAGGCTAATGGAAGGGTTTGAAAAATTACCGGCCTATCTAGGGGTTCCATCCGTGAAGATCACCGCTTTTCCCGGGGGATTCTCGAATCTGACCTATGAAGTTCAGGTTGGTGACACTTCCTACGTTTTGCGCAGACCGCCTCATGGATTGAAGATTGCCAAAGCCCACGATATGATTCGGGAGTTTCGCGTTTTACAAGCTTTAGAAAAGGCTGGTTATACGAGGATGCCTCATCCCATATCAGCTTGCGAAGACGAGTCCATCATCGGTGCCCCCTTTTTCCTTATGGAGAAAGTGGAGGGGATGATTATTCGGAATCGTCCTCCGGCGGAGGCAACACGGGAGTTTTTCCGTTGCCTTTCGCAATCTGCGCTTGATGTCTTAATTGAATTACACTCGCTGGAATTAAACGATTCTGGTTTAGGCGCCCTAGGAAAGCCCGAGGGATATGCTTTACGTCAAGTGCAGGGCTGGGCCGAACGTTTTCAGAAGGCGAAGACCTCAGAAGTCACTAGTATCAAGGAGGCTTTTGAATGGCTATCGAAGTCTATTCCATCAGCGTCGGATGTAGCCTTTATTCACAACGACTTTAAATACGATAATTTGGTTATTTCTTCCTCGGGCGAAGTGCAGGCCGTATTGGACTGGGAAATGGCGACCGTGGGCGATCCGTTGATGGATTTGGGAACAACTTTAGCTTATTGGGCGGAGGCAGAAGATGAAGATATCTTGAAGATGTTTAATCTGTCGTATGTGCCGGGGAACTTTACTCGAAGTGAATTGATCGCATATTATGGCGCTAAGACAGGGCGTGATATGAGTGAGATGAAATTTTACTATGTGTTTGGGCTGTGCAAGGTCGCTACCATCGCGCAGCAGATTTACCAGCGTTTTAGTTTAGGGTATTCGAAAGACCCTCGATTCAGTGTATTAAATCAAGTAGTGGAGGCCGCCGGTAGAATGGCGACAAAATGTATTCAAACAGGTCAAATATGAAAATCAACAAGGTTTGCATCTTAGGTGCAGGGACATTAGGAACAAGAATTGCTTTGCAGGCTGCTTTGTCAGGCTTTCAAGTAACAGTCTATGATATAAAGGCGGAGGCTTTTGTCTCATCTAAAAAAGTGATGTCTAAGATCCTTCGAATGCTTTCACAAAGTGATGAGGTGATTTCGTCTATTCATTTCACGACGGATCCAGCGGAGGCTGTAGCAGATGCGGATATTATTTCCGAATCTGTGACGGAGGAATTGCCTTTAAAACGTCAGGTATGGGCGCAGTTTTCTGCTCTAGCGCCGGCTAAAACGATTTTCACGACGAATACGTCTTATTTGCTGCCTTCACAGCTCGTGGATGTGGTAGATCGCCCGACCCTATTTTGTGCTTTCCATTTTCACGATGTGTTTTATTCCAAGGTGGTAGATATTATGCCGCACCCGGGGACCTCTGAGGACGTGGTGACTTTATTAGAAGATTTTGGTAGGGCGTTAAAGCAAGTACCCGTGATTGTTAGAAAAGAGAATCCGGGTTATGTATTTAATTATATGTTGATGGCAGTTATAGGTGCTGCTGGAAAGCTAAGGACAAAAGAAGTAGCGAGTATCGAGGACATCGATAAATCTTGGATGGTGAACTTTCATATGCCGATGGGGCCTTTTGGCATATTAGACAGTATTGGTTTAGATACGGCCTGGCATGTGACGCATCATCTAGAAGATGCGGGTTCACAAGCCTTCGCAGCCTTATTAAAGACGTATATCGATGCTGGGAAGCTAGGAGAAAAAACAGGGGAAGGATTTTACAAATACCCTGCCCCTGCGTATAAAGACCCTGATTTTATTGTTTAACTATTCCGGATGATAGATTTTTTCGGCGTTCTTTAACACTTCATCTTTATCAAGTGTCATCCGCTTTGTTTTCTGTGCCTGGTACAGCTCGCGTTGATCAGCAAAATGCTTTGACTCAGGATGAGAACTAGCGCCAAATGTATTCACTGTTTCAATCAGCGGCAAGCCACCGTCTTTTGGAAACTTTACAAAACCGATATAGGCATCGCCAGAAATCATTTTACGTTTTGATTCTCCAAAAGGCTCTGACATCACAGCCGCTAACACATCCGGCATACCCGCCTGAGGCCAATCTTGGTCTCCCCTTTTCAAACGCTGAAATTCTCCCAACGTCACATCCAAACGGCCATAGTGCTTCATTAAGAAATCATGCACGTATTGTGTTAGCTCTACAGCCTCAGATTCTGATAGAGGATCTTTTGATGTCGTTTGGCGAATTTTAGCAGCCCCGTAATAAGCTACATTATAGTATAAAGCACCCACGCTCTCGATGTTCGTTACGTGATCCCACTCTTTTAATCCCTTGATGATGGTAGCCAGCGCAGGATATTTAGATGCGTCTAGTGTAAATAGCACCGAGGCATCGTATCCATAAGGATATAAAATCTTTGCCGGCAATTGGCGATCGAATTTAATGCGCTTCAAATCTTCTAGGCTAATCTTATCGTAGGTGTCGATAAGATCTTTAGCCCGCTGAGACCGGTTATTGTGGTAGGTCTCGTATCCGTCGTACTTATCGAAATTAGAAGGATTCAAATTCTCATTTACGGCTGTAGCCATAAAGGGCGAGTGATTTGTATTGAAAAGATATCCAGCAGCTGGATTCAAATGTTGTGGCAATTCGCTTAAAGGTTTGAATTTTTCCCAAAGTGTCTCCCGCGTATTGCCTGGTAGCGTGGAGGCCCAGTTGTATTTGGCATTACGATACGGCATCTTGCCATTCGAGATATAGAAGATATTATCCTCCTTGTCCGCATACATGATGTTGAACATAGGCAGGTGGTTTTGATTCAGCGCGGCTTTGAATTCCGTGAAGTTCGTAGAGCGGTTCATCGCATACCATTGCTGCAGGGCACCTGCATCCATTAAGGAAGGAAGACGAATAGAGAAATAGGTCCCATTAGGCGATTTAACCGTAGGACCATAGATGGATTCGTAAGCCGTCTTAGAAACGGGAATAGGAATGCCTTTGATACGTAGTTTGATCTTTCTCTTTACTAGAGGTAACCATTCGCCATCTACCTTGTATTGACCCGGATGCGCTTTGTCCGTCTGCAACTGATAGACATCGATTTTATCTTGGAAATTTACCGTGTGGGCCCAAGCCAGATTAGGCGTAGTACCGTGGAAGATTAAAGGGCCACCTGGGAAAAGACCTCCCAAAATATTCCAACCCTCCTCTGATTGCACATGCGCCTCGTAGAAAGCCGTAGCTCCTTCGATGGGCTGATGCGCGTTAATAACTAACATCGGCTCGCCAG
>JACCDV010132063.1_pt1 | contig 20518 bp, 23 predicted proteins | sample 7446131 | NCBI WGS metagenome assembly JACCDV01 (sample SAMN15323448, study PRJNA562643) | freshwater metagenome | isolation source: river surface water | place: USA:Blue River Watershed | collected 2017-08-17 | reverse complement strand
GGAATTGGAATAGGTTCCGCGCAAATGATGATGTCCGCATATGGCGCAGGAAGTGATACCATGCGAACCCTTGGAATGATTGGCCAATTTGTATTAGGTATAATAATGACCATCTTATTTGCGGGATTTATATTAATGGTTGCTAGTCCCATTATATTAATATTTGTCGTTATATTACTTAGTATTTATATTGTTAAACCCCAACTAAATTATATTAAAACTTTATAGAATAGTAGCATTATTATATTTTCAGTCTTTGCTAAATATTATTCATAGATAAATAAACATTATAAAATATAAAAAAAAATTAGCAAAATACGCAAATAGATTAAATTTGATTGAGAACCTGACAAGTGCATTTTGTTGTAATATCAGTTATTTTTCTTAACTTATATGGTAATCCATGAGTATTATAAAACACAGACGTAAATAAGAATAAGGAACGCAAGGAAAAGCAAATATCACAAATATTGCTAAATTTTTTTTTACGTTTTGGACAATATATTTGTCCTTTTGCTAAACGCTTGTATCGTTGCCAAAGCCATTTAGGTTTGTTTTCATGAATTCGTAAAATTTCATTACTTAAATATGTAAAATTAATAGAGTTTCCACGAAAAAATTTATTATATTCACTCAATGGAATAAAATTAAGCCATTTATTAAACTTGTTTTGTAATGTTTTTTCAATTTCTATAATACAGGGAGAAATGCGCCGCAAATGTGGGGGCCATTGCCGCAATTCTTGAATGCAAGGTGCAAATAATTCTTTTGCCCTTGCGAAATCGCGGCGACGTTGTTTCATCATCATCGCATGCTCATGCTCCCACTTTGCAATAACCTTGTTGAGTTGCTTTTCTTTTTCAATCTCCATAACGGTGTCCATCAACACCGCATCAAGAAGAAGATAAAACGCATCCTCTTGCTCTTTTTCTCTGGATTTCATGCGGCGAGACAAAGCCTCTTGATTCCACACAGCCTGTTCCGCCGCATCGGTCAAAAACTCTCGCGAGACTGCAATGTTCCCCATTGCAACAGGAGACGTTGAATCGATTCGGTATTTCTATATATTATTTTATATATTATTCATTTTTTAGTCAATTTATTAATATTTTTAATACTTTTAATAGTTTTTTTTTTGGAATAAAGTATATATATATATAGAGATATATATATAGATAAATATTTATTGTTAAATATTAATTATTACGAAATATTAATTATTATGAAATATTAATTATTACGAAATATTAATTATTATAATATATATATATTAATTAAGTAATTGCAACTTATAGATTACAATAAATAATAATAAGAAAGCATTACAATATCATGGATAAACCCATTATAAATCCTGCCCTGTGTTATGCAAGGAAAAACCAAAAAGCTGATATAAATAAACAATGTCCCTTTGCAAAACATAACGCTACCAATTTCTGTAAAAAACACCAAAAATATAAATACAAACTAATAACAGAAAATCAAAATGAAAACATAATTTTTGAATCAACACAACCAAAGCAATCAACACAACAAAAGGAATTACCCCAATCAACTCAAATAATAACGCATTTTGATATTATAAAAAATCCCACGCTTAAAGATATTTCAACCGCTAAAATTAAAAAATCATGGAATCATTATAATATCACACAAATAAAGATTACATCGACAATGCAGATTAAAATAAAATTAATAAATTTACTAAACACAATAAATAGGGCAACAAACAACATATCTGCTGTCATAATGCTTCAATCGCATTTTCGTAAATTTTATATTCTTAATATAATAAAAAAACACGGCATCATATATTTTAGTCCTTCCAAATGCACTAATGACACCGATTTTGCAACACTCGAACCCCTTATCGACATTGAACCCTATCAACGTTTTTCATATACTGATACCGACAATTTTACATATGGATTTGACATTAATAGTTTTGTAGCGTTGATAGATAATCAAGGCAATGCTATAAATCCTTATAATAGAATGCAAATAGACCAGCATATTATAAAAAATGCAATTGACTTACATAAGAAATATACTTCTAAATTACCTGTTCAAAAAACAAACAAACCAAAGATAAACTATAAAAAAGATTTGTATAATAAATGTATCATTGTCTTCCAGAAGATGGAATATTTTGGATATCAAACAAATTATTTATGGATATATAACGCAACACTCAACACGCTTCACCATATATATAATTATTTGCGTCTATATTGGTATTTTAAGGCAAATTTCACAAGTGATATCGCGCGCTTAATATGTCCCGAGGGAGACCCCTTCTTATTTAACTACAATGGCAATAATAAATATATATTTGCACACATTATATTAGATGTTATAAATAAAATAATAGATAGTTCCCACCACGACGATTATAAAAACATGGGCATTATTATGATACTTATGGCATTTGCTGAAATATATCCCGATTGTCGCACAATTAACCCTTGGCTTAATTTTTAAAATCAAATATTGTATAATATACTAGACAAAATAATTGATAGTAAATAATGAACGTAAAATTTACATCATAATTTATATAAATTTGTATATATATTCAATCATTTCGCGAGGTAAAATTCCCGCAATAATGACGCGATTTTTTATTATGTGTAAAAATATATACATAGTATTTTCATATTTTATTCTTCTATGCATGAGAGGTTCATATATTGTATATCGCCCCACAGTATAATCTATTTTAAAATTATCTATATAATCATCTTTATAAACATTCAACTGAATATGATGTTGTATTATTTCAATATAATTATTATCGCCACACATATATACTGTATAGGCCTTAGTATAATTCGAACTTTGGCTTTTTTTGTAAAATAAATTTATAAAAGGATTATCTATTTCTAATATTAGACTATCCATTATTAAATAATCCCTTCCATACAAAAAAACGCCACCCGAAAGCCCAAAACAGAACCTTTTTTGCATTTTTTTTGGTAATGTATCAACATATTTGAACACTTCATATATTATGCTTATCTTGAACCCTTTTATCTTATTTAGAAATGCCCTATAAGAAAGATTAATAATATTATCGTCCATGGTTTTCCTTTCCTTTAAAGAAATGTAATTTAATTGTGATAATACAAATTATACATATTTTTTTTCATTTTTTACTTTTATTTTTTAATATCTCTTTTAATTTTGTATTGTATCTTTTCCATATATTATTGGAATTCTTTTTCGAAATAATTTTTAACATAATATATTGTATGAAATTTTCTTAATTTTCTTATAACATCTTTTATATATTCGTTATATATAAGATTAACTAATTCAATTGGTATTTTTTTATTTTTACTTAGGTATGCCATTTTTAGACGTAGATTATATATTATTACATTTATTATTACATCTATATGGATATTTAAAAAAGTTAGTTGCTTAATGGTCTTATGATAATTGGTAATATCAAGCATATTTCCATTATAATCAATTATATTATCATTGTATTTTATATAAAGGGATAAACATAAAACTATAATATCCGGATGTCTTATATAGGAAGGCGGATTGTTCCACCAATGATATAAATAATTTATATGAGTAAAAGTAGGAATATAATTTACATTTGGTATGTATATATCTATATTATTTAATTCTAACATATATAGTAGTCTTGGAAAATATAGGGCTTCTTTTTTTTTAAAATAATTTATCAATAGACACATATCTTCAAATGAATTAGTTCCTCTGCATATACTTTTAACCATGTAATATATTTCCATTTCTATATCATATTTATCTACAATCTCTACATTTATTGAGTTATATATATCTGGTCTATTAAATTTATAACTATCATTATTGCTTCTATTAATATAATTTCTAATTTCTTCATTTGAATAGGAAACTAATGCACTATCCTGGGATTTCCAAGTAAGCAAACTATGAGCCATTTTATTATTATTATTATTTTAATTGTATTCTATCCTACACTAAATATTAATATTTTCATTTTTCTATTTATAAATTAAAAATTAAAAATAAAAAAAAACACGTTCATAATTCCCAACCATACCCACAATTAATTATGTCGATAGAAGAATATTCGTCATATATATAATTTATTAATTCTATTGGTAAGCATTTCTTTTTACTTATAAAGCATAAATTTATAAATATATTTTTTTTTATTATAGAATTTATTATTTTTTTATATGTTATTCTTCCATTATTACATGCACGAAAACTATACAATGATTCAGGAAAAGTCATAAATTCAGCATTTTCCCCATATGTTTGAAAATGCCCTTTTATATTATAATTATAATACATATAAAGTGTTAAAGCAAGCAACTTGTTTATACAATATGCAGTATAACAATTATTATCTATTATATTTTGTTTTAATATATTAAATCTTATCATATTTATACCACTTATTTTTAATAGATTCATCATATTTAATTCAAATTTTAGGGCATTATCTCTATTATAATAAGGATCAATTAAATAGGATAATAACATTAAAGAATTATATGCATTTTTTCCTAAACAAATCATTTTAATTAAATAATATATGTTTGCTTGTAAATTATACTGCTGCACTATATTTTTATTTATTTCTTCACATTTCATTTTTTGGATATATGAAATATAGAATGGTTTATATACACCATGTTCTTTATGTTTTATATATGCGTATGTTGTATTATAATATATTAAAAACAACCCTTCTTCGTCCTTATTATATTCAAGTAGCTTAAAATCCATTGTTAATCAACATTTATATAGTATAAAAAAAAAATAAATTTTTCATTTTTACAATTAAATGATAATTATAATAATAAAAAATAGTATGATATAATACAACTACCATAATTTATAATTCAATGTATTCATCATATATGAAATTAATTAATTCAATTGGCAATTTGATTGGCAATTTATTTTTTTTTGCAAGGTAAATTGTTTTTAATTTTAAATAATATTGGTTAATTTTATAACTAAGGTGATTAATAATATCTGTGTCATGTCCTATGTATTTTATTTCTCCACATATATATTTATATCCACCATAATAGATATACAACGATAATAATATATAGTCCTGTTTAACATATTTACTTTGACCATTATATAATTTAAATATGTTTTCAACATATATATTTATATTATTTAATGATAATATATTTAATATATCCTTATAATATTCATGAAAATAAAGTTCCATATATTTAGATAATTGATAATAAGCTGTATTCATTTCTTTTTGCATACATATATATTTTATCATATAATATAATTCAATATTTACATCATATTTTTCTTCTATTTCTTTACTTTTTGCATCGAATAAAGGACCGTAATTTAAATGACCAATGTATAATGTGTATTTATCCGCAAATATCATATCATCTATATAATTACAACAAATTTTAAAAAGTTGTTTATCATTTTCATCTTCGCATAAAAAACCTTCCATCTTCTTTTTTATAAATAAATTATATGAAAAAAAAACATCATTTTTACAATAAATTTTAATTATAAACTAAAAAAATTAGAATTATATATTAAATATTAATTATATTCTTTAATATTTGAATCTGTATCTGTATTTATATAAGAATCATATATTAGATTTATTAATTCAATTGGTATTTTTTTATCCTTAATCAAATAGGCCATATTTATCATCCTTATATATTGTTTTTTAAAATAAGTAGTTATTGTTTCTATATACAATAAATTAATATTCTCATTTAAAAACAATAGAATATTTCTTTTTTCATCTTTATTATTATTATTATTATTATTATTATTAAAATAGGTAGAATAATTAAAATAAGTAGAATAATTAAAATACATATATATATAAAAAGCTAAATTTTTACTATATTGCGTTGGGTTGGTGTCCATATTTGCATTAATATGTATATCATATGATATGCCATAGAATTTTAGTAAATTAAGACAATTATTATAATTAATTTCATTAATATAATCATCTTCCATTTCAATATATTCTAATAAACATTTAAACGCTTCCCATGCCCTGTCTGTATTTCTTACAAGATACATGTATTTTATCATATAATAAACTTCAATTGGAATATAATTATGTTTTCTTTGGATGTCGGTAAATATATTTATATGCCATGCATCATAATTACGAATTAATCTAATTGGAATTGTGCAACGCTGTCCGGAAAAACATTTTTGATAAATTGTTTTAACAAAGGAAATTAATTTACTGATAAATATTGTTGGCGATGTTGATGGTGTCAATGTCGAAGTTTCATTAATATTAATGAAATGATATACTCGTTCTATTGTCCTAAGATATATTTTATCATCTTGCTCTTCATGTGTAAATAAATGCGTCATGAAAATAGCATGCGTATTAGGTTGAGTTAAATGACGATATGCTAGATTTATCATTTTTATTATTTGGGGAAATATGGCGTATTTTTTTTAACATTTTTAAAAGCAGAACATGAGTGGATAGGGTTTTATTATTTTTCATATATTTAACAAATGTATGGGGTGATTGAGTAAAAAAATTTAATATTTCAAAATCAACATAGCTTTTTTTGCTAATTGTTGCGCTATTATTTAGGCGTTCCGCAACATAATCAAAACAAAGCCGCAATAGTTTGCTCGGGTTTTTACCAAGACATACTTTATCTAATTCCTTGTGTTCTACTTCGTCTGGACCATCAATTATCCGGCGAATTTTGTCAAGGAAATAAACATTTGCAAACCATGTCCTAAATAGTTTCGGTTTAATTGTCTTATCATATTTTTCTAACCATGAGGCAACGGCTTTTGAATTGACGCTAAATATATAGTCATCGCTCTTTTTATTATGAAGCAGGGCTTTGAGGGCCTTTGCAAAATGTTTGTTTTCCGCGGTTATATAGACGACAGATTTATTGATAACATTTTTTTTTCCAATGAATTCAATATTTATTTGGCGCGGGTATATTGTTATGTGTTTCCGTTGTAGTGTTGTTGCCCCGTATGTGCCATATAAATTAGCATATTTGATATTGCCTATGCGGATATTGCAATATATAAGCATATAGATGATGATGCCGATTTCATTTTCGGTTTTATCGGCGGAGAGAATTAGGGGATTAATATCTTTGGTAATTTGTTCTATCTGCGAGCCTAAATTTACCATGTTATTATATTTTTCATTCTGTTTTTCGATGACAAAGGTGGGGTTATATATGTATTGTTTGCGGCCTTTATCATCTATACCTATTGCCTGGATGCTGTCGGTAGGAACGAGTGAAATATGAACATCTTTATAATTAGGGGGAATACGTAGTTTTTTTATATGTTCAAGGGTTTTTGAGTTGGTAATTTCGCGATTTCCGTTATAATAGCCAAATGTATATATGTATCTTTTCTTTTTTGTATTTTTATTCGTTATTAATTTTTTTGATAATATACGACGACTTATATGCTTTTTTAATTTTTTGCTTGAATGCATATTTACTTATATAAATATTATATTTTATTGTATGAGGAAAATATATAAAATAGTAATTATAACATATTAATAGGGGACAAGCTTTTTATTTTTTAATTTTAAAAGAATTACATTTAATACATTTATTTTGTGTGTTGTTTCCATATGCTTAGACATGTATATATTTAGTTGGGTATGTTTCATATTAAATATCATTTGATGTTCTTCATTATTGTTTAAATATTCAATATGCTCTATTTTAATATTATTATTTTCTATATATAAATAAGATATTGTTTTATTATTTCTATCGTTTATTCTAAGTAAATAATATACATTTTTATGTTTATTATTAATATTTAATGAATTGTAATAATCTATTAAATATTTATTTGTCTCATCACGACTCAACTTTATTAAAGTAGGCAATTTTTTTATTTTTATAGCATGTCCACGAGGCCTTACACCAGATGCAGCCTCTTTACGTATTTGATTTACTACTGAATTTGTATTTTCAAAATTATTATTATTATCACCACTTTGTTTTATTGTTTTTTTGTATGTTTTATTTGCTTTTGCATATATAGCTTCAATTTTTGGAGTCTCGATAAAATTTTTATTATTTCCAATATATACAATTTGTGATTTATTTTCACTACTATTATATAATGGATTTTTAACCCATGTGTTTGATGTTGGTTTTTTTGTCCATTTACCAAATATACTCCACCTCCCTCCATTTTTTATACTGTGTCTCTTATTCATTTCTTTATATTATAAAAATAAAATAAAAAAAAATAATATAAAATTAATATAAAATTAATTAAGACAATAAAACATACAATTTTTTCTATTAATATTTATTTTTTTATTATATTTTAATGTAAAACGTATTATATAATCTATATTACTACGTTTAAAAGTATTATTTTTATAAGTGGTATTATCATTTTGAAAACTCCGCGGTTTAATATGTATAATTTTATCTATCAAATTTTTAGTTATAATATCATATAATCCATATGTCAATACAACTGGATATTTAATTGTTTTATTTACTATATCATTTTTGCCATTTCTTTTACAATATAAACATAAATATACATAGCCCTCTATATTTTTACCTAATATTTTACTAGCATCTCCACCTATTTTATTTTCTATTTGTATATTATTTATTAATAATGGGTTTTTATCTATATAATATGGTTCTGTTATATTATAATAATTAATTTGCACTTGTGAGATATTTGCCTGTTTTTTTATTTCCTCTATATATTTAGTTGTAATATTTGTTTTAAATTTATCGCATTTAATAATATATTTAGTTTCTGTATTAAAAACATAATATATTATATCAAAAGCATGACTTCCTATATCATATAAGCATAAATATAAACATATGTAATTTTTTGTTTTATAATTAGGGTTATTTAACTTTGATAAATAATAATTAAATATATATTTTACTTTTTCTATATCCGTTTCCATAATTTCACTATATATATCATTTGGATTACTTCCATTTATAACATATAATGGATTATTTACCCACGACTGCACTCCATCGCGACATTGTCTATATGTATTATTTGGTGAATTAACTCTTTTAGGTAATTGCAACTTATTGAGCACCTCTTCATATATTGGAGATGGGTTTTTTTTTGATTTATTATTTGATTCATTTTTTGATTCATTTTTTGATTTATTTTTAGTAAATAATCTATTTAATATAGATTTCGATTTCGGTTTCGGTTTCCGTGTTAATAATGATGTATTTGATGGAGTTGGCGGAAGGGGCCTTCCTCTCATTCGGTTCAACGGAGTTTGTTCTAATTTCCTATCATAAGTTTCCCACCTTGGATTTAATTTGACATTTACTAAATTGGGAGGCATTCCTTCATATGGCGAGTTTGGCTTTATATTAGAAGAAGCTGCCATATTTATATAATAACAACATTAAAATTTATAGCAATACTTAAAAATGAAAAATATTATAAATATACATATTTATATCTAGACATAAACATATTACTATATATTTACAATATTAACTAATAATCAACATAGAATAATTAATAACTAATATTATACATATAATCGCCATATAATGAACGAGTTTATGTATTACAGCACCATTGGAAATAGCAATACCTATGATGATTTATTTCTGCGTAGAGTATATTATTACTACTATAAAGGCGGATTTGCAAATATACTCGTATTAAATACCTTATCTCTATTCACTAATTATTTTATATTATTCTTTATAAATTTAATCACAAACTGCATCAACTACGGCGAACTCGCCATAATTGCACGCGAAGATATTCATATCAAATATAACATAACCGCATTTATAAATCTATCAAATTGGTTCCCCTCAAATATATATTTAATTATATGTTTTGTATTCTATACAATATATATATTCTTCATTACGATAAGCACACTCAACGACATCCGCAACATGTGGAAAATCCACAAAATATATAATCTATATAATATTAATTGCAAAATGGAATGGACGGATATTGTTGCAGCAATTTCATCAACGCCAGCAAGCACAACCCCGCCTAATTCACATATTACCGAACTTGAATATGCCATGCGTATCCTCCGCCAAGAAAACATTGCCATCACGTTTTACCGCATGAAATATAATAACGCCGATATTTTCCGCATCAAACTAAGTAAATTCCTCGATTGGAACTTCATATATTGTTTTGTCAATTCCCTCTTTGATGGAAAGGGAAACATTACCGACGATACCATGTCAAATTATCTCACCCGCGTAAGAAACCGCGCCCTTCTACTTGGAATAATAAATATCATAGCCATGCCATTTATCCTATACATTGCTATACTAATCACTATCATAAAATACGGAGAACAATTCTACAATGAACCACACACCATAATTGCCAAAGAATGGACCATTAAAACCAAATGGCGTATCCGCTACTATAACGAACTACCTCATATATATGAGAAACGCTATATAAATATCGAAAAAAATATGCGCAAAATACTCAATTGCCAGAAAAATAACATAATATCTGCAATTGCTCAATTTATCCATTTTATATTAGGTTCTATATTCATATTTATAATAATATTATCGTTTGTGAATTACAATATATTAATAAACTGTTATTTTGACGCAAATCATAATCTGCTGTGGGTATTCAGCATTATAACGCTTCTAATGATAGGCGCGAAAAAAATAAATTCCACCAGCGAACTTGCAACCGAAAAATACAACATTATACTAGACGCAATTAAAAAAGATTTGCCCACCATTAATGAAAACATATATATAAAACAAGCAAATTATATAAGATTCTTTAATTCCCTTTTCCAGTATAAAATAACCGTTATTTTCTTGGATATATGGTATATATTACTTTCTCCGTATTATCTATATAAATGGTATAGTATATTCTGCAAATTAAATATATATAATTATCTTGAATACAAAAATGGAATAGGATACGTCGCCAAAAAATCCGTATTTCATGAAAACGATGACGCAGACCTACACTATTTACAATCAAAATTGGATTTTTTCAAATATTGCCCCATTACCGCAGATTCTACATCCTCATTGTATGATTGCCCAGATGCAACGGAAATAACCAACGAATTAATGACCTCTTTGCAATTAATTGACAATAACTACCATGAGAGTGTATAATATTAAATATAGAAAGCGTATCAAATGTATCAAATGTATCAAAATTATTTATTAAAAATACAATATACATAAAAAAATGAAGTTTTTCAGTCATAAGTATATAAATACAGAAATCCTGAGGACCACATCAACAATTTACAAATACAATAACAATAATTAGGATAATGTATTGTAAAATAAATAAATATTTTCATAATGAACCCGAATTATCAAAAGAGGAAAAAGCTCTCAAAGCAGAAAGAGAATTTACAATAAAATCAAACGTTATTAAAATAATAAACACAAACATAAAAACAAAAAGCAAATATATACATGATTTCTGTTATATTGAAGAATATATAAATGAAACTATGATTGACGTAATGGGTAAATTATTATTAAAACATCGAGAAATGGATGCGGGAGACCTCGCAAACAATGCGGCTTTCCAGTTTTTCGAAGGCTATTTAAAATATAGAATTTTAACAAATAGTTTTATAATCATGGTAAATACCAATAAATGCAAAGAAGCAGATTTCTTTAAGCTGCACGGAGAGGAAATTATTGGTTATTTTATAAATGCACACCATCTCGGTTGTAAATTAGCAACGATTCACATTTACCGCTATTATCATAAAATTGGAAATATATATGATAACATTAATAATGACAAGGCAAAAGATGCTAGCCAATTCTATTTTCGTTTCGAAAACAGTAGATGTAAATTTTTATATCCGTTCATTGATAAAGATAATACTTTTAAATATGTAAATGACGAAAATGAATACGAGAATAACCAAATGACAATTCATTATTGTAATAGTAAAAAAGATATGTTTAAATATGAATTTAACCTGAGTGATTATTACGGAGAATTTTTATTTAATAATGACAAAACAATTGATAAACATTGTTCTGGATATGTATCATATCATATTGCAGGCATGTTATATGAGGAATATATTGGATATAAACTTGCAATTAACGATAATCTAGAAAAATACATGAAACATATTGGGGATTATAATAATAGTAATAAAGAAAAAATTACACCTGTATTCCTTGCGCAATTAAGCGATTCACACAGGGCATATATATTAAAAATCACAAAAGACCGCATTATAAATAAATATTTAAATTCCATATCACAAAATTATTACATAGCATTTAAAGATTTATTTCATTTTTATCTCGAAGAAGAAGAATATGACAACGCAAAAGAAATTGCAAACCTAGCGATTAATACATGTGATTTTATAAAGGGTGAAATGTATCATAATCTTGGTGTCTTATATTGTAGAGTAGAAGATATGCCACCAGCTTTATTAAATTTTAATCTTGCAGTTGAGCATCATTATTATAAATCCTATGAAATGCTTCTTAAAATATATGACAAACTAAGAGACCAAAAAAATTTTGACAGATGTATGCACCAAGGCTTTGCGCACAATGTTAAATATATAAAAAATTGTTATTATGCAATATTATCCAGTCAATATGTACAATATATAAATTCCATAAAAAATCAAAAAAAAAAGTCAAACCAAAATAATAAATAAAATCATTAAAATATTTTATTATGACTTAATATTTATAATTTTTATATTATATTTATATAATTTAGCTAATTTAATATACTATTTACTATTTTTTTATATATATACGCACAATATTAAAAAAAATGAATGTGTTATTGCCAATATAATTTTAATAATTTTAATATTTTGTAAATATGAAATATCAAGAAAACCAACTAATCAAACTTAATCAAGAATATAAAATGAAAAAAGTAGATAGTGATATGATATCTTTAATATTTATATTATTATTTCTCTGTATTCTAACAGTTATATGTAAATATACATTAGAATTATATAATGAAATTTTAACATATTATAATATATCAAGCGTATTTAATAATATAATGTATAAAATAACCAAGAAAATTATAAATAATTTTGTTAATAATAATGGTAATAATAATGGTAATAATAATTATAATGTAAATTAAGAAAAAACATATTTTTATATCTTTTTTTTTGAAAAAAATGAAAAAATAAAAAGATAAAAAAACATTACATCTGGCGGGGAAGACATGTCTTCAAATTCCTCGAAGCGGAATGGGAAGCCCTTCCAATTTATCTATCGTCGCCCCGATTATTTGCCAAAACGTTGCGGGGGTTGCCGGAGAAAAATGGATGAATATGACGAATGTTATTGCAGGGACAAATATCCTTCTTATGGACGCAAACCACGCCCACAAGAACCAACCGCGGCGCAAAAACAACACTCGCGAAGACCAACCGCAGCGCAAAAACATTATGCCAAGCAGAAAATAAAAGAAGCAAAATTGCAGAACCCGAACTATGACTTGTGGATTTACAAGTCATATAGCAACCGCCGTCGTTTCTTCTTCATTTCAAAGGGAGATATTATTCTCTCCATTTTTGCAAAGAAGCTTACTACACGATATGCAGTCGTGTTAATCGAACAAGATGCGCGGTCAATTATTTGGGAATTTATACCCAAGGATGAACACATGAAGAACTTTTCAAAAATCGACAATGTTGTTTTTCATGTCTCCATTCTTGATGGACGCCTAATTTGTCATGAAACCAAAAAGGGCTTTGACGCGCAAATACAGCCAACCAATTTACTTGAAACGGCAAACACATCGCCCGCAGAAATAACACCGGAATCGATGGCACCAACCCCACCAACCAATTTTATTGAACAATCTCAGGCAACCATACCATTTGAATACTTAACACTTTTCCGCCTTTTGCTTTATGTTTTTATATTCTATATGGTTATGGTCTTGTTGTTATTTGCTGTCATTTAATTTTAACTTTTTGTTTTATTTTTATTTTTTATAGTAAGACAAAAACAAATATTAATAATGTTTTAGCATTAATAGAAAGAACATTTTATTTATTCCTATTTTTTTAGGAAAAAAAAATAATAAATATAAAAAATGAAGTTTTTTCCTAAATTTTAATATTTAATTTTTGTTTAAAGATTCTACAAATGGAAGAACATCAAGAAAATATAGAAACAATTGCTGATGTTTTGATTTTAGATAAAATTGTTAATTGCAGTGAATTGAATAAAATATCCATACCACTTGAACCAGAAGAGCAAGAAAAAAAAAAGCAAGAATACCTTTCAATTAACACAAAAATAATGTCTATAATAAATACGAACATTAAAAATGCCAGTAAAGTTATAACAGATTTTGACTATATTAAACAACATATAAATACAGACGGACTAATATATAATATTAAAACATTATTAGGAAAACATCTTATAGTAGATAAATACGATAACGGTTCTAATCCTGCGTTTTGTTTCTTCCAAGGATATATAAGATATATATCCCTTATGCGTTCCCATTGTTATCTAACAAAAAAAGAAGTATATGACAATAATAAGGCTGATATAGTTCAGTTTTTTAGTCAGGCGCATAGTCTAGGTTGCAAGTTAGCAACGTTTTATATATATAAATATCTTAATGATAATAATGATAATAATGGTAGAGATAATATTATTGTGAGACATCTTGACTACAATACAATTACAAATATAGAATATTATAATAAATATAAAGATTATGTAATAGAAGAGCTTTATCCATTATCAAACAAGGAATATATATATGTTGCCGACGAAGATAAATATGAGGATAATCCCGAAGTAATTAATTATTGTAATAATAAAATAAATGAAATTACCTATGAAATACCCGCAATATATTATTATGAAAATTATTTATTTAATAGGGATCAGTCATTTCATTATCATAGTCAGGGATATATATATTGCTGGATTGGGAAAAATTTAACTGGGATATATAAAAATTTATTTGATGCAAGTATTAAAGCATATGCAAAAAAAAACAATCTAATCACAAAAGAAACGCACAATATAAACATATATAAATATAAACCCACCACTAAACACACCAATAATCAAGGAAAAACACACAATAAAAAAAATAAATCAAACAGTAAAAAGAAAAATCAAGATGCAAAAAATAAAGATGGAGAAAACAATGAGGAGACAAATATTAGCGAAGCGGAATTATTAAAATTTGATAGCTACGTTAGTTATACGATGCAAACGCTCGAACCATTTAAAAAAAAAATATTAACCGCATATGAAAATGCAATTTCCTTTGGTTTTTATTCTGCATATATGAATTTATTTGATTTCTATCATTATATTGGAGAGTATAAAAATGCAATAGATACGGCTTTTATCGTGATAGATACAATTGATTATTTAAAGGGAAAAATGTATTACCGGCTTGGATATTTATATTCGGCATTGGAAAATTATGTCAATGCAAAAAAAATGTATCTCCTAGCAATTGAAAACGGCTATTATAGTTGTTATTATGAATTATTATTTACATATATAAAGTTAAAAGATGAAAACAATATATATATGTGTTTTAGAAAAGGATTTGCATATAAAATAATTAAAATAATTAATTTATATACAAAACTTAAAAAAAATAATAACGCGTAAAAAATGCCGCGATATAACGTATTAAATTATTATGTATAAAAAATATAATGTGTAAAAAATATTATGTATATATTATATAAATATAAAATGATTAAAAATAATTATTATGCATCCGTAAAAATGGACTCCACAACAATTCACAAATATGGAGAAGTTGAATTTGCTGCACATGTTAAGTATGAAAAGCCACAGTTTGATGTAAAACCGCTATATAATGTTCCCGACTATAATGAGGGACTACCGCCGATGCCGCCGAATGGTGGATTATATAGAGGTCCCCAAGGCTATCATCCATGGTCTAATATTCCCCTGTATCCAACGGAAGCAAATTACATAAATAACGTCCTAAAAAGCGCAAATCCCCCACAAGAAGCGCATAGTATGTATATTAATGGAAATCGTGGCGGAAACAACTACACGCCAAAATTAAATGTTGGCGAACTACATATTAATGGAAAACCAACCGGAATACATGGCATTATTAAAACAACCCTATAAATTACATGTTAATATTTTTTTATGTTATCATCTTCCTTTGCTATTTTGCCTTTCTCTTTAATATTTGTTTTATTTTATTTTATTTTTTCTATATTAAAATTGAAAACATATATTATAAATTAATTGTTTTAATAAAAAAATAAATAAATAATAAATAAAGAATTTATAAATAATAAAATATAATAGATAATATACAAATAACGAATATAATAGAAAAATAAATAATAGTGTATATATAATAAAATGTTATATATAAAAACAGGTATAAATAGGATATTAAATAATATATATATACCGCCGAGATTATTTATTGAAAATAATATAATAAATCTATCAAATAATGAGGATATAAATCGCATAATAGACAGACTCTATATATCAAATATATCGACCGCGATGAATGAAAAGATACTTGATGAAAACAATATCATCGGCATTGTATCATGTATATCACATGATTATATTCCTCTAAAAAAAAGGACATATAGATTTATAAACTGCTATGACGATGAAGGATTTGATATATCACAATACTTCGACGAATGCGGTGCATTTATTAATTCTATGATTACCACAGAGCGCAATGTGTTGGTTCATTGCATGTATGGAAAATCCCGCAGTGTAGCAATTGTAATAGCGTATCTAATAAAATATAAGGGTATGACATGTATGGAAGCCCTAGAAATGGTTAGACTTGCCCGCAATGTGGCGCATCCAAATGATTATTTTATGAAACAACTACAAGATTATGAACTAATAAATTCCGGTGTAGTTATTTAATAGCCGCGGGGATAGGCATAGCGAGCAGGCATTTGGCCATCTAGCATACTATATTCATAAATTGGTTTCGCTTTTTCCATTGCGCATATGTTTTTATTTATTCCACTGCAATCATTTGGATTTACTCCACAAAGTATATCATTAGGATTTGTATAATATTGTCGGCCATCTCCTACTCCATTGGGGTCATTTAAAACCCGTGAATAGTTTCCATTTTGGTCGTAGCTTACAATGTATTTCTCAGGCAGCATCGTTGTATTATATTCCCCGCCCCCGCAGTTATTGCAACAATTACGAACACATGCAATTTTCCTATATTCATTCATTAAAGTATTTCCATTATTCATAAGCCATTGTTTATATTCAACGGAGTTACGGAGATTAAGAGATGCGGCTAGTTGCAATTCGGTTTGACAATTAGGGGCATAATTTGTAAAATGACGCGCATCACTCATCCGCGCAGGACAATCCGCATATTTATTATTGCTAACTTTATAACAATTCATTTATATATTTATAATATTTTTTTTTATAAACAATATTAGCAATTTATATTAATTTATATTAATTCATATTAATTTTACATTTTAATGTTTTGCCGGTTGCATATACTTGTGTTTTTTATATATGGCCCAACTATATTCCATATTTAAATTAAACCATGAAAAGATATAAAAAAATATAAATATATCTTTATTAGATTGATTAGTTTTATATAAAGATTTAAAAGAGTTGAATAAGATTGGATAAAATTCAAAAGATTCATTTATATAGACCCGATTCTAACTTTTGAAGATTATAATTTATAATTGTATTTCCATTTTGTTGCAACCACTGACGATATTCAAATGTATTCCTCATTCCATTATTTACAATATTGGTTAAATCCCTTTGGCAATTTGGTTGATAATCCGTCATTGACCTTTCAACACTGGACATTACCAATATTGGATTAGAACTAGGATTCGGGATATAATTATTGGAGTGTGTCGCGCTACCATATATGGAATTTTCCATTTTGCAGATATAATTCGGTTAGTTATATGTAGATGTATTGCGTCAATATATTAATATATATAAATATATTAATTGCAAAATAAAGAATGGATAAATTATAAATATATTTAATCATCATTATCTAATCTATTCATTCCGTATAGATAGCCTCCTATATTAATAAGGAAAAATACAACTACAAAGGATAATATAACTGCATAGAGGGGATTATTTCTATCGCCGCTAGATGTTGTGCAATTATAATTTGTGTATTTTTTTCCATCTATATTGTCGATGTTAGTTGATAATAAACATCCAAATTTGCGCCCTACACATACTATATATATTATTATAAATCCAAGGAATAATATAATTAATCCCATAAACTGTATTGCAAATGCTCCCCTATTTATATCGAAATTTATCCGCAAATATATTAACGATACAAATAATATCATAATAATTACTATCGATATTGAAAATAATACTACGTTTAATGTTGTCTTCGCCGTTGTTTTAAAACATGTTGGGGTTGTTGTATTTTCCAGATAATATGGTGTTTTGCATATATTAATAAAACATCCGCTATTTGAATATATAACCCATAGAAGGATATTACTTAATATATATAATAAGAATATTATTAGATATATTATGTATTCAATCATATTAATTAATATTTATATATTTATTTTTTGGTTTTTAAAAATTCTTCTAATTAATTAAACAATGTATGAAATTGTATCATTATTATCAATTGTAATTATTACATTATTAATTATTATATATAATAGGGATATAACATACGCAACGGAAACCATAAATAATAATGCTACATATGAAACAATTAAATTTGAACTTGCAAATTTGTTAGATGTTCCCCCATCTGCATTTACAAATATTAAATATACAATTCCAAATAACGAATCCGCAATAAAATATGAAGAGCCAAATGCTGATGGCGCCGATGCAAAAGTAAAACTAGAAAAGTCAATAAATATAGAATTTGATTTATTACCTCATAATGGTATAAATAAAACAATTATCCATTCGAAAATAAAAAAACTAGTTGCCGATGAAAAATTTATCATTAATTTAAATAATTCGGTTTATAGAATAAACACATTTAATATTGATAATATACCCGTTAAATATAAAAATATTAATTATAATACAATTAAAAAATATAATGTGGAAGAATTCAATAATTTTTTAAAATCATATTCTTTTGGGAAACCTGTTAATTCATCGTAATATGTAAAGAAATTAATTAAACAAATATCCTATCCATCTTGATATATAATTATATAATCTCCTTATATATACATAAATATTTATATCACGGATATCCATATTTTCATCATTATATTCATCTTCATCTTCATCTTCGTCTTCATTTTCATTTCTATTTTCAGTTTCATTTTCACTTTCACCTTCATTATCAGTTTCGCTTTCACTATCAGTTTCGCTGTCGGTTTCGCTTTCGTCTATATTTTTATGTTGCTGTTCATTTTTATTTCCATTTTCATCTCCATCTTGGTTATTTCCATTATTATTATTATTACCTTGTTGATTCTCATTATTTTCATTTTGACTTAAATTATTATCATTATCATTATCTACGTCATCAGTATCAGTTGCATTGCCATCACATGTAATATTATTTTCTTTTTCTTTTTCAATATTATTTATATTGTCTAGTTCATCATCCAATTCTTCTAATTCATCTATATCATGTATAGTTTCTGCTGCTTCTAATTTGTTAATATTATTTATTTCTACCATATCATCTTCTTCCATACATTCTTCTATATTTGTATGTATATGTGTATATTTAACTGCGGTTTTTTTATTAAACTTTATATTAACCAAATTATCTTTTATATCAACTATATTAACTTTTTTAGTGTCTTGCATTTGGATATTATATGTTTTATTAATTTCTACATCTGCGGTAGAATCCATATTATTTAATGTGTTGGTGGTTTCATCTATTGTTTTAACAACATTGGGATTATTATTATTATTGCAAATAGGATTTTCAATTAACGAAATATCTTCCATTTCTATTTGTTCTGCTGTGTTTTCTATTGCAGCTAATAAATTATGTTTATTTAGCTTCTTAGTAAGTTCATTCATTACCGCACGAAAACATAATTTATAATCATGTTCTCTGTAAGCATTACTCTGGTCATATATGTGTGTATAATCTTCCATTTTAGTTATTTTATTTAACAATATTACTATTATATTGCTTTTAACAATGATATTATTTATATTATTTAATAATAATTAATATTAAATAATTTTAAATTAAATATAAAAATATCTTATTTTTGTAAAAAAAACACAGTTAATAATTATTTATCATTTTTTTGTTTGGTTTTATTTTTTAGAAAAATTATAGAAATTTATTTTCAATTTCTATATTATATTTATATGCAATGTCTTCCTTAAAAAATTTAACATTTATATAATAGGCATATATATAATAAATTATAATTATATATGCAATTAAATAAAACATATGTATTTATGTATTTATGTATTTATGTATTATAATTATTATATTG
>JACCDV011242648.1_pt1 | contig 20523 bp, 21 predicted proteins | sample 7446131 | NCBI WGS metagenome assembly JACCDV01 (sample SAMN15323448, study PRJNA562643) | freshwater metagenome | isolation source: river surface water | place: USA:Blue River Watershed | collected 2017-08-17 | reverse complement strand
TGGGCGAGGGCAGACTGGCGTTGGGTTCATCTGACGCGAGACGATCACGCTCACCAGCCGATGTACCAAGCCCGAGCTCAATGAGCATTGGTTCAAGGAAATATAAAGCCCGGCGCGCACCGCAGACAAGCGGGATTGTAGGCCCTGGGTGTGAAGCGTGTGGATCGGTCAGAGCAGCTGGCCGTCATCGCCCAGCGCCTGATCCAGGCGTTGCAGCAAGTCGGTCAGGCGCTCAGGTGCCTGCGAGGGCTCTGACGATCCCGATGCGCTGACCGCAGAGGTCTTGTTTGCCGGGGCCGTATCCACCTGGTCAAAAGCCAGGTTGAGTGCAGCCAGTACAGCGATGCGGTCACGTGCCTTGATCCTGCCGGCATCACGGATTTTGCACATGGCCTGGTCAACACGCTGCACCGCCGCCTGCAGCCGCCCTTCGCCGCCCTCCGGGCAGCCCAGAAGGTAACTCTGGCCCATGATCTGGACTTCGATTTGTTTGGCGGTCATGAGGAAGCATCCGAAGAAGTCGCCGACGAGGGCAGGCGCTCGATCAGCGCGTCGACACGCGCACGCGCTGCCGAAAGTCTGGACTTGAGCTGATCACGCTCGTGCGTCAGCGATTGCACCTGCTCAAGCAGTAATGCATTGGTTCTCTGCAGCTCCTCGTGACGAAGCAACAGGCGTTCCACGCGTTCGGCAATTTGATCGATGAGGTTGTTGTTGGCCATGGCAGACGCAGCGTCAGGGCGATTCAACATTGTAGGCGCAGCTTTCAACCGGGCCTGCATCGTAGGTTTGGTGACAGGCAGGCTCGTAGAATGCGCAGCTGTTGGTGCTCGCGGGCCTGTTCAGGGCCTGCAGTTCAACGGGAAGCAGGAGGGCGTGCCCCGCAAGCACACCTAACCTGCGCTGCCCCCGCAACGGTAAGCAGACGAGTCACAGCAAAACTGTGCTCCGCTTTCATCTCATAAGCCACTGATCGCCCTGAAACAGGCGGCCGGGAAGGCGATGAAGGTCGAATCTGCCAGCCCGGATACCGGCCAACAAGGTGGTGTGCCCGCAAGGGTGCGCCGTGAAGCCCATGCACTGTCGGGGAAGGCGGTGAGGGCGTTTGACTTTCTGAAATCATGAATCGCCAAAATTACTGTGCCCGTCTGGGCATTGCCTTGACCTGTGGGATGCTGCTGAGCCCAGCGCATGCGGATGGTGACGAAAACAATCCAAACATCGTTGTGACGGCAAACCGTCGACCGGTGTCTGTGGACGACACTTTCCAGTCCGTATCCGTGATTGAGCGTGAGGAAATCGCTGCGCGTAATCCACAGACCATAATGGATTTGCTGGTTGGCTTACCAGGCGTGCAGATGAACCGCAGCGGCGGACCGGGTCGCGCGACCTCACTTTTGATGCGAGGTGCGAATGCCAACCAAATTCTGGTGTTGGTGGATGGGCTGCGTGTATCTGATCTGGCCACTGGCGAGTTCGACTGGAACTCGATACTGCCTGAGCAGGTAGAACGCATTGAGGTGGTTCGAGGTCCATTGGCATCGCTTTATGGTTCTGACGCAGTGGCTGGAGTGATTCAAATTTTCACGCGTCGCCCTCAAAACGGTTTTTCAGCAGAGCAAACCCTGGGCTCCTATGGAACACGCAAAACCACTGCGACGCTGGGCGGCGGCGATGAATGGGTTTATGGTCTTTCTGCTGGCACTTATCACACCGATGGCATGCAGAGTTTGACCAACAATCCACGGCTGTACAGCTTTGAGCAAAAAAATGCAGGGTTCAAGCTCAATCGCCAGTTCGATGCCGATACCCGTCTCAAATTGGCTTGGAACCAAGCAGAAGGGGAAAACGCGTTCGACAATGGGCCGACCACGTTCTCGTCGTTTGCACGCTCGGCCAGCTTTGACCAGCGTTTGAGTGCGACATGGTCCCACACGCTCAAAGTAGGATGGACAGGTTACATGTTGAGTGTGCCTAACGAACAACCGCCAGGAAAATTTCAGACCGAGCGTCACGCTGTTTCCTGGCATAACCATGTTCAGACTGGCGCCGGCGATCTGGTCCTCGGGACCGATGTCTGGGCTGAAAGTGCCGTCAAATTGGACTATGCCAATCCATCGAACAACGTCGACAAGAATCTGCGCAACGCGGCCGTTTTTGGTCAGTATGCTTTCGAGTGGGAGCGTTTGAAGTGGCAACTCGGCATGCGCCACGATCACCAGAATTTCTACGGTTCTGCCAACACTTACAACCTCGGTGTGGGCAAGCAGTTTGGACAAGGCTGGCAGTGGAGCGCTTCCCACGGCACGGCTTTCAAAGCACCAAGCACCAACGATTTATTCTGGCCACACAGCCTGGAGGCCAACTACGACTGGTACCAAGATCCGCCCGCAGCGCTTTCTGCATCTGCAGGCACTTGCGGTCCGAACGTGATGACCTGGGGCTCACCCACGCCATGTGCATACGATACAGCGGGTAACCCCAATCTTCGTCCCGAAACCTCCCGGACCTCGGAGGTCGGCCTGCGCTACAGCGGTGATTTCCGATTTGCTGTCAGCTACTTCGAAACGCATGTCAAGGACCTGATTAATTGGGATTCCAGATATGGCGGCACCGGGCAGGACTATGTTCAGTACTGGTATCCCAACAACCTCAGTTCGGTGCGCATGCGTGGCCTGGAAACCAGTTACAGCCGTACCTGGAATGCGTGGACAACGGCTGCGCAATGGACATGGCTCGACGCCATCAACCAGGAAACGGGTTTGCAGCTGGATCGTCGACCCAAACAAACCGCTGCCGTTTCATTGGGTTATCGGTGGTTGGGGCACACCACGCGTGCCGAAGTATTGATGGTCTCTGCGAGGTTGAACAACAGCGGTGCCAATACATTGCCTGGATACGCTTTGGTCAACCTATATGACAGCTGGAAGATTTCCCCCCACTGGACGCTGATTGCGCGGATGGACAATGTATTTGATACCCACTACGTGCTAGTGGCCAATGGGTCGCAGACCCCCTATGCGACACAGAAGCGCAGCGCCTATCTGACCTTGCGCTACACGATGAAGTGAATATGCTTGTAAAGCTCTTTCCTCAACGTATCGTCTGCCTCACCGAGGAGACGACCGAATGGCTCTACCTGCTGGGGCATGAGCACCGCATCGTCGGCATCTCGGGTTACACAGTGCGTCCACGTCGTGCGCGTGAGGAAAAGCCCAAGGTCAGTGCGTTTCTGAGCGCCAAGATCGACAAGATCCTCGCACTCCAACCGGACTGCGTGTTCGGCTTTTCGGACCTGCAAGCCGACATTGCGGCGGCGTTGATTCGCGCCGGGGTGCAGGTCACGGTGTTCAACCAGCGCAGCGTGGACGAGATTTTTTCCATGCTCTACCAGGTGGGCGCCATGGTGGGCCAGGCCGAGCAGGCACAGCAGCGGATTGCGCAGATGCAGACGCAGCTCGAGGCGATTCGACAGGTCGCTGCGGGTTTCAAACGCCGGCCCAGAGTGTTTTTTGAAGAGTGGGACGAGCCGCACATCAGCGGCATCCGCTGGGTGTCTGAGCTGATGGGTATCGCCGGCGGTGACGACGTCTTTCCCGAACTGGCCCTGCAGCCCATGGGCAAGGACCGCATCATTGCCGAGGGCCAGACCATCGTCGAGCGTGCGCCCGACATCGTGATCGGCTCCTGGTGCGGCAAGAAGTTCCGGCCTGAAAAGGTAGCGGCGCGACCGGGCTGGCAGGACGTGCCTGCTGTGCGCAATGGCCAGCTCTTCGAGATCAAATCGGCCGACATCCTGCAGCCAGGCCCGGCGGCACTCACCGATGGTGTGGCACAACTGCACCGGATTTTTTCGCAATGGCAGGCGCGTCATGGGTGAGCGGGTGGCACTGGTGGGATGGCTTCGCTGCGCTCGCAGATTGCCGCGCTTCGCTCGTAATGACGGTGGGAGGGGCCGCAGCGACCCACGCCCCCTTCGTCATCGCGAGACCGCGCAGCGGTCGTGGCGATCTCGGTTCTGCAGCACTCTCCTGCTCGCTCTGATCCCCTTCATCGCCCAGGCCGTGACGCTGCAGGACGACCGCCTGCAGAACGTCACCCTCGCCAAACCCCCGCAGCGCATCGTCAGCCTGCTGCCTTCGCTGACCGAAACCGTCTGCGCCCTCGGGCAGTGCGAGCGCCTGGTGGGTGTGGACCGTTATTCCAACTGGCCTGAGCGGGTCAAGGCCGTGCCGCGCATGGGTGGCGGACTTGACCCGAACATCGAAAGCGTGGTGGCGCAAAAGCCGGACCTGGTGCTGCTGGCTGGCTCCACGCGGGGCATCGAACGGATGCAGGCGCTGGGCCTGACGGTGCTGCAGCTCGAGCCGCGCACCCATGCCGATGTGCAGCGGGTGTTGCGCACCGTGGCGCTGGCGCTGGGCTTGCCAGCTCATGAGGCCGACCGGGTCTGGCGCGAGATCGACGCCGGGGTGCAGGCGGCGTCGCAATCGCTCACGCCCAAGGCGCGACAGCAGCGGGTGTATTTCGAGGTCAGCCCGACGCCTTATGGCGCGAGCGAATCGTCTTTCATTGGTGAAACGCTGCAGCGCATGGGGGTGGGCAACATCCTGCCGGCTGCGCTCGGGCCGTTCCCGCAGATCAACCCGGAACTCGTTGTGCGCGCGCAGCCCGACGTGATCATGGTGGGCGACAGTTCGCGCGCCAGTCTGCTGCAACGGCCGGGCTGGGCCCAGCTGCGCGCCGTTCGCGAGGACCGCCTCTGCGTCTTCCCGCCCGAGCAGGCCGACATTGCGGTGCGCGCCGGCCCGCGCATGGCAGAAGGCGCGCGCCTGATGGCGCAGTGTCTGAACCGTGCTGCTGGAGTCGCCCAGTGAAGCCGGGTTTACCCGCCACGCTCTGGGCTGTGGCCCTGCTGGCCTTGGCCGCCGTGGGCGTGCTGCTGGGCACCGCCGTGGGCAGCCAGGGCTGGGAGGCCTGGTGGTCTGCCACACAAGACCCGGTGATGCAGCAGATCGTGCGCGACATCCGTCTGCCGCGCAGCCTGGGCGCCTGGCTGGGCGGGGCCTTGCTGGGCCTGTCGGGGGCGGTGGCGCAGGGCCTGTTTCGCAATCCGCTGGCAGACCCTTATTTGCTCGGCAGTGCCTCGGGCGCCTCTCTGGGCGTGGGCCTCTACCTGAGCTTGTTTGGCGGCTCGGTGCTGGCATCGGGCTGGTGGCCACGTTTGGGTATGACCGGCGCCGCCTTTGTGGGCGCTGTCGCCGCCGTGGCCCTGACCCTCTTGCTGGCACGTGGGGTGCAGCAGACCCTGCGCCTCTTGCTGGCGGGTGTGGTGGTCGGCGTGGTGCTGGGGGCGCTGACCTCGCTGATCGGTCTGTTCCAGCCGCCCGTGCTGCAGGCCATGCAGGGTTTCATGCTGGGCTCGACCGCCTTTGTCGGCTGGACCGCCTGCGGCCTGATGGTGCTGGCCCTGGCACTCGCACTGGCTGTGGCCTGGACACTGGCCCGGGTGCTGGATGCGCTCACGCTGGGCGAAGCCACGGCGCAGAGCCTGGGCATGCCGCTGCGTGCTGCGCGCCTGTGGCTGGTGGCGGCGCTCTCGCTGGCCACGGCTGCAGCGGTGGCGCAGATGGGGTTGATCGCTTTCGTCGGCCTGGCCGCGCCGCATGCGGTGCGATCCCTCGTACGTTGCACCCACGCGTGTGTTGTGCTCCTGTCGGCCCTGATGGGTGGGGTCTTGCTGCTGCTGGCCGACGTGCTGGCGCGCGGTCTGCTGGCGCCGCAGGACTTGCCGGTAGGCGTGCTGACTGCCGTGCTCGGCGGTGTGTACCTGCTCTGGCGAATGAATGCGGTGCGAAGGGGGGCAGCATGAGTCAACCCCGGATCGCGTTGCAAACCCGGGGCCTGCGCGTGGCACTGGGCGGCCGTGAGGTGCTGCGCGGCATCGATCTGGACCTGACTGCCGGTCGCTGGACCTGCGTGGTCGGCCCCAACGGCGCTGGCAAGTCGACCTTGCTCAAGGCCCTGGCTGGGTTGCTCCCGTACCTGGGTGAAGTGCAATGGCAAGGCCGCAAGCTGGCCGAGGTCCACCGCCGCGAACGCGCCCGCCAGCTGTCCTGGCTGGGGCAGGGCGAGTCAGCTTCACTGGACCTGAGGGTGCACGACGTAGTCATGCTCGGTCGCTTGCCGCACCAGGACTGGCTGGCGGTGCCCAGCGCCCAGGACCTGGCCATGGTCGAGGCCGCGCTCAAAGCTACGCAAGCCTGGGACTGGCGCGAACGCAGCCTGGGCGAGCTCTCGGGCGGCGAGCGTCAGCGGGTACTGCTGGCCCGCGCCATGGCGGGCAACGCCCCGCTGATGCTGATGGACGAACCGCTGGCCAATCTGGACCCGCCGCACCAGGTGGACTGGCTGGAACAGGTGCAGTGCCTCAAGGCCCAGGGCACCACGGTGGTCAGCGTGCTGCACGAGATCGGCATGGCCCTGCATGCCGACGATGTGCTGGTCATGGACAACGGCCGGGTGGCGCACCACGGCCCCTGCAGCGATGCCGCCACGCATGCGGCCATCGAAGCGGTCTTCCAGCACCGCATCCGCATTCTTGCGCTTGATGGACAGTGGGTCGTGCTGCCCCGCATCGCATGAGCGCGCGCTGCGTCATGGTGCTGGGTACCTCCAGCGGCGCCGGCAAAAGCTGGCTGGCCACCGCGCTGTGCCGCCACTATGCCCGCCAGGGGCTCAAGGTCGCGCCCTTCAAGGCGCAGAACATGAGCAACAACGCGCGCGTGGTGGCGTCTGCCAATGGCCTCGGCGAAATCGGCAGCGCACAATACTTTCAGGCGCTGGCGGCGCGCGCCGAGCCCGATGTGCGCATGAACCCTCTGCTGCTCAAGCCCGAGGCCGACACCCGCAGCCAGGTGGTGCTGCTCGGGCAGGTGGATGAGGCCCTGGCTCGGATGCCCTGGCATGCGCGCAGCGAACAGGTCTGGCCGCCCATTGCCGCAGCGCTCGATGAACTCATGGCCTCCAACGACGTGGTGGTGATCGAAGGCGCGGGCTCGCCGGCCGAGATCAACCTGATGCACAGTGACATCGTCAACCTGCGGGTGGCCCGGCATGCCGACGCCCGATGCCTGCTGGTGACAGACATCGACCGGGGTGGTGCATTTGCGCACCTGTACGGCACCTGGGCGCTGCTGCCGCCCCAGGACCAGAAACGCATCAGCGGCTTTGTGCTCAATAAATTCCGTGGTGACGCCGACCTGCTGGCGCCCGGCCCCGAGCAGCTGCATGAGCTGACGGGGGTGCCCACCGTGGCGGTGCTGCCCATGTGGCGGCAGCACGGTCTGCCCGAAGAAGATGGCATCTTTCATGAACACTCGCGCAGTGGGGGCGCAGTGGCGAAGACGGTGGCTGTGCTGGCTTATCCCCGCATCAGCAACCTCGACGAATTCCAGCCCTTGCGTAACGTGCCCGGCCTGCGCCTGCTGTGGGTGCGCGCGCCAGCCGACCTGGAGGGTCTTCAGCCCGGCGACTGGATCATCCTCCCCGGCAGCAAGCACACCAGCAGCGACCTCGCCTGGGTGCGCCAGCAGGGGCTGGATGCCGCTGTGGCCCGCCATGCGCAGCAGGGTGGGGCGGTGCTGGGCATCTGTGGTGGCTTGCAGATGCTGTGTGAGGCCTTGATCGACACCGAAGGTATCGATGGCAACGCGCCGGGGCTGGGTCTACTTCCGCTGGTGACCCAGTTTGCCGCCCAGAAGACGGTGCGCCGCACCGTGGCGCGCTTTGGCTCTGTGACTGGCGCCTGGGCCGCTCTGTCTGGCGTCGAGGTGCAGGGCTATGAAATCCACCACGGCCAGACCCAGGCCCACCCGGCCATGATCGCGACCGGTGCCATCCTGCACGAGGTCATGCCCGGCCTGGCCTGGCAAAGTGGCAGTGCCCAGGTGCTGGGCACGTATCTGCACGGCCTGTTTGAAAACCCGGCGGTCCTGCAGGCCTTGTTTGGTGCTCAGGTGCCGACGCTGGAGATGGTCTTTGACAGCCTGGCCGACTACATTGATCGGCATTTTGAGTCCGGGGTCCTCGACAGGCTTGTGGGTTATTGATCCTGGCCAAGCGACTTGAGCAGCTTTTGCCGACTGGCGATGTCCTTTTGCAGTCGGTCGCGCGCTTCCTTGCGCATGGCCTTCAGCGTCGCAGCATCGGGGTCGTTCCAGTTACCGCCGGAGTTGCGCGCCATCCAGGCCACGGCACGGGCAAACTCCTCCAGGCTCAGTTTGGGGTCGCCGCCTTGCGGTGGCATCGCGCGTACGCCCACCCAGCCATGTGCCGTGAGGGTGGCTTGGCCTTCGGCTATCAGGGGCTTCCAGGCTTGCACATCGCCCATCTTTGGCGCATTGGCAACACCACTGTCATGGCAGGCCATGCAGGCGCGTCGGTAGAGTTTTTCACCAGCAGTCTGCGCGGGCGCTTGCGACCAACTGAGCGTGCTGGCGGTCAGCAATGCAGTGAGGACCGAAGAGCTGCGAAGCTTGCTCGGGTTCATGGTTTACCTTCATCCTGTGTTCTGTAGGCCAGTTATCTTAGACCGCTTTGAACCTGCCCCGCATGACTGCGGCTGCATTCAGGTGAAGGCGGCAGGCTTTGCTGTCAACGCTTTTTCTTCGTCGGGGGCGTGGCCCTTTTGGGTGTCAACGGCTTCTTCTCTGCTTCTTCCAGGCACAACAAGGTGTCCAGATGCGTCATGAAACGGTGAAGGTAGGCAGGCGAGAGGCTGCGCATCAGGTCCAGCGCCCGCAGCACCAGCATCTGGGAGTTGATCGGTCCCGCGTTTTGAGGCGCCTGGGCGAGGGCATGGCGCACCTGTTTTTGCATGCTGATCTTGCGCAGTTGCTGCCTAAACTGCTTTACGCGTGGGTTCTCCGGTGGCAGGGCCGCGGATGAGCGTGCTGCGCTGGATTGCATCTCCTGAAGGAGCAGGGCCAGCGGAGAAGATGCGGGATTGATGGGGGTTGGTGCGGCTTCAGCGTGACGCCGACGTGCTTCAAATGCATGGAGTGCCTGCTCCAGCTTGCTGTTCAACAGATTCTGGGCCAGACCGGACTGCTCTGCCGTACGCGCTGCCAGCGTCTGCAGGTAATGCCAACCGACCGGATCCCACGCAGGGGCACCGGCCTCTTTCAGGGCTTGCAGACGATCGATGCTGGCCGTGCGCAGACTCATGGTGTCTTCGTGACCTGGCGCTCGTTATTGGCACGCGGCACGGGTGCGATTTCGACACGACGGTTCTGGGCACGGGCCTTGTCGCTGGTGTTGGGCACCAGCGGCTGCTGTTCGCCGAAGGCTGCCGCAAAGAGCATCGACGAGGGCATGCCTTCCTCGATCAGGGTCCGGGTCACGGTCAGGGCGCGCTGGGCCGAGAGTTCCCAGTTGTCCTCGAACTTCTTGTTGCGACTGCCAATGCTCTTGTCGTCGGTAAAACCGCTGACCATCAGGATCTCGTCGCGTGAGGTCAGGTAACTTTGCAGTGGCTGGACCAGGCTCTTGAGCAGCTGTCGGCCCTCGGGCTGCAGCTGGTCGGAGTTCAGTTCGAACAATAGCTTGCCGCTGATGCCGATGCGGCCGTTGTTCAGGGTGATGCGACCTGCAGCCAGAGGCACCGCCAGTGCCTGTTCCAGTGACTGCCGTTTCTGCTCTTCGATCTGGCGCTTGTTCACCTCGGCTTGCAGACTGGAGGCCATTTCCAGCTGGGCCGCCATGACGCCCACCAGCAGCAATACGAAGGCCCCCAGCAGGCCGGTCATGAGGTCGGCAAACGCGATCCACGTGGGCGTCGTGGCTTCGCTTTCGGCTTCCATCTCGAGCATCAGGCGGCTCCCTCGGCCTGGCGTTGCTGCAAGGCGTCGAGCACGTCTTTCTGGCTGCTGATGCTCAGGTCAATCAGTTCACGGGCCTGAGCCACGTAGTAGGCCAGTTGCTCGTCGCTGCGCGTCATGGACTGGCCAATGGCCGTCTCGATGCGCTGCAGGTTGGCGATCAGTTTTTCGTGGGTCTCGTTGAAGCTGCGCACCGCAAAGCCGAAGGTCTCGCCCAGGCTGGCCACGTCGACGGCGCTGGCCGTCAGCTGCGCGGCCACATCGCCCAGCTTGCCAGTCTCGGCCGCCACGTGCGCATGGAACTGTTCGCTAGCCTGGGCCAGCGAAGCCTGGCTGTTGCTGACCATGGCATCGATCACGCTACGCTGTTCGGTGGAGGCGTGGTTGATCGCGTCCAGCAGGGTGCTGAGCGTACCCAGGATGCGGGTGCGCTCTTCGAGCAGGGCGTTGTCGCGCGCGACGCTGACCGAAATTTCCTGGCGCAGCTGGCCGATCACTTCGGCCGCGGCCTTGGGCGCTTCGGAAGCGGTTTCGATCAGGCGGGTGATCGGGTCTTCCAGCGCCGTGCCCAGGGTGCTCAGGTGTTGGGTCACCGCGGTTTGCAGTTCGGCCAAGCGCGCCACGGCGGCTTCGCCGCGCTGCGCTTCCTGCTCACGCAGGGCCGAGAGTTCGGTGCGCAGCAGGGCGGCCAGTTCTTCGGCGCGGCGGCTGTGCTGTGTGGCGGCCTCGGCCTCGGCGGCGATGCGTGTGCGCACCAGTTCTTCGCTGCTGGCCAGCAGGCGGGTGATCTCGGCCAGGCTGCGCTGGCTGTGGGTTTCGCTGTCACTGCGGATCTGCGCGACGGTCTGGCTCAGGGCATCGAGCACCTGCTGGTGCTGCGCCAGGGTCTGGCTGCCGCTGCTTTGCCATTGGGTGTGCAGGCCATCGGCCATGGCCTGCAAGCTGGTCTTCCAGCCCTCCAGGCGCTCCTGATCGGCGCTGCTGTGCCGAGCTTGCTGTTCAGCCCAGGCGCTGCGCACCGTCGCCACCAGGTCCTGGCTGCGGGTGTCAAAGGTCTGGCCAAATTGCTGCAGGCTGCTCTCCAGACCGGAGAGCAGGCTGCTGCCGGCCTGCTCGTGCTGCGCCAGTGCGGCGCTCCAGGTCTGCGCTACGGCCTGTGCGCTGCTGCTGAACTGCTGGTGGAGGGCGTCCAGCTGCTCGCGTGTGCTGCCCACCAGGTTTTCATGCATCGTCCTGGCCTGCTGGGCCATCTCGGTCATGGTGGCCTGCACAACGGGGCGGATGCTGTCACTGGCCAGCTGCATGCTCTCGCTCAGGCTGCTGCGCATGGACTGGTCCACCGAGCGGGCCAGTTCGCTGTAGACGGTTTTCACTTCGCGGTGAAAGCTGTCCTGCTGGGCCAGAAGGCGCTCGCCCAGCTGCTGGCTGTGGCGTTCCATTTGCGTCATCAGGGTCTGCAGCTGCTCGACCACGAGTGGCAAGGCCTGGGTTTGCTGCTGCAGCGCGCGGTAGGTTTCCTGGCGCTGGTGGGCCAGCGAGAACGGGCGCAGACCCGCGCCGATCAAGGCATCGAGCTTTTGGCCTGCCAGGGCTCGCTCGCGCCGCGAGAGGCTGGACATCAGCCCCAGCATGGCCGAGGTGGCTACGCCCGCCACCGAGGTGCCGAAGGCCAGTCCCAGGCCCTTGATTGGTTCTGAAAACGCAGCCCGCATGCCTTGCACGCTGCTGGTGCCTTCGAGCGCGAACACCGCGCCGTTGAGCGTGACCACCATGCCCAGAAAGGTGCCCAGCATGCCCAGCATGACCAGCAGGCCCACCAGATACGGCGTGAAGGCCGGGCCAGGCAGGGGGCTGCGTTCGCCCTCGACGCGCTGGCGCACGGCGTTTTGCAGGGTGGCTGGCACGCGGGCCAGCCACTCGTCGAGCTGCTGCAACTGTGCGGGTACTTCGGCCAGTGCCTGTATGAGCTCGGACGTGACTGCACGGTAACGGCGCAGCTCCAGCGTGCCGTAGACGTAGACGGCTCCGATCAAGGCGGTCATGACCAGCACCAGTACATGCGTGCTGGCGACGGCGGCCGCTACCCAGACAACGGCAAGCGCCCCGAGGGCAAAGGCAATGGGAAAGGCGAGTTTTTTCATTCTGGTGATGGTGTGTCCAGGGTCAGGGCTTCGATCAGCCCGAGCACCGGTTGCAGTCGCAAGTCCAGTTCGGCCAGCAAGGCGCTGCGCAGGTCTTCGAGCAACGGAGCCAGCCAAGGGGTCGTGCATGGCGCAGGTTCGTCCGCCTCGGTCGCTTGCAGCAGTTGCTTGAGGTGTTGTTTCAGAGCCTGGGCAAAACGCTTTTCAAAAGCGATCGGAATCTGTCCCAGCAGGCGGCCCTCACGCTCCAGCACCACGTTCTCGAAAATCGCGTCGAGTGTGGCCAGCTGACGCTGGTGTGCGGTACCTTTGTCGAGCATGCTGCGCAGTTGTGCCCGCAGTGAACGGATGATCTTTTCCATCTGCCGCTGGTGTCCAGCGCTGTAACGGCGAAAGCCATCGAAAGCGGTTTTCGGATCAATCGGGTGCGCCAGCTCAGGGCTCGGCTGCTCGATACGCGGCATGCCGGGAGCCGGGGCAGAGCCTTCGGTGATGGATTGCTCCAGTGCGCAGCGCACCTCGGAAAAGCGCGTGTACAGCACCTTGGCATCCACCCGTGCGGTCGGTTGCACCGCGGTGGCGTCCGGCCTGTCCAACGCACCCAAAAAACCCTGAAGCGCGATGGCATGGCGAAAATGCAGCCAGTCCCCGAGCCGCTGGCCAACGTCGCCTGCATCCGAAGCCGTGTCTACCAGGCCTTGGCTGGTGAGAAAACGAAGCAGTTCGGAGCTGTGCAGACGGGCACGCGGCTGGACTCGCGTCATGAAATCCTGGGCTTGAAAATGAAAGGCCGGGACAGCTCACGGTGCGGCACAGTCATGCCGACGCAGCGGTCTCCGGCGGGAGGTGTGTTCCAGATTTTATCCGCGAGGTGCAGTGCATCTTGCGGCCGATGGATTGCTAAAGTTTTCCAATTTCCGGGTCTGTTGACCGTTTCAGAGGGGCTTGGGCTTGAAGTCGCAATACCTTGCTACGGCACACTGCGCGCACAGTGGCTTGCGCGCCTGGCAGATGTAGCGCCCGTGCAGGATCAGCCAGTGATGCGCGTCGACCAAGTAAGCGGGAGGAATGCGCTTGAGCAGCTGCATTTCGACCTCGTAGGGCGTTTTGCCAGGCGCCAGGCCGGTGCGGTTGCCGACGCGGAAGATGTGCGTGTCCACCGCCATGGTCGGCTCGCCAAAGGCGACGTTGAGCACCACGTTGGCGGTCTTGCGGCCGACGCCGGGCAAGGCTTCGAGCGCCTCGCGTGTGCGCGGGATCTCGCCGCCGTGCTGTTCGACCAGGATGCGGCAGGTCTCCATCAGGTGTTTGGCCTTGCTGCGGTACAGGCCGATGGTCTTGATGTAGCCCTCCAGGCCATCCAGCCCAAGCGCGAGGATTTTCTGCGGCGTGTTGGCCACCGGAAACAGGCGCCGCGTGGCCTTGTTGACCCCCACATCGGTGGCTTGCGCCGAGAGCAAAACGGCGGCGAGCAGCTCGAACACGCTCGTATACTCCAGCTCAGTATTGGGCTGCGGATTGGCCGCCTGGAGGGTGGTAAAAAACGGCTCGATGAATTCCTTTTTCATGCCCGAGATTCTGCTTCATGGCCATTCCTTTTGCCGACCGTCTGAACAACGTTGAAACCTCCGCCATCCGCGAGCTCTTCAAACTGCTGGGCAAACCCGGCATCATCAGCTTTGCCGGGGGCTTTCCGGACAGCGCCATGTTCGATGTGGATGGCATCCGCGAAGCCAGCAACGCGGCGCTGGCCAAGGACCCGGGCGCGGCGCTGCAGTACGGCGCGACCGAGGGCTTCAACCCGCTGCGCGAGCAGCTGTCCCAGTTCATGGCGCAAAAGGGCGCCAAGGATGTCGCGCCCGACCAGCTGATTGTGACCACCGGCAGCCAGCAGGCGCTCGACCTGCTGGGCAAGACCCTGATTGGCCCCGGCGACAAGGTGATCGTCGAAGGCCCGACCTTTCTGGCCACCATCCAGTGCTTCAAGCTCTACGGCGCCGATCTGGTCAGTGCCCCGATTGACGGTGAGGGTGTGCAGACCGACAAGCTGGAGCAGCTGATTGCCGAGCACAAACCCAAGTTCGTCTACCTGATCCCGACTTTCGGCAACCCCAGTGGCGCGATGCTGAGCGCCGAACGCCGCAAGCGCGTGCTCGAACTGGCCGTCAAATACGACACGCTCATCGTCGAAGACGACCCCTACGGCGATCTGTACTTTGGCGAGGCACCGCCGTCCAGCCTGTTGGCCATGAGCCCGCAGGTGCCCGGCAGTCGCGAGCTGCTGGTGCATTGCGGCTCGCTCTCAAAAGTGCTCTCGCCCGGCCTGCGGGTGGGCTGGATGATCGGCCCGGCCGAGCTGCTGGCCAAGGCCACCATGTGCAAGCAGTTCAGTGACGCCCACACCAGCACCTTTGCCCAGGCCACGGCGGCCGAGTACCTGAAAGCCGGTCGCATGCCCGCCACGCTGGACAAGGTGCGCAGCGTGTATGCCCAGCGTGCCCGCACCATGGGCGATGCCCTGCGCAAGGAGCTGGACGATGCGGTGAGCTTTGTGCAGCCGCAAGGCGGCCTCTTCGTCTGGGCGCGCCTGACGGGCGCCGGTGGCAAGGTCAGCGATGGCAACGTTTACGCCAAACGTGCCATCGAGCAGGGCGTGGCCTTTGTGCCTGGCTCGCCCTTCTTCTGCGCCAACCCGGACCATGCGACCTTCCGCCTGAGCTTTGCCACGGCGCCGCAAGACAAGATCCTCGAAGGCGTCTCGCGGCTGGCGATGGCGCTTTGAACCCTGAAGACCTGCTCAAGCTGCTCAGCACGCCCATGCCATTCGGCAAGCACAAGGGGGTGCTGATCGCCGATTTGCCGGGGAATTACCTCAACTGGTTTGCCCGCGAGGGTTTTCCGAACGGGGAGATCGGCCGTTTGCTGCAGCTGATGCAGGAGATCGACCACAACGGACTCCGGGATTTGCTCAAGCCCTTGCGGCGCTGATCAGACGGGACCCAGCAGATCGACCCGGTCGGTGATGATGCCGTCGATGCCCAATGCCCAGAGATGTTGGGCTACTTCCGGGTCATTGACGGTGTAAGCCAGCGCACGCATGCCAGCATCCTGCACCCGCTTCAACGTTCTGCCGTCCCACAGTGCGTCATGGCAGATGACGGCCACGCAGGCCAGTGACTGGGCCTGTTCGAGCCAGCCATCCGGGTGCGAGTCCAGCAGCAGACCACGCGGCAGGCCAGGTGCCACGGCTTGTGCCCCTGCAAGGGCCTCTGTCTGGAAAGAGCTCAAGAGAGCGGGCACGTTTTGACCGGCCCACAGCCGTGTGACCAGTTCTGCAATGACCTCACCCGTGCGTCTTTCCGTGCCTGAGGTTGGCTTGATCTCGATGTTCAGCAAGTGGCCGTTGGCCTGACAGAAACGCGCCAGGGCTTCAAGCCGCAGCAAGGGTTCGCCGGCGTACTCAGGTGAATGCCATCCACCAGCATCCAGTTGCGAGAGGGCGTGCCATCTCAGATCGCCACCCACCCCATGGCCAGAGGTGGTGCGCTCCAGGCGCTCGTCGTGCATCAGAAAGACTTCGCCATCGGCGCTGAGCCTGGCGTCACATTCGAACATGCGGTAGCCGTGCCGTGCCCCCAGGCGGAAAGCTGCGAGGGTGTTTTCTGGGGCCAGCATGCCGGCGCCGCGGTGTGCGATCCAGCGGGGGTAGGGCCAGGGTCTCATGGGATTTGCCGCAAGGAATGAAGCCGTCACAAGGGGTATGTCATTTTCCCCCATCGGCGTCTTTCAATCATGATGCACACTGCTCGGGGCATGCCTCCTTCCTTTTGTCGATCATCATGACTTACCTGCTCGCTCTTGACCAAGGCACTTCCAGTTCCCGCAGCATCGTGTTTGACCCCGATGGCCGCATGCTGGCCGTGGCCCAGCGCGAGTTGACCCAGCATTACCCGCGCCCCGGCTGGGTCGAGCACGACCCCATGGAAATCTGGCAAACCCAGCTCGCCACCGCACGCGAGGCGCTGGCCCGTGCCGGCTTGTTGGCCAGCCAGGTGCGCGCCGTGGGCATCACCAACCAGCGCGAAACCACGGTTCTGTGGGACCGCCGCACCGGTCAGCCGGTGCACCGCGCCATTGTCTGGCAGGACCGGCGTACTGCGCCCGAGTGTGCCCGCCTCAAGGATGCGGGGCTGGAGCCCTTGTTCATGCAGCGCACCGGCTTGCGTCTGGATCCTTATTTTTCAGGCACCAAGCTGGCCTGGCTGCTGGATCATGTGCCCGGTGCCCGCGCGCAGGCCGAGGCGGGCGAGCTAGCCTTCGGCACGGTTGACAGCTGGCTGCTCTGGCAGCTCACGGGAGGTGCAGTGCATGCCACGGACGTGAGCAATGCCTCGCGCACGCTGATGCTCGACCTGCACAGCCGGCAATGGGACCCCGAGCTGCTGTCGGCCTTGCGTGTTCCGGCAGCGGTGCTGCCTGAGGTGCGCCCGTCGATGGCCGACTTCGGCCACACCCTGAGCGACTGGCTGGGCGTGGCCCTGCGGGTGACGGGTATGGCCGGCGACCAGCAAAGCGCCTTGTTTGGTCAGGCCTGCTGGGAGCCTGGCATGGCCAAGAACACCTATGGCACGGGCTGCTTCATGCTGGCGCACACCGGCGCGCATGGTCAGACCAGCCAGCATGGCCTGCTGACGACAGCGGCGGCACAGGGGGCGGGACCGGCGCAGTTCGCGCTCGAAGGCAGTGTCTTCATGGGCGGCGCGGTGGTGCAGTGGCTGCGCGATGCCCTGGGCATCGTCCGCAGCAGCGCAGACATCGAGGCGCTGGCGGCCCAGGTGCCCGATGCGGGCGGGGTGGTCATGGTGCCGGCCTTCACCGGTCTGGGCGCGCCTTACTGGGAGCCCGATGTACGCGCCAGCATCACGGGCCTGACACGCGGCAGCACGGCGGCCCACATCGCGCGCGCCGCGCTCGACAGCATCGCCATGCAAAGTTCAGCGCTGCTGCAGGCCATGAATGCAGACGCACTGGCTGCAGGAGCCGTGCCGGTGCGCGAGCTGCGTGTGGATGGCGGCGCCTGCGTGAACGACCTGCTCATGCAGATCCAGGCGGATCTGCTGGGCATTCCGGTGGTGCGTCCGGCCGTGACCGAGACCACGGCGCTGGGGGCGGCTTATCTTGCGGGTGTGCAGGCAGGGGTGCATTCGGACCTGGGGGCCCTGTCTGCCCAATGGCGGGCGGAGCGGGTGTTCGAACCACGCATCGGTGCAGACGAGGCCGCTGAACGCATGGCCTTGTGGGAACGTGCCGTGCGTCAGACGCTCACGCGCTAAAGACTCACGCCCTAAAGACTCACGCGCCAAACAGGCGCACCCACCACAGCCTCGCCCACAAGCCCGGTGTGCTGGTGTAGCCCATGCTGGCGGTGGCCACGCGGCCATGCCGGTCGACGATCACGGTGGCGGGCACAGCGCTCACGCCCCAGGCCTTGGCCAGCGACCCCTGCGGGTCGAGCGCCGTGGGCCAGGCCAGGGCGTTCTTTTGCAGGTGGCGCTGTACCGCCATTTCGTCCCCGGATTGCATGGCCACCGTCACGATGGGCCAGCCGTCCAGCAGGCGCGTGATGTTGTCTTCGGAGGCCTTGCAGATCGGGCACCAGGTGGCCCAGAAATGCACCGCGACCACCTGGCCGCGGTGCCGCGTCAGCCAGGTCTGCAAGCTCGTGTCCTGCAGCGCCGCTGAGGTCAGCATCATGACATCCTGGCTGGGCACAGGGCCCGCAGGCACATGGCGCGACTGCCATGCATTGACCGCCAGCGCCAGCAGCAGCACCAGCGCGAGGGTTTGGAGGTGGCTGCGCCAGTCGATGAGCCAGCGCCAGAATTTGCCAGGCATGTTGAATTCAGGGCCGCACGACTTCGAGCAGCCGGTCCAGTCCGCCGCTGTTGATCGCGATCATGGCCTGCTCGCGCACCTTGGGCTTGGCGTGGTAGGCGACGGACAGACCTGCCTCGCCCATCATCGGCAGGTCGTTGGCGCCGTCGCCCATGGCGATGCAGTCGCGCGGCTCGATGCCCAGCAGGCTGGCCACTTCGAGCAGGGTACGGCGTTTTTCGGCGCCATCACAGATGTCGCCCCAGCTCTGGCTCACCATGAGGCCCGTGAGAACGCCGTTCTCGATTTCCAGAATGTTGGAGCGGGCAAAGTCGATTTTCAGATGGTCCCTGACCCGGTTGGCAAAGTAGGTGAACCCGCCCGAGACCAGCAGCACCTTCATGCCTGCTTTTTGGCACGCCGCGATCAGCTCGGCCGCGCCCGGGTTGATCTTCAGACGCTCGCTGTAGACCCGCTCCATGTCGTCGGTGGTCACGCCCTTGAGCAGGGCCACACGGCGGCGCAGGCTGTCCTTGAAGTCGGTGATTTCGCCGCGCATGGCTGCTTCGGTGATGGCCGCGACCTCGGCCTTGCGGCCCACGGCATCGGCGATTTCGTCCACGCATTCGATGTTGATCAGTGTCGAGTCCATGTCGAAGGCGATCAGTTTGAACCGGGACAGGGACAGCGGGGCAGTGAAGCCCTGGATCACCAGACCCGGCGCAAATTCAGTGGCATTGGCGGTAGTCATGGCCAGCATTATCCCGGCTCGCGTTTGCATTTGTTGACACTCGCATTTGCTCTGGGCGGCACAATCGCGATCATTCATTCACGACAGGGAAAAATAATGAAGCTCACCACACGCCATGCATTGGGCCTGCTGATAACGCTGGCCATCAGTCAGATGACCTGGGCGCAGAACACCGTGCCCGAAACCCAGCAGGTGCTGCAGCTGAGCGCCAGTGCCCGCAAGGAGGTCACGCAGGACTGGCTGAGCGTCGTGGTGCGCGCCCAGCAGGACGGCAGCGATCCTGTGGCCGTGCAAAACCAGCTCAAGGCGACGCTGGAGGCCGCTCTCGCCAGCCTGCGCCCGCGCCTGCAGCCGCAGCAGCTGGAAGTGCGCAGCGGCAACTTTGCCGTCTACCCGCGCCACAACAACCAGGGGCGCGTGATCGGCTGGCAGGGCCAGGCCGATCTGCTGGTCGAGGGGCGTGACTTTGCACAAGTGGGCCAGTTGGCCGGCAACCTGCCGCGCATGAGCGTGGCCCAGGCCGACTTTTCTCTCTCGCGCGAAGGACGCCAGCAGCTCGAAGCCGAGGTGCAAAGCCAGGCCGTGCAGAACTTCCGCCAGCGTGCCCAGGCCCTGGCCAAGGACTTTGGCTTTGCCGGGTACACCCTGCGCCAGGTGAATGTGACCAGCGTGGACCGGCCTGAGCCGGGCATCCAGCCGCGCCTGATGATGGCAGCCGATGCCGCTGTGGCCCCCGCCCAGGCGCCGATCCCGCTGATGGCGGGCAAGGACGAGGTGCGCATCACGGTCAGCGGCAGCATCCAGCTGCGCTGAGCCGGGATCAGGCGGCCACCGCCTCGGTCCTGGGCGTGCCCAGGCTGCGCAATATGTCCCGCACCATCTGCGCCCGCTGTTTCGGGTCGGGCAGTTCGCGTTCGATGCGCAGCTTGTCGTTGCCCGCCAGCTTGATGTGCTTGTTCTTCTGGATCAGGCCGATGATGGCCATGGGGTCCACTGGCGGGTTGGGCTTGAAGCTGATCTGGATCACGCCCGGGGCGGCATCGACCTTGATGACGCCGTAGGGTTGGCTGAGCACCCGCAGGCGGTGCACGTCGATCAAGGTCTGCGCCTGCGGTGGCAGCTTGCCAAAGCGGTCGACGATTTCCTCGACCAAGCTGTCGAGGTGGTCGTTCGTCTTGGCGGTGGCCAGCTTCTTGTAGAACGACAGGCGCAGGTGCACGTCGCCGCAGTAGTCGTTGGGCAGCAGGGCGGGGGCATGCAGGTTGATGTCGGTGGCCGCCTGCATGGGGCTGAGCAGGTCGGGCTCCTTGCCCGCCTTGAGGCTGCGCACGGCCTCAGACAACATCTCGTTGTAGAGCTGAAAGCCCACTTCGAGCATGTTGCCGCTCTGGCTCTCGCCCAGCACCTCGCCCGCGCCGCGGATTTCCAGGTCGTGCATGGCCAGATAAAAGCCACTGCCCAGTTCTTCCATTTGCTGAATCGCATCCAGGCGCTGCGCGGCCTGCTTGGTCAAGCCCTCGATCTCGGGCACCAGCAGGTAGGCGTAGGCCTGGTGGTGGGATCGGCCCACACGGCCGCGCAGCTGGTGCAGCTGGGCCAGGCCGAACTTGTCGGCGCGAGAAATCACGATGGTGTTCGCCGTGGGCACGTCGATGCCTGTCTCGATGATGGTCGAGCACAGCAGGATGTTGTAGCGCTGGGCCACAAAGTCGCGCATCACGCGCTCAAGGTCGCGCTCGGGCATCTGGCCATGGGCGACGGCGATGCGGGCTTCGGGCAGGATTTCTTCGAGCTTTTGCTTGCGGTTCTCGATGGTCTCGACCTCGTTGTGCAAAAAGTAGCACTGGCCGCCGCGCTTGAGCTCGCGCAGCACCGC
>JACCDV010535007.1_pt1 | contig 20534 bp, 19 predicted proteins | sample 7446131 | NCBI WGS metagenome assembly JACCDV01 (sample SAMN15323448, study PRJNA562643) | freshwater metagenome | isolation source: river surface water | place: USA:Blue River Watershed | collected 2017-08-17 | reverse complement strand
TTTCTTTTAAAAAATCCACAGCTCTATCAAGAGAAATATTTAACTCCCTTAAAACTTTGTTTATTCTTATTACTCTTTCTTCAGACATATAATCTTTTTAAAATTCTTTGTATGTTGTTGTGTTGTTTACTAAAGAATTACCCTTCTAACTCTTCTTTCAAAATATTGATTACATCTAAAATGGTTTCTTCTTCAAGATCTGTTCTTCTTACTAAGTCAGCAACATCTTGATTCAATACAGTTCTAGCGGTATCTAAACCTATTTTTTCAAACTCTTCAATTACCCAAGCTTCGATTTCGTCTGAGAATTCTCTTAATTCAACATCATCTTCTTCTTCAGCAATTCCTTCACGAATAACATCAATTTCGTAACCTGTTAATAAACTAGCCAATTTAATGTTATTACCCCCTCTACCAATAGCTTTTGAAACTTCTTCAATTTTTAAGAATACTTCAGCCGTTTTAGCCTCTTCATTAATTTTTACCGAAGACACTTTTGCTGGACTCAAAGCTCTTGTAATATACAATTGAGCATTTGTAGTGTAATTGATAACATCAATATTTTCATTTCCTAACTCACGAACAATTCCGTGAATACGAGAACCTTTCATTCCCACACAAGCACCAACAGGATCAATTCTATCATCATAAGAATCTACCGCTACTTTTGCTTTTTCACCTGGTATACGAACTACTTTTTTAATTGTAATTAAACCATCAAATACTTCAGGTATTTCTTGTTCAAATAATTTTTCAAGAAATTCTGGAGCAGTTCTAGACATAATGATTTGTGGTTTATTACCTTTCAATTCAACATTTTCTATCACACCTCTAACATTATCTCCTTTTTTGAAATAATCGTTTGGAATTTGTTTTTCTTTTGGTAAAACAATTTCATTTCCTTCATCGTCCATCAAAATTACAGCTTTTGGACGAACATGATGCACTTCAGCAGTATAAATATCACCTACTAAATCTTTAAATTGCTTGTACAAGTTAGTATTATCATGCTCATGAATTTTAGTAATCAAATTTTGTCTTAAAGACAAAATAGCTCTTCTTCCTAATTGAATTAATTTTACCTCTTCTGAAACATCCTCACCCACTTCAAAATCAGGCTCAATTCTTCTAGCTTCAGACAAAGAAATTTCTGAATTAGGATCTTCTACTTCACCATCTTCTACCACAACACGATTTCTCCATATCTCCATATCTCCTTTATCAGGATTAATAATGATATCAAAATTATCGTCTGATCCATACTTCTTTTTTAATGCATTTCTAAATACATCCTCTAAAATTGCCATTAGTGTAACTCTATCTATGAGTTTATCGTCTTTAAATTCTGAAAACGATTCAATTAATGCAATATTTTCCATGTCAACTCTTTATTTAAAATGATATTATAACAACTGCTTCTTTTATATTCTCATAAGGAAGTTCTAACTTTTTATCTACAGTTTCCTTTCCTTTACCAATTTTCTTAGGTTCGCGTGCTTGCCATTCTAAAGTTATTTTCTCATCATCAGCAGCAGTCAATTCTGCTTCAACTTCTTCTGATGTAGTTGTTTTAACTTTTAATGTTCTTCCAATATTTTTCTTAAATTGTCTCACCAATTTTAACGGACTTGAAACTCCCGCAGAAGCAACTTCTAAAGAAAAATCTTGTTCCTCACGATCTAAATTATTCTCAATTGCTCTACTTACGTCGATACAATCTTGTAAATTTACACCAAAATCCCCATCTAAAACAACACTAATTTTATTCGCTTCATTGATTGATAAATCTATCAAAAAAAGATGCTCGCGTTCAGCTAATGCTGTATCTAACAAGGTTTGAACTTTATTTTTAAACATCATATTTTTATAAAAAGAGGCACGCAGAGCGTGCCTCATAATCTTTACTTGTTTATTTGCGTTACAAATATACATTTTTTTTTGAATAAAAAAAAGATTGTGAGTTTCGATATTTTTTGTACTTTTATGCTGTAAAATACTTTACACCATTAAAATAACCTAAAACTAAATTATGAAACGAATTTTAGTACCTACCGATTTTTCAAAACACGCAGAATATGCCTTAAAAGTTGCTGCCCAAATTGCAAAAAAGAACAACGGTGAAATTTTTTTAGTACACATGCTAGAATTACCTACTTCTGGAAATGATGCATTATCAACAGCTCACGAAATACCAGAATTAATCCTATTTAAAAAGGCTGCCGTCAACAAATTAGACACAATTATGGATGCAGATTACCTTGATGGTGTTAAAATTTCTAAAATTATTCAGTTTGAGATCACTTTTGATGGTATTGTTAAAAACGGAAAAGCACATAACGCAGATTTAATAGTAATGGGTTCTCATGGCGCAAACGGATTTCAAGAAATGTTTATCGGTTCAAACACTGAAAAAGTAGTTAGAAATTCGGAAATTCCTGTATTAGTAATCAAAAGCGACGAAGAAACATTTAGCGTAAGTAAATTTTTGTTTGCCTCGGATTTTTCTGACGAAGCTAAAAAACCTTTTGAAAAAGCATTTGATTTTGCAAAATCATTTGGAGCTCATTTGTATTTAGTAAATATTAACACCCCTAACAACTTTAAATCTACAAAAGTAGCTCAGCAAACGATAAATGATTTTCTTGTTGGAACCGACACAACAAACATAACTACACATATATATAATGACGTTAATGTAGAAAAAGGAATCTTACATTTTGCAAAAAGCATTGATGCTGATTTAATCGGAATGAGCACACACGGAAGAAAAGGTTTATCTCACTTTTTCAACGGAAGTATTAGTGAAGATTTAGTTAATCACGCCAAAAGACCAGTTATTACTTTTAAAATCTAATTTTAAAAGATTAATCATATAAAAAAAAGACTGCAATGCAGTCTTTTTTTATATGCCAACTTTAACAGAATTAACTACTTAATACAAATAAAAAACTCCATTCGAAAATGAATGGAGTTTTGTTGGCCCACAAGGACTCGAACCTTGAATGACGGTACCAAAAACCGGAGTGTTACCATTACACCATGGGCCAATACCTAACAACCTTTTCGATTGCGAGTGCAAATGTAATGCATATTTTTTATTCTGCAAATTTTTCTAAAAAAAATATTAAAAAAAATATTTAACAACCATTATATACAAAAAAATAGTTTCTTTGTAGGAGAATATAGAAAACTAAAAATTAATATGAATTCATTCAACTTTAAAAAGTGGAACACTATTCTAGGATGGACTACTTTTATGGTAGCATTAATTACTTATTCATTAACAGTAGAACCCACCTTGAGTTTTTGGGATTGCGGCGAATACATTGCAACATCAGCTAATTTAGAAGTTGGACATCCACCTGGAGCACCTTTGTTTCAAATGTTAGGGGCGTTTTTTGCTATGTTTGCTTTTAGTCCAGATAAAATTGCTCTAATGGTCAATTATCTATCTGTATTTTCTAGTGCATTTACGATTCTGTTCATGTTTTGGTCTACAACAATACTATTGAAGAAAATTATTGTGGGAGAAAAAGAACTATCGAATAACACTTCTGTTATGATTTTAGGAAGTTCATTCATTGCAAGTTTATCATTTGCCTTTACAGATAGTTTTTGGTACAATGCCGTAGAAGCTGAAGTATATGCAATGGCTACATTTTTAATTGCATTATTGTTTTGGTTAGGATTACGATGGGAAGAAGAAATCAATACACCTCGTGGAAATAAATGGCTACTTATAATTTCATTAGTAATTGGATTATCATTTGGAGTTCACTTTATGGCTTTATTAGCTTTTCCAGCAATTGGTTTCCTATATTTCTTTAAAAAATACAACAACATTACCATTAAAAATTTCTTGATTGCAAATGTTGTCATAGTAGCTATACTTCTTTTTATTTTTAAATTTTTACTACCTTACACTTTAGCATTTTTTGGTAAAACAGAAATTTTCATGGTTAATAACCTAGGAATGCCTTTCAATTCAGGAACAATTTTTGCCTTTATATTAATTGTTACGGCTTTTTATTTTGGTTTAAATTACACTAAGAAAAAGGGTCATGTTTTTTATAACACATTGATTCTATCAACACTTTTTATCTTGATTGGATTTTCAACTTGGATGATGTTACCAATTAGAGCAAATGCTAATACTCCAATTAACGAAAACAAACCATCAGATGCAGCCGAAGTTTTAGCTTATTACAATCGTGAGCAGTATGGAGAACAAAAATTATTTTACGGACCGCAATTTTCAGACACTTATTCTGGATTAGACCCTGTAACACCTTATTTAGACGAAAAACCTAACTATGAGCGTGATTATAAAACTGGCAAGTATGTAATTACAAACGATTACAAAAACGCAAAACAAAATACTGATGATGCCCACAAGGCACTTCTTCCAAGAATGTGGAGTAATGAACATAGAGAAAATTATATGATTTTCACTGAACCACTTGAATTTAGAATTAATCCTGAATATGCCCACGAAGATGAATTAGTACAAATTGTAACTCAGTTTCGTAAAGCATATAATGCAGGTGAAATAAATGAAGAAGACTATGATAAATTCTTGAAAGGATATGGCGAGTATCTAATTGTTGATAAGCCTACTTTTCTAAACAACATGAAATTCATGTTTCAATACCAATTCAATTACATGTATGTTCGTTATTTACTTTGGAATTTTGTTGGAAGACAAAGTGATGTTCAAGGAAAATACGATAATACTCATGGAAATTGGTTAAGCGGAATTGATTTTATTGACGAGATATTGGTTGGAACTCAAAAAAACCTTCCTACCGACATGCAAAATAACAAAGGAAGAAACACTTATTTCTTTTTACCTTTTATTTTAGCAATAATCGGAATCATATTCCATGTTAAGAAAGATATAAAAAGTTTTTACGTTTTATTGGTTTTATTCTTATTTACTGGATTAGCATTAAAAATTTACCTAAACGAAAGACCTTTTGAACCTAGAGAAAGAGATTATGCTTTAGTTGGATCATTCTACGTATTTGCCATTTGGATAGCTTATGGTATTTATGCCATTTTTGATACCTTAAAAAATTACATTCAACCAAAAGTTGCAATTCCTGTAGTCTTAGGATTAAGCTTAATTGCTTCACCCGTATTGCTGGCTTCTGAAAATTGGGATGATCACGACCGTTCTAATAAAGACACGGCTTTAACAATGGCAAAAGCTTATTTAGACTCGTGCGAACCAAATGCCATTTTATTTACTATTGGAGACAATGACACTTTCCCTCTTTGGTATATGCAAGAAATTGAAGGATACAGAACCGATATTCGTATCGTAAACACAAGTTTGTTTATGACCGATTGGTATATTGATCAAATGAAAATGAAAACGCATAAATCAGATCCTATCCCGAGTTCATTTAACAGAGAGCAATACAAAGGAAGTAATAGAGACTACAGTTTGTATGTAGAAAGAACAAAAGACCCTTTATTACTTGATGAAATGCTTAAATTCATAGCACTAGATGATGAAAGAGCTAAAATTGAGTTAAATAATGGAAGAAAAGTGAATTATTTCCCTTCTAAAAAGGTGATATTCCCAATTGATAAAAACACGATTATTAAAAACAAAGTAGTCTCTGAAAAATTCTATGACTCTATTGTTCCTGCTATTGAATTTGAAATTAAAGACGATGCTTTATATAAAAATCGTTTAATGATGTTAGACATCGTAAATCAAAACAATTGGAAACGTCCTATATATTTCACTGGAGGTAGTTTTGGTGAAGATGATTATCTTTGGATGAAAGATTATCTTCAGTTAGATGGTATGTGTTTTAAATTGGTACCTGTTAAAACCCCTGTTGATTCTCCAAGCCCAATGCGAATGGGACAAATTGATTCTGACAAAATGTATAATATTGTTATGAAATGGGACTGGGGCAATAGTGGAAAACCAATCATTTACCATGATGTTGAAACTCGTAAAAACAGTATTACTTACAGAACCAATTTAGCACGTCTTGCAGAAACTTTAATCTTTGAAGGGAAACTTGATAAGGCTGAAAAGATTATTGATTTAGCCATGGAAAAAATGCCAATTCAATATTTTGAGTATTATTCAATGCTTGAACCATTTGCTGTTGGATATTATGAAGTTGGCAAAAAAGATAAAGCAAGAGCTGTTCTTACTGAAGTGATAAAGAAATATCAAGAAAACTTAAAATTCTATGGCGGATGGAAACCTAGCGAACAGAACTTTAGCGCAATGGATATTGGTAATGACATTTATTACTACAGAAGTTTAATTCAAGCCATAAAATCTGCCGATGATTTAGAATTTTATAATGTTGAAAAAGTTAAATTTAATAATTATATAAAACCATTTCTTCGCTTTGGTATTAATATGGAATAAATAATTTCAAAATATAAAATGTTCCAAATGAAAGAAATTTCGTTTGGAACATTTTTTTTATGCTAATTTTACAAGATGAACATTAGATGGATTAAAACAAATAGATGGATTAAAAAGATTTTCAATAATCTGGTTTGGGACAAACCAAATTCAGAAAATAAAATCTATTTAACGTTTGATGATGGCCCAATTCCTGATGTAACAGAATGGGTTTTAGATGTTTTAAAATCAGAAAACATTAAAGCAACATTCTTTTGTATTGGTGATAACATCAAAAAGTATCCTGAATTTTATAAAAGAATACTTAAAGAAGGACACCAAACCGGAAATCACACTTTTAATCACTTAAACGGTTGGAAAACAGAAACTAGTCATTATGTCGACAATTTCAAGTTGTGTGAAACTGAACGCTTAAAACTGAACACTGAACACTCATTTTTATTTCGTCCTCCGTATGGAAAAATCAAAGCAAGTCAATCAAAAGCAATTCGACAATTAGGCTACAAAATAATTATGTGGGATGTATTGAGTTATGATTTTGACTCAACCATTTCAGTAGAAAAATGCTTAGAAAATGTTATTTCGAATACAGAACAAGGAAGTATTATCGTATTTCACGATAGTCTTAAAGCAGAAAAAAATCTGAAGTATGCACTGCCAAAAGCAATACAAATTTTAAAAAATAAGGGGTTTGTTTTCGATGTAATAAAATAAATTTTACTACAATTTGTCATCCTGAGCGCAGTCGAAGGGTTAGACTTGTTCTTGTACTAAAGAAATCAAAGTGTTGGCATCAAGTTCACCGCTTTGTCTCCATACCATTTGACCTTCTTTATAAATCATTAAAGTAGGCAAACCTTTAATACGAAGTGCATCAGCTAATTCCTGATTTTTATCCACATCAATTTTTATCACACGAGCTTTATCTCCCAAAGCAGCCGCTACATGACGAATTACTTCATTCATAGCTACTGAAGGTTCATTCCACTCTGTAAAAAAATCGATTAGTACAGGTACTTGAGCATCGATAAGTTCTCCAAATTTTGACATAAATTGCAATTTATTAGTATCAAAAATATTACTTTTCACATGAAAATAATATACAAATGTAGCATTTTTACTGAATTACACTACATTTTCTCCTTTTTTTAGTTCAATAACCGTTATTTCAGGCATAATTCCTACTCTACCAGGGTATGCATGGAAGCCAAAACCACGATTAACATAGATATATCTTCCTGCATTTTCATACAATCCAGCCCATTGTTTGTATACATATTGTACTGGACTCCATTTTACCCAACCCGGAATTTCAATCCCAAATTGCAACCCATGTGTATGACCCGAAAGCGTTAAATGATAATGATTGTCGTCGTGCTGAATTTTCTCGTCCCAATGACTTGGATCGTGACTCATTACAATTTTGAAATCATCTTTAGACAATCCTTTTGAAGCTAGATTCAAATCACCGCGCTCTCCAAATTTTCTTCCCCAGTTTTCAACTCCTACAATTGCCAATTCTTGATTGTCTTTTTTGATTTTAACATGTTCATTCAACAATAATTTGAAATCAATTTTATCATGAATGGCTTTGATATTTTCAAAATTAGCTTGTTTTTCAGATTGCGATTTCCAATCTATATATTCACCATAATCATGATTTCCTAAAACAGAAAACTTTCCATATTTCGGATTATGAATTTCTTTAAAGGTATCAATCCATGGATCCATTTCAGTTGCATGTGTGTTCACTATATCACCCGTAAACAAAACCATATCAGAATTTTGCTCATTAATCAAATCAATCGCATATCGGATTTTTTCTGCATCATCAAAACTTCCGCTGTGTACATCCGAAATATGAGTAATTGTAGTTCCATCAAAAGCTTCTGGCAAATCAGGGAAAAACAACGTTTGTCTAATTACTTTGTAATTGTATTTTCCAATAGTAATTCCATATAAAAAAGACGCAAACGGAATAGCCGCAATTCCTAAAGCAATCTGACTAACAAACTTTCTTCTTTCAGGTAAGAATCCTTCAGAACCACTTTTAGTTATTACACCAAATAAACCAACAAAAAAACGAATAATATCTTCTCCAAATAGAATGATAGTAACTAATAATTTTGGCACATATAGTAATAACAACAAACCCATGGTCATCATTGTTTTTGGTGTTTGCCCTACACTTCTATCAAAATGATACAATTGATAAATGATATAAGCTAATGCAATTGCAGATGTTATATAATAGAAAATAAAAAACCACTTCGATTTTATCAAAGTCTTAAATACCTGAAAAGCATAGATTTCCAGAATGATTACAAATACTAAAAAAACAATCCAACGAATCATTAGCTCTTTTTTTTTGCAAATTAACAAAGAAAGTAACTGACAATTACTTTTGTTAGTTATATTTTAACATTGGTTTACAAAGCTACAATTCGAACTTTATCATTAGTAACAACAATAAAATTATTTTGTAATTCTTCTGAGAAATTTTGAATAAGTTTTCCAAGTACTTCAATCCTTTTCGAGAAAATATTTGGTTCGCAGCGCACTAAGATAACTCCGCAATGTACTTTTTGATTTCTAAAAACCATTTCACCAAAATCTTTATCTGAGGTTATTAGAATATAATTTTCGAGATGACACTTTTCCAAAATTGCATCATCCGAAGCACCCCGCCATTGTTCAAAAACAGAAAAAACTTCGTGCTCCTGATTTCTAAGCCAAGAAGCAACAGAAGTTCCTGTACATTCATCAACTAAAAAGCGCATTAGGAAGCAATTTTATCTAGATCTAAAGTGGTGGTTTTTTCAAGGATATTTTCAGCATATTGTAAGCAAGCTAAAATTTCTTCCTTCTTTAAACCTTTATACTCTTGAAGAATTTCATCTATAGAAATCCCTTGAGCCAACATTGAAATAATATGCTCAACAGTAATTCTTGTTCCTTTTATTACAGGTTTTCCAAGCATTATTTTAGGATTAATCTCAATAAATTCCATAATGATTAAATTAATTTACCTCAAATATAATAATTTTAAAAATGAAATAGTATTTTTTAAAAAAAATCCCAAATTAGTTGTTTATTTTTACAATCTAATTATAGTAAAATGTCACAAAAACGTCTTTTCCTTCTTGATGCTTACGCGCTTATATTTCGTGGGTATTATGCTTTTATAAAAAATCCTCGTATCAATTCTAAAGGAATGGATACTTCTGCCATTATGGGATTCATGAATTCTTTAATGGATGTAATTAAACGCGAAAAACCAGACCATTTAGCGGTAGCGTTTGATAAAGGCGGAAGCGATTATCGTTTCGAAATGTATCAAGAATATAAAGCACACCGCGACGAAACACCAGAAGCAATTAAAATTGCTGTTCCTTATATTCAAGAATTATTGAAAGCTATGCATATTCCGATTATCGAAAAAGCAGGTTTTGAAGCTGATGATTTGATTGGAACTCTGGCTAAACAAGCCGAAAAAGAAGGTTTTCAAGTGTTCATGGTAACACCGGATAAGGATTTTGCGCAATTGGTTTCGGAAAATATTTTCATGTACAAACCTGCTCGAATGGGGAATGATATCGAGATTTGGGGAATTCCCGAAGTCTTAGAGAAATTTGAAATCGAACGTCCAGAACAAGTAATTGATTTCTTAGGGATGATGGGTGATTCAGCCGATAATATTCCAGGATTGCCTGGCGTAGGTGAAAAAACTGCTAAAAAATTCTTAGCGGAATATGGCACTTTAGAAAACTTGTTAGCTAATACGCATCAATTAAAAGGTGCAATGAAAGATAAAATCGAAGCCAATAAAGAATTGGGAATTTTATCCAAAAAATTAGCGACTATCCTACTCGATTGTCCGGTGACATTTGATGCTGACAATTACGAATTATCAAAACCAGACGTAGAAAAAACCGATGCGTTATTTCAGGAATTAGAATTCCGCCAAATGAAAGCGCAGTTTGATAAGTTATTTGGTTCTGGAAAAGAATATGATGAAATTGATTCTAACGGAACTACTTCAGATACTCCAAAACCAACAAAAAAAGCACCAGCTAAAAAATCAAATGAGGAACAATTTGATTTATTTGGATTTAGAGATGAATCGGATGAACCAACTGCGAATCATTCGTATTATGCCACTTTAGAAAACACGACGCATTTCTACCAAATTGTTCAAGGCGATTTACCAGTAAAATTGTTAATGCAGAATTTATTAAATCAAACTTCGGTTTGTTTTGATACTGAAACTACTGGAATTGACGCTTTGAATGCTGAGTTAGTAGGAATGTCATTCTCATTCGAAAAAGGAAAAGGATTTTATGTTCCGTTTCCCGAAAATCAGAAAGAAGCCCAAACTTTAATTGAAAAATTTCGCCCCTTTTTCGAAAATAAAAACATCGAAAAAATTGGTCAGAACATGAAATACGACTTGAAAATTCTTTCGAATTATAATATTCAAGTGAAAGGAAAATTATTCGACACCATGATTGCGCATTATCTAATTAATCCAGATATGCGTCATAATATGGATGTGTTGTCGGAAACGTATTTGAAATATGCACCAAAATCGATTGAAACGTTAATTGGTAAAAAAGGAAAAAATCAATTGTCAATGCGCGATGTTCCTTTGGAAGATATCAAAGAATATGCAACAGAAGATGCTGATATTACTTTTCAATTGAAGGAACATTTCCAACCAATTTTAGAAAAAGTAGGAACGAAAAAATTGTTCGACGAAATCGAAATTCCGTTAGTTCCTGTTTTAGCAGATATGGAAAAAGAAGGCATTCGTCTGGACGTGGAATTTCTAAAAAGTATTTCAGTTGACATGCAAAAAGAAATCGATGCGTTTGAACAACAAATCTATGAAACAGCTGGTGAGAAATTCAACTTGGCTTCTCCAAAACAGTTGGGCGATATTTTATTTGACAAACTAAAAATTGGTGGTGCGAAACAAAAGAAAACCAAAACCGGTCAATACGCAACTGGAGAAGAAGTGTTGAGTTATTTAGCAAACGAACATCAAATTGTGCGCGATATTTTAGAATGGCGTCAAATGGTGAAATTGCAAAGCACTTACATTGATGCATTGCCAAATCAGGTTGATAAAAAAACAGGAAGAGTTCATACGGATTACATGCAAACGGTTGCGGCTACAGGACGTTTGAGTTCGAATAATCCGAATTTACAAAACATTCCTATTCGAACCGAAAGAGGAAGACAAATCAGAAAAGCCTTCATTGCACGCGATGAAAATTACACGCTACTTTCTGCCGATTATTCTCAAATTGAATTGCGTATTATTGCCGCTTTGTGTGGTGAAGAAAACATGATTAAAGCGTTTCAAAATCATGAAGACATTCACAAAAGTACGGCTGCAAAAGTGTTCAATGTGCCTTTAGATGAAGTAACAAAAGAACAAAGAAGTCACGCTAAAACCGTAAACTTCGGAATTATTTATGGGGTTTCGGCTTTTGGATTGAGCAACCAAACCAACTTATCTCGAAAAGAAAGTGCCGATTTAATTGAAGCGTATTATCAAACGTATCCAAAATTAAAATCGTTTATGACTTCGCAAGTTGATTTTGCTAGAGAACACGGCTATGTTGAAACCATTTCGGGAAGAAGACGTTATTTGAAAGACATCAACTCAGCCAATGCCATTGTTCGTGGTGGTGCGGAACGAAATGCGGTGAATGCGCCAATTCAAGGTTCGGCTGCGGATATCATCAAAATTGCGATGATTAACATCCACAAAAAATTGACTTCAGAAAATTGGAAATCAAAAATGTTATTACAAGTTCATGACGAATTAGTATTTGACGTACACAACTCCGAATTAGAAAAAATACAACCAATGATCAAACACGAAATGGAAAATGCTTTCAAAATGGCAGTTCCGTTAGATGTTGAAATTGGATTGGGTAAAAACTGGCTAGAAGCACATTAATTAGTGGTCAGTAGCAGTTGGCAGTTTATATTAAACAATTAAAACAAATATTTAGTAATGAAGAAAATTTTATTAGTAGCAATTTTAGCTTCGTGTGAAAACATTACAACAAAAAACAATGCTACAGAAGATATTGAATTTGCTAAAGAATTAGCAACTAAATTTTATGAAGAATTGTCTAATAAAGATACAATGAAAATTAGCAGTTACTTAGACAAGTCTATTGCTAAAGAAGAACTTGGTAAATTAGTTAAGAAAAACCTACAAGATTATGGAGAAATAATTAAAGTTGACATCAATAAAACTCAAACTTCTAGCATTACAAAAAATGATATTAATGAGACAAAATATAGTATGGAAATATTAACCATTTACCAAAAAGGCAAAACTCTTGATGAGATTTCATTTACAAAAGACAACAATAAAGAAATCACACTAGATTCATATTTAGTCCATGAGGTAATTGAATAAAAAGTCTCAATACATATTAAAAACCCGATACGTTTCTATACCTATCGGGTTTATTTTAAAAAACATTTTTTTATCGAAGTTGAACCATAATTTCACTTAAATTAAGCGATAACAATAAAACTAATCTCAGAAAATTAAAAATAACCTACATTTTCAACTTTCAATTTAGTATTTTTGCTAAAAATAGCTATAAAAAATTGGAATCCTTAAAAACCATATTATATTTTTCCGTTTTCAGATATCCGTTAACTTTTGAAGAAATTCATAGTTATACAAACAATGTGTCTATAGATGAAACAAATAGTGAACTGGAAATTTTAATATCAAATGATATTATAATAAAAGTAGACGCTTTTTACATCTATAATAAAGATTTTGATAGTGTTTCTAAAAGGTTAAAAGGTAATTTAAAAGCACGAAAAGCATTGATAATCGCAAAAAAAAGAGCAAAATATATTGCTAAATTTCCTTTTGTTATGGCTGTTGGAGTTTCGGGTTCGCTTTCAAAAGGTTATTATGATTACGAAAGTGATATTGATTTTTTTGTGATTACAAAACCAAACAAATTGTGGATTTGTAGAACATTATTAATGGCTTACAAAAAAATATTTCTTTTAAATTCTCGTAAATATTTCTGTATCAATTATTTTATTTCATCTCAACAATTAGAAATTGAAGAAAAAAATAGATTTACTGCAACTGAACTAAAAACACTAATTCCGATGCAAGGAAAAGAAATTTTTAGTGCTTTTTATAGAGAGAACACTTGGATAAAAGACTATTTTTCAAAATTTGAAATTAACCTTAATGCGGTTGAAAACAACAAGAAACCATTATTATCAAAAAGTATTGAATTTATTTTCAATACAAATTTAGGAGAAATTTCAGATAACATTTTAAAGAAAATAACACTAAAAAAATGGAAATCAAAATTCAAATTTTTAAATAATGAAGATTTTAAAATTGCTTTAAAATCAACTCGAAATATTTCGAAACATCATCCTTCAAATTTTCAGAAAAAAGTCATTTTGGCATTAAATTCTAAAATTGATGACGTTGCAACCAATTTCAATATTATTTTGCCTAAAGAAAATGTCTAAGGTTTTATTTTCTCATTCATACTATTATAAATTAGACCCGAAACAATGGAAAAACAAAACTCCTTTTCCTCCTTTGAGCACTTTGTATGCTTCATCATTATTGCGTAAAAATGGATTTGAAATTGATTTGTTTGATACTAATTTATTAGACTCTCCAAAATCAATAACATCAAAATTAGAAGCCAAAAAACCAAAATATTTAGTGATTTATGATGATGGCTTCAACTATTTAACAAAAATGTGCTTGACTAACATGCGTGAAGCATGTTTTGAAATGATTGCAATTGCAAAATCACATAATTGTAAAGTGATTGTTTGCAGTTCAGATTCCACAGATCATTATGCCGAATATATAGGAAAAGGTGCAGATTTCATCATTCAAGGTGAAGGTGAAATTACTTTACTTGAATTAATTCAGTATTTAGAAAAAAATAATGATTTTTCTCTGTTAAACGGAATTGTTTTTAAAAATGAAAACAAAATAAAAGTCAATCCAAAACGTCCAGTTCTTAAAAATTTAGATGAATTGCCATTACCAGCTTGGGATTTGGTTGACATGAATGCTTACAAAGAAATTTGGAAACAAAGTCATCAAGAATTTACTTTAAATTTAGCAACAACTCGTGGTTGTCCTTATAAATGCAATTGGTGTGCAAAACCTATTTATGGCAATCGATACAATGCACATTCACCCGAATATATCGTAAAAGAAATTGCTTATTTACAGGAAAAATTTGGAGTAAAACGCTTTTGGATGTGTGATGATATTTTTGGATTAAAACCCAATTGGGTACAAGAATTTAAAATTGAATTAAAAAAAGCCAATCTAAAAATCAATTATTACATTCAAAGTCGTGTTGATTTATTATTAAAAGAAGACACAATTGATGCATTGGCAGAATCAGGATTAGAAGAAGTTTGGGTTGGTGCCGAAAGTGGTTCACAAAAAATTTTAGATTCGATGGACAAAGGCACAACGGTGGAAGAAATTTATGAAGCAACGCATCTTTTACAACAAAGAAAAATCCGTGTGGCACTATTTCTTCAGTTTGGCTACTTGAATGAAAATCAAGAAGATATTCAAAAGACCATCGCTATGGTTAAAAAGTTAAAACCTGACAATATTGGTATTTCTGTTTCATATCCATTGCCAGGAACCAAGTTTTATGACAAGGTTAAAGACGATTTAAAACTGAAAGCAAATTGGACTGATTCTGATGATTTTGATATGATGTTTAACGGAACATACAACACAAATTACTATAGAAAACTACAGCGATATGTTCATAAAGAATTTAGAAAATCACAAGGAATTCAAAACCTGAAAAACTTTTCGTTTTCTAAAGAAAAAATAAAATCTATACTGAAATTAGGGTATTTTATACCAAGTAGTTGTATTGATAAACTACAATTAAATAGACTTCAAAAATGAAGAAGCTAATTAAAAATTTAATACCATCAATTCTATTAGAGTGGCGAAAAACTATTCAATTAAAAAAATCTAAATTCGACAACAAATCAGTCAAAGAAGTTTTTACGGAAATATATAAAACAAATCATTGGAATAGTCCCGAAACTTTTTCAGGGCCAGGATCTGAAGTTGAATCCAACAAGCTCTTAATAAAAGACATTGAGGAATTAATAAATAATTTTGGCATAAATTCAATTTTAGATTTAGCTTGTGGAGATTTTAATTGGATGAAAGAAGTGAACTTAACTGAAATTAAATACATTGGCGTTGATATTGTTGATGATATCATTCAAAAAAACAATTCACAATTTTCAACTTCAAACAGAAAATTCATTGTAATGGATATTATAAATGACAAAATACCTCCGTCAGACCTTGTTATTGTTAGAGATTGTTTAGTCCATTTATCCAACCATGATATTAATAAAGCAATCAAGAATATAAAACTATCAGGAAGTAAATATCTTTTAACAACAACCTTTATAAATGAGAAAAAAAACTTTGATTTAGCAACTGGAAATTGGAGACCACTAAATTTACAATTAGGACCTTTTAATTTCCAAAATCCAATATATTTAATAAAAGAAAATTTACCACTAATTGATAATAATTCTTCTCATAAATATATTGGCTTATGGGAAATTAGCAAACTCTATAAAAATTAAATATTCATGAATGCTGATTTTGATAGTGCTGCACAAAATTACGACAACCATTTTACAAATTCTGAAATTGGAAAATTGCAACGCAATAAAGTTTACTATCAAATTAAAAAATATTTAATTAACTGTAAAAACATTCTTGAAATAAACTGTGGTACAGGTGAAGATGCAATTTGGATGGCAAGCCAGAATTTAAAAGTTACTGCCACAGATATTTCTGAAAAAATGATTGAAGTTGCTCAATCTAAATCTAATTTAGAAAACCTCATCATTTTTCAAGCAGATATTAACGCAATTTCAATACAATTCAAGGATAAAAAATTTGACTCTATATTTTCAAATTTTGGAGGTTTGAATTGTTTAACTGCTGATGAATTAACTTTTTTTTTCAAAAACAGCACTTATATTTTATCTGAAAAAGGAAAGTTAATTTTAGTCATCATGCCCAAAAATACACTTTGGGAAAAAATCTATTTCTTGCTAAAAGGAAAATTCGAAACAGCCTTTAGAAGAACAAAAAAAGTTGCTTTTGCAAATGTTGATGGCACAAGTGTCCCAACCTATTACTATAATCCAAAAGATATCGTAAATTTAACCAATGTAAATTTTGATTGTTTAGAAGTGAAACCTATTGGTTTTTTCATTCCGCCAAGTTATTTAGAACCTTTTTTCAAAAACAAAAAAGGATTTTTACAATTTTTAAATATATTGGAAACTAAAATCAAAAATTGGTCATTTCTATCAAAATATGCTGATCATTATTTAATTATTTTACAAAAAAAATGAGTTTACTTTTTACACATGCTTATTATTTATCAGATGACTTAAAAGAGCAAAAGATAATGAAACCCTATCCACCATTAGGGTTATTATATGTGTCTGCCTATTTGAAAAGTAAAAACATAGACAATGACGTATTTGATACCACATTTTCTTCTTTAGCGAATCAACTTACATTTATTGAAAACAAAAAACCAGAAGTAATTTGTATCTACACCAATTTGATGACCAAAATTCAAGTAATTAAACTGATAAAAATTCTAAAAACTGAAAAATATCGCTTTCCAAAAATTGTTCTTGGTGGACCAGATGTTACTTATAATGTAGAGAATTATTTAAAAGCTAAAGCGGATTTTTTAGTCATTGGTGAAGGAGAAGAAACTACTTTTGAATTGTATAATGCAATTATCAATAACGAAAATTATTTCAACATTAACGGAATTGCTTATTTAGAAAATAATAAAGTAATTCAAACTCAAGCAAGAGTAAAATTCAAAGAATTAAACGAATTGCCTTTACCCAATAGAGAAGCTATTAACATGCAATACTATTTGGATACTTGGAAAAACAATCATGGTAAAAGTTCTATGACCATTTCTACACAACGCGGTTGTCCTTATACATGCAAATGGTGTAGCACAGCGGTTTACGGACAAAGTTATCGAAGAAGACCAGCAAATCAAGTAGCTGAAGAAATGAAAATACTCAAAGACAATTATAATCCAGATGCAATTTGGTTTGTAGATGATGTGTTCACGGTAAGTCATAAATGGTTATTAGCTTTTAGAGAAGAAGTTTTAAAACAAGATGCAATGATTCCGTTTGAATGTATTACTCGTGCTGAAAGATTGAACGATCAAATTTTATCATTACTAAAAGAAATAGGTTGTTTTAGAATTTGGATTGGTGCCGAAAGCGGTTCGCAAAAAATCATAGACTTAATGGACAGAAGAGTGGATGTAAATGTAGTGAAAGAAGCTATTCAAAAAACAAATGCTCTTGGAATGCAAACGGGAACTTTTATAATGTTAGGTTATCCAGGAGAAACGATTAAAGATATTGATGAAACTATTCACTATTTAAAAGAAGCAAATCCAACAGAATATACTATTACTGTTGCTTATCCTATAAAAGGAACATCTCTACATAATGAAGTGGAAAGTAAAATCAGTAATCGATTGAATTGGGAAACCTCAACCGATAGAGAAATTGATTTTGAACGAACGTATTCTAAAAAGTTCTATATATACGCGGTTAGTAAAGTGGTGAATGAAGTTGAATTTAAAAGAAATTCTGGTTTAAAAGCAATTAAACACAAAACAAAAGCTCTTTTAGCTTCTGGATTAATGCAATTGAATAGAATTAGACAAAAATAGATTAGAAATATAATTACATCTTAAAAAAGTAAAAATGAAAATTTCTATAAACAATAAAAAGTTATATATAAATGCTGGAAAACACAAAGAATTATATGACTATATCAATTCTGGAAATTGGGAACCTTATACTTTTGAAATTTTTGATTACTTTACTGATATAAAACAAAACACAATTGATTTAGGGTGCTGGAATGGAATTACCTCATTATATTTAGCTCACAAATCTTCCTTAGTATATGCAATTGACCCTGATCATAATTGCTTTGTTGAATTGATAAAAAATATAGACTTAAACCCAGTAATTAAAGAAAAAATCAAACCGATCAAAAAAGCAATTTCTAATGTAAATGGTAAAACAAATTTATTTGCAAGAGAAAATTATGGAGAATCATCGTCAAGTATTTTAGAGAGAAAAAGAGACCTCTTATCGTCTGCTCAAATTGAAACTATTACATTTGATAATTTTATTCAACAAAATAACATTGAAAAGGCTTCCTTTATAAAAATGGATATCGAAGGTGCCGAATTTTTAATATTACCCACAATTGGTTCTACCTTACAAAAACTGAAATACCCAACCTTGTACGTTTCTTTTCATTACAATTACTTGAATGAAAATTTATATGCTAACTATATTAAATCGAGACTTTTAACCAAAATTATCTTAAAAATTGAATATTTATTAAATGTCTCTTTTTTAAAATACAAAATTGAAAAATCACTTAACAATATGTTTACAGATTTGAAAGAATATCAATACATTTATTCTCACACTGGAAAATTAATCCAACTTGATGACTTAATCAAAAAACCTTCAATTATAAAAAAAAACGAATTAGTTTTCACAAATAAAAAATGGCAAAAATAATTTGAGTTTCGATTTAAAACATATTGTTTTTTTAACACCTGGTTTTGCTCAAGACGAACAAGACACTACTACTATTCCAGCTATGCAAGAATATATAAAAACTTTAAAGCAAGAACTACCAAATTTAAAAATTACCATTATTTCATTTCAATTTCCGTTTACAAAAAAAGCATATTATTGGCATGATTGTTCTGTAATCTCATTAGCTGGAAAGAATAAAAAGTATAAAAAAATTCAAATTTGGAATAAAGCATTACAAGTTTTAAAAAAAATAAATGAGGAAAATCCAATTTCTATTATTCATAGTTTTTGGTTAGGCGAATGTGCCTTTGTTGGAAATTTATTTTCGAAAAAACATAACACTAAACACATTTGTACCTTGATGGGACAAGATATGAAGAAGAATTTATATTTGAAATTACTTCGAATACAAAAAATGAATTTGGTTTGTGTAAGCGATTTGCAACGAGAGCAGCTTGTAAAAAAGTATATTCTTCAGCCTAAAATTATTTCCTGGGGAATAAATACTTTAAATTTTCCAAATTTAGCAGAGAAAACGATTGATATTATTGGAGTTGGTTCATTAATTCCATTAAAAAATTACAATCTTTTTATCGATATCATTTTCGAAATACAAAAAACTCATCCGTTAAAAGTGGTTCTGATTGGCGATGGTATAGAAAAAGGAAAACTTCAAGAAAAAATCAAACAATTACAACTTGAAAAAACAATTACGTTAACTGGTTTGTTACCATATCTAGAAACTATTGAACAAATTTCCAAATCAAAAACACTATTACACACCAGCAATTACGAAGGTTTTGGAATGATTTTCGCCGAAGCGTTACAAGGTAAAACCAAAATAGTTTCAAAAAATGTGGGTTGCGCTTTTCCATCAGAAAATTGGCATCTTGCTGAAACAAAAAAAGAACTAATTTCAGCATGTAAAAAAGTATTGAATAGCACTTTTTCAGAAAACATCTGTAATCCATATACAATTGAAAAAACAGTAGAAAACTATTTAAAATTATATTATGAATAACCCGTTGGGTGAAATTATTTTGAAGTAAAACAAATCAAATAAATGTTGGTCAAAATACTGATTTTCAGTATCTTGAAGTAGTCAAACAACCAATATTTATGACAAATATAGTTAAAAATTATTTTAGAGTTTTAGAAGTTATAAGTTCTTTGAATATTGAGTTAGATTTTAAATCAGGAATTGCTAGAAAGCCGAAAATGTCTGATATAGAAGTAGTTGCTTTGAGTTTGACAGCAGAATTTATATCAATTGATTCCAAGTGAAATTCCAAATTTAATCGAGCGAAGTCAATTTAATAAACGACGAAAAAAGCTGTTTTTGTTTTCAGAACAAATTAGGACAAAATTAGCGGCTCGATTTCTGTGTTTTAAGATTACTTTATTGTGG
>JACCDV010152004.1_pt1 | contig 20550 bp, 15 predicted proteins | sample 7446131 | NCBI WGS metagenome assembly JACCDV01 (sample SAMN15323448, study PRJNA562643) | freshwater metagenome | isolation source: river surface water | place: USA:Blue River Watershed | collected 2017-08-17 | reverse complement strand
TGGTATGCTGATTCCAATTGATTAAGGAGATCATGACCATAAAAAATATTGTCCCCCAGGACTAAGGCAGACAAATCATTTTGAATAAACTTTCCACCAATAATGAAGGCTTGTGCTAGGCCGTCAGGGAATAGTTGCACTGCATATTGGATATTTAGACCCCACTGTGATCCATCACCTAATAGCTCTGAAAAACGGGGGGTATCTTGTGGGGTTGAGATCAATAAGATATCTTGAATGCCAGATAGCATTAACGTAGTGAGCGGGTAATACACCATCGGCTTATCGTCAACCGGCATGAGTTGCTTTGAAACTGCCTGAGTCACAGGATACAAGCGTGTACCTGAACCACCAGCGAGAATAATCCCTCTACGTTTTTTTGCTGTTGTCATACAAAACCTTATTGCTTGATTAATTCAGCACATTGATGCACATAGGCTGCAACTTCTGTTTGCCAATTCTGCAATTGTAGCGGTGACGGATTCTCAGGATTTATTACAGACAAATAATTAGCTATTTTTTTATTACACAAACGCGAGTTATAGGGTCTAGACGCTGGCAAAGGATAGTCCCTAGTGGGTATGGGCAATACATTTTCCAAAGTCACTCGAGTTGACATTTTTATATCCTGCATAATACCAATAACAAATTGAGCTAGGCCATGCCAAGTTGTGTACCCATCAGGAACTGCATGATAGATGCCAGATTGGCTACTTTTAGGTAACTGTTGATGGTTTACTAATAATGTTTTTGCTAGTCTAGCCAACAAAAGTGCAGAAGTCGGTGAACCAACTTGATCAGCGACTACCGATAAACGATCCCTCACCCCGGCCAAACTTAACATGGTTTTGATAAAGTTGTCACCATCACCGTATACCCCGGAAGTTCTGAGAATGTAATAGGCCGATGTAAGTTGTGGCGCTTCAAATGCGTCGATGATGGCTCGCTCTCCGGCCAATTTACTTTGCCCATAAATACCTAGCTGGGTTTCAGGGCCAGTCTCATCGTCTTCTTGGTAGGGAGTTTGCTTCCCACACCCAAATACATAATCAGTCGAATAATGAATCAATAGGCCATTTGAGTGACTAGCTATAAATTTAGCCATTATTTCAGGTGCGCGGGTATTGATAGCAAACGCGATAGCTTGCTCATTCTGAGCCTTATCGACTGCGGTATAAGCCGAAGCATTAATAATGGTTTGTGGCTGATACAGCTTCAAGACATCTTGCAAAGCATCAATATTGATAAGATCACAATCTTTTCGACCTAAGTAAACAATACTATCTTGCTCTTGCAATACGTTTTGCAGCTCACGCCCTACCTGCCCATCTTTACCAAAAATAAGTACTGTCATGAATAAATCAGATAGCGAAACACTGGGATTTACTGTGCATACTGCTTGCTAAGCCACTCACGGTAAGAACCACTTTGTACGCCTTCTACCCAAGATGAATGATCTAGGTACCACTGTACTGTCTTTTGAATACCTGTCTCAAAAGTTTCTGCAGGCCTCCAACCCAGTTCGCGCTCGATTTTGGTAGCATCAATGGCATAGCGTCGATCATGACCAGGTCGATCTTTGACAAATATAATTTGATCTGAGTAGGAACCTGAAGCCTTAGGTCTTAATTCATCCAAAATGGAGCAAATCCTTTGAACGACTTCAATGTTCGCCTTTTCATTCCACCCGCCCACATTATATGTTTCCCCTACACGACCTACTTCAAGGACTCGACGAATCGCTGAGCAATGATCTTTGACATATAACCAATCACGAATCTGTTGACCATCTCCATAAATAGGGAGTTGTTTACCAGCCAAAGCATTGAGGATCACCAGTGGAATCAATTTCTCAGGAAAATGATAGGGTCCGTAGTTATTGGAACAGTTGGTTGTGAGCACTGGCAAGCCATAGGTATGGTGCCAAGCACGAACTAGATGATCTGATGCTGCCTTTGATGCAGAGTAAGGGCTATTAGGTTCGTAACGATTGGTTTCTGAAAAAGCGGGGTCATTAGCCCCTAATGTGCCATAGACCTCATCAGTGGACACATGCAGAAAATGAAACACATCCTTTTTCTCTGACGGTAGATCTAACCAATAAGCTCTAACTGCTTCAAGTAAATTGAATGTACCAACCACATTCGTTTGGATAAAGTCCCGTGGACCATGAATCGAACGATCTACATGAGATTCAGCAGCAAAGTTAATGACTGTACGAATCTGATGCTTTTTCAATAAAGACAGAACTAATTCATAATCGCCAATATCACCTTGGACAAAGTGATGTCTCGGATCATTTTGTAAAGGGGATAGAGTCTGAAAATTACCTGCGTAAGTTAATTTATCAAGGTTGACCACACCTTCGGCAGTTGGACTAGCAAGCCAATCCAAGACAAAGTTGCCGCCGATAAAACCTGCACCACCTGTGACTAGAATCATAATTTTTTGATGTTTATATGAATTATCGGAATTTTCGCACACCCGATAGATACAAAAAATCAAATCAACTGTTTGGCAAAAATAGTGGCTAAGCCAAGTACTTCACCTGATTTAACCAGCAAAACTTCATATGAATTGTTCAAGAAAATGGTCTTTTTAACTCGCAAAACGCCATTGCTTAAATTGACTAAGTTATTGTTTTTGAAATATATTCAGGCATTTCGTTTCATTCATAATCCGCCAATACAACTACCTCGAGCATAATCTTTAAATGTTGTAAAACATCAAATGCTCATCGTGACTTTTACAAAGCTTACATAGCCGTCCTATAGATACTGATAGATTCTGCGCTCTTTTATAACGAAGTCACCATGACCATAATTCTGCACTTAAAGTCATTAAAGTTTTCTCTGAAATATATATGGTCCGCAAACTTAGACAGTAATGTAAGAACTGCCTCAGGGTTTGGCCATTCGATACTCAAATCATTACCGCATGACATAAAAAAAGGGGCGCTGACCTGATCCTGCGCCCAAAAAATGAGCCCTTTTGAACATTTTTTGCGATTTTATGATTAGGGATCAACAAGTAATTAGCTGCAAAAGTTACAAATCGCTCATTAGCATCAATTATGGCCGCCAACATATTGGGCATTAACTCCCCAATCTTTTCATCAATACTCTATGCCAAACCTTGGAAGTTGATTCTGAAGAAATCCAACTCTATTAGGATTAATATCTGGGTATCCACTCTATCTTCAAGTGCAATTACTAAGATTGGCTGACAAGTGCCGATTAGACCTCCTATCTGATAAGATAATACTGCTGTAAAATCAAGACTAGACCTATCACTCCTCTATCACGACTGTTGATTGGTCAAAGCTGATGAATAATCATTTTCAGCGCGTGTGGATGAGCTTGAGACACTCAACAGAACTGATTGATAACATTCGGACCTGGGTTGAGTGCACAATCTACAGGAATGAGCGAATCTCACCGATTGTGATCAAAGAATATTTTTGAAAGTTAGCACTGACCACCCATCTTGGGAGCAGATAGCAAGACGTATATTTAGACATAGGGTAATACAACAGTGTGTAAGGCTAGCTTCAGAAATATCAGCGCCTTGAGGCATTTTTATGGCAGGAAAACCCATGGAAAAAATCTGCGGTTGGTAACCCAGACAGAAAAATAAAAATATCTAAGAAAATTTCAAAGGACCCACTAAAAGATACACTTCTAGAAAAAATCAACCACCTGCTATTTGATGTTTCCTAAGAATCTTTTCTAACACAGATCCAGTCAGGTACTTTAAAGCGGACAATACTTCTATAAATATAGATATATGTAATTGCGAATAAGCATGTAAATATTATCAAAATGAACTGATGACGCCAAAATAATATTGCTGGAATAACTGATAGGGTTGTTAATACCCATAAATAAGGAGATGTCATAGCGTTTCGCTGAGTTTTCAACTCATCATCATGACTACCAATAGCCCATCGCACAATCCGCATATAGATTAATTGGTGTAAATGGGAGGCATCTGGCATACCAGGATGAACACGCTTCAAGATGACGCGACGGTAAATAGTAAAGAGTGTCTCAAAAATAGGGTAGAAACATAAAAGAAGAGGGAACCATTTAGATACTTCTGGATGACGAGCTGTTAATAGAACAGAAAGTTCAGCAATCCAAAAACCAATCAAATAAGCACCGCCATCTCCTAAGAAAATTAAGCCGCGTGGGTAATTCCAGACCAAGAAGCCCGCGAGAGAGCCAATCATTGCTAACGCTGCAATCATGATTGCATCATCCCCTACCTGAAAAGCTACATAAGCAATACCGGCTAAGATAATAATAGCGACCATCGAAGATAAACCGTTATAGCCATCAATAATATTAAATGCATTAGCCACACCACCCACAGCAAAACATGTAATCGCAACTGCTGTAATAGGATATGCTAGCATCAAATCATCAATACCCAATATCTGAAGACTTGTAAGCCAAGCATTGAGAAGGTAACCTGCAAGACCCGCTGACAGGACGGTAGCCAAAAGTCGAATTTTCACACCAACCATTTTGCTGACATCTTCCGTTAAACCACACAAAAATGCTGGCAATGCAGATAAAAGCAATAGAAGACCAAAGGCACACACCTCTGTATTCTGAAAGTAGTATGCAGACAGAGCCAAAAGAACTCCTAAAATAATTCCTAAGCCACCAACACGAGGAACGGCAAAAGTATGAAATTTCTGTATACCAGATAAATCAGAGTCAGCTGTAAAACTCTCATGCACATGACCAGAGCGCACAATCAAAAGCGTGACAATAAGACAAACTAAAAATGAAAGTATTAAGACTGACATCGCACCATTATAGGGCAAGCTAAGTGACTTTTGTGATAAATGCAACACTAAGGGCTTTTCACAAAGCAGATTCACAAAGGAATGAATTCATCCGGGAAATAATTGCCAAACATCATAGCAGTCAACACCGGATGCATCTCCTGTACGAGCTTCACTGCAACCATCTCTTCTGCGCAAACTTTCCAAGATTGCTTGCGATAACGTATACAGATCTTGAGAGGATCTCTTATTAAATTCGGCTTCAATATAAAAGCCCTAATGATTAACCCAACTGTAAATCAGCTGACTTGTTAGACCTTTCTGTTCTAATTCTTGCCTTAACCAATTGGAAATGAGTATCCGATGAAATAGAAACTGCCAAGTTTCTTTGATTTATCCCTATGAGCCTCACCAAAGTCCCGCGTATTGAATAAGGTAAAACTTATTACCCTTTCGAGGTGGGCATAGATAAACTTTAAATTTAATAGTCCTAACGAAGGGTCTCAAGGCTAATTCACAGTAGATATTTTTTCGAGAAAGACCGTGATTTGAAAAATAGTTTCGCACCACACCTTACCAATTACACTGCAGAAAAACTAAGTACTTCCATGATTAGATTAATCACATGTAAAAATATTCAGCCTATATTGTGAAGGTAACCCATTTTGATACCAAACGAAAGCGGTACACTATGATGAATCACTCAAATAATTTATATCAGTAATAGAAGCAATTCTTATCTAAAAACCCATGCAGAAATATGGCCACTAAGAGGAGGTCACAAATTTTCGAAAAGCTTTAGCAGCTATTGAGTTATGTAATTTATTTGAATAGCACATCTATGGCGCTCAATAGAATTCCTATTCTTTCAGCATCTTACTAACAATAAATTTTGACAGAAAAAAACTACCGTAAATTGATAAATGGGTTGGGTCATCATATAGAACCTTACCATCCAAAACTGCTATGCATTCATTTTCATCGCAAAACACATCGGCAGAATCAATGACTGATATATTTGGATATTTATTCACTACCTCATACACAGCTGCACGATATGAACCATCCTCTTTGATGTATTGATCTTTTTGGATTGCACATTTCTTGTCCAAATGCTTCCCATAAAATTTTACAGGACGCGCCTCACATTGTTTTGGGTTGAAATCCAACTGTGGGTTATCAATTAAGAAAAATATTCTTTTCTTTGATTCAGCGAGATTTTCAAGAACAGAGTCTAATTGAATCTTGTAATCACCAATATTTGTACTACCGCCAGATCTTTCTGAAATATAGCTATTTATACTACGAGAACTAAGCACAATACTCTCGATATTATTTGAACTATCAATGATTGTGAATACGTCGTCATAAACTAACCTACAATCTGTATTTGCTGCAGAGGGGTATGGGCAACCCGTTTGTCCATACAGCATAACATTTTTTTTCAACAATCCATGCAGGCTCATTTCTTGTAACCCAAGGAAAAGCCTATATGCATGACTATCCCCCAACACAATAACCTGAGGAGCGTCTTGATCTATTATTCTGCAAAGATCTCCTTTAGGCTGCCATTGTTTCTTACAATATGAATCTACCATCTCCCAAGAGCCATTAAAATCATAGTCAAACGACCTAGCATGGCGATCGAACTTAGCCGCAGAATACAAACCCAATGAAATCGTTGCCATTACTAGCAACAATGTAATATTCCTATTTGGAATTTTAGAATTTCTAATAGGCTTCTCGACATATGCATAAGTGAGCCAAGCCAATGCAAATGAAACAATTACGATAAGAAGCCTTGAAAATCTACTGGGGGTACCACTTTCTATGATGTAGGCAAATGACAACAATGGCCAATGCCACAAATACAGTGGAAAACTAATCAATCCAACATAAACAAGGAATTTATTTGATAGTATGCGTCTATTAATCCAAGCAAATGGTCCAGCCGTAATTATCAATGTGGCGGATAACACAGGTAATACAGCCCAGATACCTGGATACTCCCTTGACTTATCAATGCAAAATAACCCGATAACAAGCAACAAAAAACCGAGCATGGAAAGTATGTTACATAAACTTAGCCTGCGTGCGCTTAATGTTTTCAGCGAGCTAGCCGATAACATATTATTTTTATATAAGCTTAATTCTTTTGTTGCAAACAATGCCCCAAAAATCAGTTCCCACATTCGCGACTGAGGAGCATAAAACGCTCCTGGTGGATCACTTTGAAGAAGCGCTATATTTGCACAAAAAGAAAAAATTGATATCGCTATCGCAACTAATAATAGGTTTTTATTATTTTTGTATGCAAACCATACAATAACAGGCCACAGAATATAAAACTGCTCCTCAACTGAAAGGCTCCAAAGATGTAGGAGGGGCTTAGTTTCTGCTACTCGGTCAAAATACCCTACTTCTTCCCACAGCCTAAAATTCGAGAAAAATAATGCACCACTGCCTATGTGACTGCCGAGTTGATTAATCTCCACGGGCAAAAGGACAAAAATACCAACTAAGTAAGTAGAGACCAGAACCAACAATAAGGCCGGCACTATTCTTTTAATACGTTTTGAATAGAATTCCAAAAACATGAAACTCCCCGTATTAACATCATTGACTATTATCTTTGTAATTAAATAGCCCGAGATAACAAAAAAAAGGTCTACTCCAATGAATCCACCCCTCATCAACCCCGGAAACGCATGAAATATGATCACACAAATGACCGCAATAGCTCTAAGTCCATCTATGTCCGACCTATATTGAAAACTATTTCTTTTAGAATGGTGCATTGAAATTTTAGTTATTAGACTAGTTAAGCTCGTTGGCAGTTGTACATCGCACGCTCGCACCAATACAACCCGTCTTTCAGAGTGAAGATAATGACATATTCAGCACCTTCGTAAAAGCATTTTTTCATTCTTACTTGGCACGACGCGGGACTTAAGGTGCCACTGCTTTAGCCAGTACTCAACTCGGCGTACTATACAGTGGTTCTTTTTTGATATTTGGCATCCGACCTTCTCGGGAACAATATCCAAAGATGCGACTTCACATCCCCTAATGGCTCCACTCCTTTTTAGAGACCTACGCAATAGGTTCTGGTGATGTCAGCTTGCACCTTTGAATTTTTCAGCTACTTTTCCAAGAGAATCAAGAGCAACGACAACTTTTACACCACATCAACAAGACTAAAAAGAAAAACTGGCAGAGGTCTAGTGATCTAATAAGTCAATTTCAGGGACATTACCACCGGCGCAACTCGGTTATCTTTTTGGCGTAACGAAGCAAAAGCTTGAATATGTTTGTTTTAATACCATTTTCACGACAAGCTCTGAGCAGTTCCGTATTATGAAGGATTCTACCTTTAAAGCCTGAAGAAGTACTGGCTCCACCGGTCTGCATTTTGACTAAAACTTCAGGAAGATACTCGTAACGAAGTTGCTGAGTTGTAAATACCCGAGCAATGAACTCAAAATCGCCAGCAATACGAAACTCTGGTTTAAATCCACCAGATCTTTGATAAATCTCTCGCTTCATAAATAACGAGGGGTGTGCTGGCATCCAACCCCAAGCTAAACGATTTGGATGAAAGCCATGCGATCGATAATAGCGTATGGTTTTACCTGGATCACTTTCACAGAAAAAGGTAATATCACCGAATAAAGCATCAAGCTTACCATCTTGTATACGTCTCGCAACGCGAGACAAGACAGTTCCGTCAGCATAGTGATCATCAGAGTTCAAGAAACAAACAATATCGCCTGTAGCTCTTTGAATACCTTTATTCATCGCGTCATAAATGCCCTTATCTGGCTCGCTGACGACGCAGGCTAGACTTAAACGAAACGCATCAAGGATATCTAACGTACGATCACTAGATCCTCCATCAATGACAATGTGCTCAACCAGAGGCCAGTCTTGATCACTTACGGATTCAATAGCCTTAGCGATACTCTTCGCACTGTTGTAACAAACTGTTATGACTGATATTTTCACAAGCTCATAAATCAAACGATGACTTTATAAGGAAGGCTCACTCTTCAAACAAAGCCCAGCTAGAATGACTTTCAAATAATTTTCAGCTCGCTCTTGCGCTGTTGGATAACGTTTCACATGAGCATACGCTTCTTCGCAAAGCATCTCTCGCTCTGCTGCATCTTTGCGGAAATAATCATCAATAGATTTAGCTATACTCTGTGCATCATGTGGATTAAAGTACTGGCAATAGTCAGCACAAACGTCCCTTATAAAGGGAAGGTCAGACGCAAACAAGGGGCGTTTCATCATCATAGCTTCAATAGGTACTGCCGAAAAGCATTCAAGCAGACTTGGAAAAATGACTGCATCCATTGCAACGTAAAAACTAGGGCATTGGCTTAATTTTAACTGCCCAACATTCTTAACACAATCTCGAAAGCGCTCATCGCAACTAGACCACTCATCAGGCTGAAAAGTCAGATAAATATCTACATCTCGATTATAAGTGCGCTCTAAAATTAGCTTCACTTCAGCCAGTATTAACAAGTTTTTATGAGGATAATTGCTCGAGATCACACCCAACCGCAAGCGATTTGGTGGACCAGGAATTACAAGGGGTGCCCATTGGTCAGGCTCGTTGAAAACAGAGTGAACTGAACTATATACAATTGACACAGGCATGTGTCGCAAAAGAGCATTCTTGGCGAGCCCAGATTTTACGTGCTCTAACTCTACCACCAAACCATCGGCTCGCGAAAAGAACCATGCCTGAATAATGTACTTGAACCTAGTATTCCATCGATTCAGAAAAAACATATCGCGCACAATCTCGTTATCAGGATAAACAATAAATGGCTGCGCAAAGCCAAATATATGCCTCGTTCGAGAATACCTAAAGTAGGCTGGACCGAATACTGTAAAAACCAAATCGAATCCACAAAAGTGCTTATCAAGCCCTTGCCAAATGGCACGTATTCCATAGTAATCTCGAACTATGCAACTATCAAATACGTCAATTGGAACTCTTAAATCTATCAAGTTGCGCTCAACAGATTTAGACAGCAGCAACGAAATAGAAAGACCTCGATGATCAAGGCGACTTAAGCAGTCAATGAATGACGATGCTACAGCTACAGCGCCACCTCCGTGTAAATTGGAGCAGTTAATTAAAATACGTTGTTTCACGAGAGCACAAAGCTAGATATTAGTAGTATTACTGGTTATTTTCGTGGAAGCTTATCTTGCACACTGATCGCACCAACCCAATCAATAAATTTATGTCTTATATTTTCACTTAACGCTTGCTCTATCAAGGTACTATCAAACACAGTATTCCCAGATTCGATACGATAATCGAAATCAGGCCAATCTATATCTTGCACAGTTGCACTAAATTTTTCTGCAATTAAAGATGCCGATTCACGCAGACTCAAATCTTCGCCAGGCATATTAAAGGTTTTATTTATAGTAGTTGAACTAAAAGATGCCAAAGTTATAATTCGGCACAAATCGTCAATATGTGAAAATGTGCGTCGAACATCTCCGCCCCCATAGAGCCGTATTATCCCGGAGCTTCTAGCCTGATTTATAAAACTTCCTACCGTTCCATAAGAATAATCACCATCCAGCTGGTTTCCATACGGAACCGAAATTCGAAGCACCGTAAAGGGAATATCGAATGCAGCAGAATAAACATGCAAATAATGCTCGCATGCGATTTTATTTACTGAATACGGCGTCTTGAAACCCTTAGGCCCGTCCTCAGGCAAAGAAAATTTAGTGCCTTGATACACTAAACGTGTTGATGGGAATACGACTCTCGGCCGAAAGGGTGATCTTCGAATAGCATCAAGCACATTCAAGAGTATAAGCTCATTGGCTAATATAAATTTTTTGTACTGATTAAAAGATGTTGCCGTACCAGTGGCACCCGCAAACATGAATACAGTGTCAACATCAAAATCAAAGTGCGAGAGTAAATTTTCCTCTAATAAATCGAATCTTGTCGAACCGAGCGCCTGTGGAATATTGATCTCATGTCCATTATCTTTTAAGGAAGAAATTAAATGTCTACCCAAATATCCAGTCGCGCCAAAAACAATACATTTCATATAAACGCTAACATGTATATTTGATACTTGCAAGACGCCCGATATCATCCAAAGATTGACTCTGCTTCAAGATAGAAATATTCACGTCTAATCTCTCATGAGGATTTACAATCAAAGATCTGAATTTTCTCATTGCACCAACAAAGTGGTTATCTGGTAGAACAGATATTTCGGTCCTCCCTAATGAGTTCTCAACTATAAGACTAGGAGAAAAATCTGGGCCAGGTGTATATGCACGATTAGCTGCAATCTTAGCTTTCGAACCCCAGATTTCATAACGACATTGGTAAACGTTGTCGAAACCAAACGCAATCGACGCCCCCAACCCTTTTTCATTCGAGAGAAACGCACTACCCCAATGGGATACATTAGATAAAGGATCTAGAAAGAGAGTTGCCGCCTGCACAATTAGAGAATCACCACAAAAAAGATGCGCTGCCCGCAATGGATAACCAGCAGCATCCATTAGCACACCGCCGCCAATATTTTTATCATAGCGAAAATCAGTATCGATCAACGGTGGGAAACCGAAACATCCATAAAAATGGCGTAACTCCCCTAACTCGCCACTTTCTATCATCTTTTTCACAATGCTTTGCTGTCTATGATAAAGGAACATATATCCTTCCATGATCGCAACATTATGAATTTCGGCATTTTTAATCAAATTCCTTGTTTGCTCTGTGGAGGATGCAAACGATTTTTCAGCATATACGTGTTTACCAAAAGAAATTGCCTTACTGATCCATTCATAATGCAAGCCTGTTGGCAAGGGGATGTACAAAGCCTCGATATCTTCACGCTCGATAATTCGCTCGTAACCAACTATAGGCTCACATTCGAATTCCTTAGAGAACTCATTAGCCTTCGAAAAATCTCTACTTGCAACAGCAACCAAATCAAAATCTTCAGAAAGCTCTTTAATAGCAGGAAGGACAGATCGACGAGCTATCCTAGCGCATCCCAGCACACCAATTCTTGTCTTAGCATGTTTCATCAAATTAAAATCACACAAATTTAACTGCGGAAATTAGACTGCGCGCAGCAATATTCAAATAGTTGTTGAATTCAATAAATCGTAATAGCTGATTCAACGTCAACCAGCAATAGTTTTCTGGAACATCAACAGAAAACGAATCTCCAACTTCTACTACCATATTACGGTTTTGTTCATTAAAAAATCTACCCCCCTCCTCACTTTGCATGGTATCAATAAGAACATAGTCTTTCGGAGCAGAAAGAATATCTTGTATGTAAGGAACAGAATATTCGTTTTGACCTGTTCTATAGTTACCGGTAAGGCATTGAACCGTAGGTGCCAATTCCACTATGTCAAAGTTTCCTGCCTCAAGCTTTGCTTGCACAAGAAAATGGTACACACCATTAATCGGACGAACGATGAAGCCTACCAAACCCTCCTGAGCTGGTTTAATCATCGGCTGATCCCAATTCGCAACTTCGCGATTTTCAATAAGAACATTAACGCCTATAACCGAGAAGTATTTGCCATCTTCGCGATATATTCTTCCATTTTTATTTCGCCAATCGGATATATCATTAATAGAAACGCGGTCAATTATTAAATCGTATTTTGATTTTAATGACGTCACCCATGATATTATTTTTCTAAAATCATTTATTGCACATTCTCGATTTAACGCTGACTCAAGCATCTGCTCATTTCTATGCCCCTGCGGAGCCAAAGAGAACATTCCCTTCACTGCTTCACTGGAATATGATCCATATCCAATGCCCGATAGGACTGTCCTTGTATCCATGTTTACGACATTGTCTTGTCCGAGTAATTTCTTAATCTGTCCGATGGTTAACCAGACAAAATCAGGGTCGTGCGCAACATCTTCGCAGTCTGGTAGCTTTACAATTATATTGCGATTACGTTTCCTCAGAAACCGTGCCCCTTGTTCAGACTGCAGTTGATCTAAGAGCACGTCTACTTTTTTCTCGCCATTGAAGTACTCTAGGTAACGTGGCCGCCCCCCCTTGTGCACTTGTGTGTAATTGCTCTTTGTCGCCTGTAGAGTGGGCGAAACTTGGACAGTATTGATATTACCGGGCTCAATTTTTGCCTGAACTAGAAAATGCAGGATGCCATCAAATTTCTTAGAAATAAAACCTAGATACCCAATTTCAGGTTGATTTATTATTGGCTGCTCCCAAGTGCGAATATTTCCCCAGTTAGTTTTTACTCGGAGTCCTTCAATCTTGAAGAATCCGCCACTTTTATGTCGGTAATTGCCTGTTTCTAGCTCACACTCCCACCCACGCATACGATCAAGAGATATCTCTTTTACATCAACATAAACAGAATTTCTACGTTCATTTATCCATTCAGGCACATTCTTATTTGGAAATATGAACGAATCATCTGCCATTGCCGACCGCAGAAAATCTAACTCTATGTTATTCATTATATTTATGCCGAAAGTTTTAAATTGATAGGGTGCCCAAGCAGTACTATTAAATTAACTCAAGAAACATTTCCCATTGCGCTTTTTTGCTATATATGGTTTTAATCATCTCGTGGCCACGTTTAGCAATCTCTGACCCTTTACTCCAATCAGATAGAGCATATTGAATTAATGATGTAGCTTCTGAATGATTCTCATAAACCAGCATGTTTTTGCCCGCCTGAAATCCCGAAGGGTAGCATCCTGCATCTGAAACCATCAAAGCACCACAGCCCAGCGACTCAAAGCAACGCATATTTCCCCTGTCGTCGCCCGACATATCTATAGATCCATTCAACACTATCTTTGATCTCAGCATTTTCCGATACATCTCTAGCCCGAATACAGCAGGGTTGGAAACTTTCTGAATCGCAGGAGGCCGTCTGTACCGTGACAAACCCAATAGGGAGCCCACTGGTAACTCAGCCAAGCGTGTCAACCGCGACCTATCCATGCAATAGACAACATTGTAGCAGCTTGATAATTTGGCGACAGTCTCCAGAACTTTAGCGCGCCTCATATGATGACGGCTGTATCCGCCAATAAATAGCACATCAATATCGCGTTCATGGTCATATAGTCCGCCATTCATAGCTGGATCATATGAAGGCGTCATGTACGCAGAATGCCATCCCAACTCACTCCATAATTTGATAATCGAAGGGAAATTGCAGACAACCAAGTCATATGCAGAAAAATCAGCCCCTGGAGAAGGAGCGGCACGCCAACAAATGGATCGCTTAACACAACCAGGCAAACGACTCACAAAACTACTTGGATAACGCATTGGATCAAGGTTATAAAAAACTTCCGTTTTATGAGCCTCAATCTGGGCAAGAAGTATCTCATCTAACGATGCTTCTGTTCGTAATCCATTTTCTTTTGCCCATTTTTTTTGTAATATTTCGTCATCCCCATTTGTAAAGAATCCGTCCTTGCTCCCGCTGATTATTGGGCTGAGCAAGTGAACCGCATTAAAGCGGTCGTCCAAATACATCTGCCTACGCTCAGCAAAACTAAGATTGGGCTGACACCCCTGATTAAATTGTTTTTTATAAGCGGGATAAGTCCCAGCGTTTTGAAAAAGCCTCAAGTACCCTCCCGTTTCATTCTTTTATTTTCATTCGCAACGCTTGACACCAAACCAAAACACAAGAAAGCTGCAGCTGAAGTAAAGTAGTTACCATAAATCTGATCTGCAACCAAATAAAATAATAGAAAACTAAAAATCATCAAATAATTCATTTGGGTAAAAAAATCATGATCAGTGTAGCCAAAGCTTTTACTTCTTTTATTCGAACACCCTATCACAATTGCCAATGTGTAAATCGAAAAAAAATACATATAGACAAGCAAGGCCCCTCCTAAAAAACCCAACTCTGCGAAGGCTTGAATTATTGTACTGTGAGGATAACCATATACACCGAAGCAGTTCGTTGCGCCGAACATGTTCGCCCCTATTCCCAATATAGGATTTTGCATAAATTCTCGAACTGCATGTGCGTACAAATAACTTCGAATTTCAACCGAGTTCGCATTGGCGGGAGGGCAAGGCTGCACAGCGTTGGTATCAACAGCGTTGGTATCAACAGCGTTGGTATCAACAGCGTTTAGCCCCGAAAAACTAAAACCTGAAAAACTAACTTCACGACTGTCTTTACTTGTTGCGATTGCCACAACAACAATTACAATCACTAACACTATTTGCATGATGATTGCTCTTGTTTGCGTGTAGCCTTTATAATACAAAGAAAAAAGAGCGACACTTAAAATAGAGAAAATCAAGCTAGCCAAATATCCGCGCGCACCAGTCCAACATAACATAATGGCATAAAACGCAAAGGAAATAGTCATTACCAGACCAATCGGCAAGTCGTGTACAACAGACCCTAATTTAGTCTTATGTGAAAAAAGTAATACCAAAACGCTAATTGCCATCATATTTCCAGCGAGTAAATATCCGTGTTTTAACCCGAAGAGACTTAAGCGTTCCGATACCAAATCAAGATCAGGACCTAAAAATCGCACCAAATTTAATGCAGTTAAAGTCCCCCCAATCAAGATCGCTTTAGATAATATTTTGATTTCTTGTGAATTTATTAATTTTCCACAGAGATAAGGAGCCACCATCAGCGCAACGATGTAGCGAGGGTTGTTATTTAAAAAGGCATTTATACCCTGACCCCAAAACACTGACCATACCACCAGCACAATGAACGCAAGAAAACCTACATCTAGAAGATTTATGTCAAGAATCAGTTTATTGTATTTAACTGCGAGAACAAATACCCACAAAGCCACTAAGCCGTAAAAAATTATAGTTGTTGACGATCTCCATTCAAACTGAACCAAATTATTGATTTGAAATAAAATTAAAAAACCGAATAAAAAAGAGAATGCTGGGTAAGCTGGTGACCAAAAAAACGTTATCGATTTTTTTGTTGGAGCCAGATTCATATTTTTGATAGCAGCCACTTTAAGTGCAAATAAGGCCAAATATGCCCAACTGATTGCCAAGACCATGCCTTACTTTGCGTCAAATTTTCAATAGAATGTTTAAGCCTCACATCATCTACAAGTTCAGAATAAGCCGGTACCTGTAGCTCAAGTATCGACTTAACCCAAGAACTTAAAGGCCCATTAAGCCATTCTGGCATAGGTGAATTGAAGCCTACTTTGCGCTTCCCCATGCGTATTGACTCAGGCATCCGACCTACCATAGCTTGGCGTGCCACTAGTTTTGAATAAGCTGCACTATTTTTACTACTATCAGGTAGAGCCATGACGTAAGCAACCAAGCGCCAGTCCATAAAAGGCATTCGTACTTCTATCCCGTGAGCCATAGACAGCCGATCAAAATTGCGAAGAATTGTCGGCAATACCGTTCCGTGAAACATATGGTACAAGCGTTTATTAAGTCCACCCCATTCGTCTGGCAAATGATCATTGCTACCTACTACAGGAAGCGACTCGGGCAGATCTGTTATTTTTCCGCGTAGGAAATACTGGCCACTGTGCCTCAAATTTACAGCTCGCACAAGGTCTATACTACGGCCTAACGATGAATGACACGATGTATAATTTGCAATCAGATTTCGTAAATGAAAGGCTAGCGCCAGGCCACTTTGTCGGTACCCTCCCATCAACTCATCGGCGCCGTGGCCATCCAACGAAACAAGGACTTTCTGCCGCCGAAGTTGCCTATAAATCTGCCAAACTGCACTAGGCAAGCTTATGTAAACATCGTCAAAATCGTCAAGAATTCGATCGATATCCTCAATTGCCTCTTTGTCACCTACATTAAATATAGACGGTGTCACCCCTGCCCACGCGGCAGCCTCCTTGGCTTCTGGAAGCTCATCGTTTGCCATCCCTGGAAAACTCGCCACAAATGCATGGCGCCACGCTTTCGCGCTACGCGCACCACTGCCAGTCTTTTCTAGAGCGGCCATGGTGCATAATACGGCAGAAGAGTCGAATCCGCCCGATAGACAAGTCCCTATCGGAACATCGCTTCGCATGCGAAGCTTCACGGAATCACGAAACAGGTCCCTAAATTCTTCAGCTTGCGCCTCCAATGAAGTCGGCACTATCGGCAACTGAGTCGAAGTATTCCACCAGCGTTTAATTTCAACTCTGCCATGTCGGAGGCGCATACAGTGCCCACCCTGTAGCCGCCGTATTTCGCCAAACATAGTACTTTCGCTACCTTCAATCCCAAATGGATCAAATAGCATTCGGCGTGCCACATCGACCTGTAGATTCGCAGTAACAAGCCTACTACGCAAAAGGGCTCTCATCTCAGAAGCAAATATAAAACGCTCTGGCGTTGCATAGTACAAGAAAGGCTTAATACCAAAACGGTCTCGTGCCATGAAAAGCTCACGAGTTACTGTGTCAAATATTGCTAAAGCCCACATGCCATTAAATCGCGGCAACATGCTTTCACCCCATTCTTGCCAAGCAGCAAGAATCACTTCCGTATCAGACTCTGTCTGAAAAACCCTACCAGCTGCCTCCAGTTCACGCTTTAACTCGAGGAAATTGTAGACCTCACCGTTATACACCATCACACAACGACCATCCAACGAGACCATTGGCTGGGCCGCTGCTACAGTAGGGTCAATTATGGCTAGACGGCGGTGGCCAAGGGCAACTGAATGATCCGTACTAAACCAGCTTCCGGAACCGTCAGGACCTCGGTGAGCAATAAGATCCATCAATTGCTGTAATGCCTTTGGATCCACGCACTCACCTCTGTGACTAACAATTCCAACAATTCCACACATGGACTAACCTCTCCTGGTCGGCATAAAGTGCAATGTAATGCGTTTTAAATCATGCCAACAACTATGCCGATACGGCCCTATAGCTGCCACAGCCACAACGAAACATCCTATCGTGACCACACAGAGGCAGTAACACCCCAAAATCTGCCACCAAACGACTGGCACATTGTCCGATATGACAAGTCGTAAAAATAAGGCTATTAACCCACCAGCAACCAACGGAGCTAAAACTAAGTGAAATATTCGGTCAGACAAATCATGTATATAAAAATTACGCTTCATTGATAGGCTGATAACTGCTATCTGCACAAACATACCGAGTAAAGCGCTCCAGCCTACTGCCCTCCAGCCTAGATAAGAGAGCCCTAATAAACCTACCGCCACTGTCGTCAAGCCAGTCACCAAAGAGATCATCGCCGTAGAACGTGTCTTGCCTATAGCAACCAAATAGAATGAAAATACATTAGCGCCACTCCCCAAGATACCAGCCAAGGCCAGAACAATAAGCACTCGCTCAGCTTCCACTGCCACATCAGCACTAGTCCATATTTGCAATATCTGTCCTGCAAGAGGGATGAGAGAACCTAAAACACTTACTGCTAGAAGGTTCAAAAGCCAAGACGTTCGAAACAAAACATCTGCCTGTATCTCTTCTCGTTCATGCGCCAGTCTCGAGAAAAATGGAAAAAGAATTTCGCCAACTTTTAATACGCCAATATAAATAGCCTCTTCTAGTCGTTGAGCCACATTATAAAAACCCACATACTGCGTGTGAAGAAATACACCGAGCAGATAACGGTCAATTTGGCCAGAAATGGTGCTGCATGACTGAGCGGCAATTTGCCACCTCCCGACACGAACAAGGCAGCGCAGCGATTCCAAATGCAATGTCGGGAACGGCACCCAACCATCTAAATTTCTGCGCCCTAGCCAGAACCCCACGCCAAAAGTAACAATAAAACCAGCCGCCTGGCACGCCAGATAAGTAACAGCTTGAGGCCACAAGGGAACCAAGAACCACATCATTAGCGTAGCCACCATTGTTGTCGCAATACTTACTTTAGCCAAACGCAGATAGTCCTGCTTGGCTGTAAGAAGCGCTAAAAAAACACCCGCAAGGCACTGGAAAAACCAACCGATACCCCCAAAGAAAAATCCCAGAGCCGCATGACCACTTTCTTCGATATCCAAGTTAAAAAATTCCCGCGCTAACCACGGGCCAACTAATATCAGTAAGGTAGCGATTGCAATCCCACCCACTATCGCCAGGAAAAAGGCTGTACCAAATACCTGCCTAGCACCATCTTGAGAATCTAGTCTCAGTTGCTGCGAAAGTTCACGAGCAGCCATTTGCATCAGAGCGCTGCTAAAAATCAATGCAGGTGCCAAGCATGCTCCAATCAGACCCGCGAAGCCGAATTCTGCGATACCAAGATGGACGATAACGAAGGGTAGGACTAGCAGATTAAGTCCAACTCCTACAAGAAAAGCCAAACTGTTACATAAAGAGTTACCAAGCAGTTTCGCTGCGAGCCCATTCATAATTGCTTATGCACATTTACTGACAACAAAAACTCCGTAGAGCATCGACTACTGCATTTTGCTGCTCTGGGGTCATTTCTGGGAATATGGGTAATGACAGTATACGACCTTGGTTCAGGTAAGCATTCGGGAAGTCTTGTGGCACATGACCCAATCGCTCATATGCAGGCAAAAATGGTAACGCAATCGGATAATTGACAGCCGTTTGAATACCAAAATTTTTTAGGTGAAGTGCTAAATCATCACGACGGTCATGACGAACCACATAGAGATGATAAACGTGCTCGCGACCTTTACATTCTAGGGGCGTATCAAGACCCGGAATGCCCTCAAGTGCACCATTATATGAAAAAGCTAGCATACGCCGAGACTCTGTCCAATCAGAGAGGTACCGTAGCTTGACCGAAAGAATAGCCGCCTGTATACCGTCAAGGCGACTATTGATACCTTCTATACGATGGTCACCTTTGGTGAGCCCCCCATGTCGAGCAAACATCGCCATACGGCGGGCTAGATCTGCATCATTAGTCACAACTGCCCCAGCATCACCCATCGCACCTAGATTTTTACCTGGATAAAACGAGAATGTAGCTGCATCACCAAATGTTCCTACAAAACGGCCTTTGTACCGAGCAAAATGAGCCTGAGCACAGTCTTCGATCACCCAAAGCTTATGTTTTTTTGCAATAGCCATGATTGCGTCCATATCTGCCGGTTGACCATACAGATGAACGGGAATAATTCCTACTGTTCTGCTTGTAATCTTAGACTCGAGATGATCTGGATCAATGTTGAACGTATCTAATTCTGTGTCAGAGAAAACCACCTTCCCGCCTGCCTGCGTAATTGTTTCAGAGGTTGCAATCCAGGAGTGCGCCGTAGTGATTACTTCATCACCAGGGCTTAAGCCTAGCCCTCGCATAGTTATAAAAAGCGCATCCGTACCATTTGCACAAGAGACACAATGTTCAATATCTAACATTTGAGAAAACTCGAACTCAAACTTATCAACAAAAGGGCCCCGTATGTACGCTGAAGAATTAATTACAGATGATATTGCATCATCGATTTCTGATTTAATAGACTGATATTGTAAAAAAAGATCTGAAAACGGTACGTTAGTCATGAGATAAAGGTATTTCAATGATCATATCAATTGGTAGATCTTTGTATGTGGTTAGTAGCAAATAACGGCATGCATAGTTAGTGCATTGTCCATAACCATCAACAACAGATTTCGCCTCACTAATGGCGTCTCTCCACAATGGATCTTTACTTGTGAATTGTAATTCATTAAATTTATAACTTGGATAGACTGCAACATCAGTGGTGAGTTTTAACAAGAAAACCGCGACGAT
>JACCDV010229649.1_pt1 | contig 20583 bp, 21 predicted proteins | sample 7446131 | NCBI WGS metagenome assembly JACCDV01 (sample SAMN15323448, study PRJNA562643) | freshwater metagenome | isolation source: river surface water | place: USA:Blue River Watershed | collected 2017-08-17 | reverse complement strand
TCGATCTTGTCATCTAATTGTGTTTGTGTGTTGTTGAGAATTAAGAAGTAAATATCCTTAAAATCTTCAACCTTGTCTTCTTCTGTAAATTCAATATCATTGGTTTCTTGATAATCTTTTAGTTTGTTGATTAATTTTTGAGCTGATTGATAAACCTCAACGGTGTCCTTCGTGTTTTGAGTTTCATCGCTAGTAGTAAGCGTGCTTTCTGCTACTTGCGTGAAAGCCTCATCCTTATTGTTTTCTAAGCTTGGCTTTTCTCCTAGACCATTTGGCTTAGAAGTGTTAGCGGTGTTTATTAACAGAAGGTTTTGATTGTTTATCCCTTTGGAGATCATCAAATATTTTCAGCCCGATAACGGCTATTCACTAAATCATCTATCTGTTTCATTTCTTCATCTAATAGCTCTTTTTGATGTAGCTCTAATGCTCTAGCTTTTAGTTTTTCTATAGCCTTGAAAGCCTGTGCCTGACGTACATAGCGAGCCTTCTCGAATTCTTTTGCTTTTTCTCTTTTCGCTAATCTAACGTTTTCTCTTGCTCTTTCACCGATGATCTTGGCGTTGAACGCTTCTTGGTTACGTTGATCTACTAAGGAGAATCCTTGCTCAACGTTATCAATCATGTACTGGTATGTGATGCGTTGCTCTTGATTTAAACTATCAATATGTGCTTGAGTTTCCTGACAAGCGCGATTTGCATGAGCCAGCCTAGTCTCTTGCTGATCCTTGAGAATCTTGCGGAGTTTTAGAACAGTCTCCAGCTTGAATTTGAATTTTTTAGGCATTGTATCGGCTAGGTCTTTTAGACTTATGTGTATGAGATAGCAGCTTTTAAACCGATTATTTGGACTAAGTGTATTGACGTAGTCAAAAAGCATGAATTTACAAGGGTTTCTCATCTTAGCTAGATCTTAAAATATTACAAATTATGCTCTCAGGAACTGTTTGGTTTCGCCAGACCGTGATATTATTGCTTTGCCGTATATGCCTTCGGGCTATATGTGAGTGGCTTAATCCCAGGTAGCTCAGTGGTAGAGCAATCGGCTGTTAACCGATCGGTCGCAGGTTCGAGCCCCGCCCTGGGAGCCATTTAGTACAGTTGGCTGAAACCAACATAGAATCAAAGGGTTTAACCCAGTCGTAGACGAGGTTAGACCCTTTTAATTTTAAGTTCTGAAGTGTCAGTTTCACAAACACCCTTTTTAGCTCTGATCCAGAACTCTCGAAGAGGCTACTAGCTCTATTAGCGAGGTTGAGCAAGGTCTCTGCTGATTGGTAATAAGTATCCTCGGCCTTATCCAAGGCATCTATTTTCTCTTTCATTAGCTTTTGTTTGGCTCTGTAATCGTCAAACTTAGACTTGTATTCCTCTGCTGTTATGAGACCATCAAGCTTATCTACGTACATCTTCTCAATACGAGTCTTGTATTTGTCATGTTCCTTACGGTAATCTCGCAGTAAAGATTCAGAGTAATGCTTCTTGTCCTCATGTGACTCCCTAAGAGTTTGGGTTATTTCATCTATGACCCACTTAGGCACTTCTATCTGCTTATAAGCCGCAATTAACTGTTTGGTGATCTCTTCCTCTCTAATATACTTAGCTCCGTGCTTACCATGGTACTCAGTACACTTGTAATAGACATACTTACCTTTTTTCTTCTCAGGGGAGATAGTAGCTCCACAGTGTTCACAACTAAGCAAGCCTCTATAGGTATAAGGCAAGCCAGCAAACTTATGACCAGTCTTCTTACCGTAGCTTGCTTTAATGTCCTGAACTACAGCAAACAAAGTAGGACTAATAATGGTCTCGTACTTGTGTGGATACTCTTCTCCCTTAAACTCCATCTCTCCATGATAGAACCTACACTTTAGAATTCGATCTATCTGACCCTTACTTAGCTCCATTCCATATTCTTTACTCAGCTTATGTTTGATCTGGAGCATGGAGCAAGTACCAGTAGAGTACCATTCAAACATAGCTCTAACGACCCCAGCTTTGATACCATCTGGTTCTATCCATTTTTTCTTTCCCTGAGTTACGTTCCTGTATCCCCATGGAGCCTTACCAGGCCATTCATTATTCTTGATTTTATAACTAGCAGAGTTTATAGCGTCCTCTCTAAGTCTGTTTATAAACTGTTTGCCAAGATAGACTTTGGTATCCCAGTCAGTAATATCTCTGCCAGTAGTATTTTTATTTATAATTAGTCCGTCCTGAACAAAGTGGAACTCCTTGTTAAAATCTTTCATGAGGGCATCGGCCTCGAAATGATCACGAAAATTCCTTGTCACCCTATCCACACGAAACGCAATGATAGACTGGATTTCAGGGTTATCCTTGACATAGTCAATCATCTCTTGATACTTATTACGGATTCCAAGATCAGCACTCTCACTAAACACAAACTCTCTTACGACTTCTAGTCCCTTGTCTATAGCATACTCACGAAGTCGAGGAAGCTGCATCTCCTTTAACGAGAGACCTTCTTGCTCTTGCCTGAGCGTAGACACTCGGGCTAATATGACTGCTTTCATAGTTTTAATTATAACATAAAATCGCCTGAAACCCGCATGGTTATGAGATAATGTGATGCGAGGATGTAATGAAAATGGAAGAAACTAGAGTGCTAACTTTTCGCAAAAGCTTATTACTATTATTAGAAGCAATACCAAAGTGGGAGAGAATATATGATGATGAGGAGAAGGCAGATAGAATTTCAATCAACTTAGCTGATATAGAACCTCTTACATATAAGGATCTCAAGTGGATTGTAAAAATGGCTAAGCAACTGATTGTTCGTAATCTAATTGGCATATATCTAGTCCAAGAGAAATCTAATCCTATAGAGCAATCTAACTTTTTTTTATTATTAGAGGAAGGAGCCGCAGAGGCTTTGAGCCAGTGGCAATCTGTTGATATTAAGTATCTAGAGTCACCCTTCTTGGATGAAGTAATTGCAGTGGCAAAATACATACAAGCTGAAAGTTCTATGATTAATCGAAGAGTAGTGTATCTTCCACACCAAATCACAACTCATGACCAGCAGTCTCTTTCAGGCTATCAACTGGAGCGGGCTCTAGAGTATCTAGAAAAATGTTATTGTATCAGGGATTTAAAGCTTACTCGTGAAGAGCTTCTTCATAGTGAAGTGAATGAATTTAAGATGACAATTAATAATGATCTTGCTGATCTTATAAAAGATGGTACCCATAGTAAGGACAAGAAAGCAAACCCTGTAAACTCAGAAAGTGAGCCTACGTCAAACCCCAATATTCTAACCCTAAGCTTGCACACTAATGGCACGTTGGTTCTTAATCAAGTGTTTAAAATCACAAAATTTAGTAGTGAATTAACTCCAGAAAGAGTTTGGAAGTATTTATTAGATAATCCCAATAAGTTCGTTTCATCCGAGTCAGTCTTGGAATACTATAGCAATACTTCTTTAAAAGGCAAAAATGATGAACTTGAGATTCTTGCGAAAGGTCTTAAGCAAGAATTGAAAAAAATTATCCAACAAAATAAAATCAAAGGGAAACTTTTTATGGCCTTTTTTGACGAGAGAGGCAAGGAAGTAAGGCTCCGAAACCCAGTAAGGAAGAGCGATTTGCAAAGTCTTAATATTAGTATGATTCAGATAGAAGCAATATGAAAAATAGGCTTCATCTATTTTTACCTAAAGTTTCCTAAAACCTGTATAAGAAAATAAAAAGCTTTAGGATTTAGTCTGTGGTTAAGCACCAGACTAAACCTTCGGCTATGTTTACTGACAATTTGTCAGGGTGTTATGGCTATGAGGTTACAGAGTCTGAAGCTACTGAATGTAAAGACAATCTAATGAAGTTTTTTGCATTGCTGCAGCAAATGGACGAAGAGAGTAAACAAAGAAGTAAAGAAGAAGTAAATGACGATAAGAGTAACAGAGATCCAGATAGAGCCGATTAAACCACAGGGTGGGATAGTAGGCTTCGCTAGTTGTGTAATCAACGAGCAGTTTTATATAGGTGATATAGCCATAGCAACCAAGCTGTCTGGTGGCTTCAGACTAATATATCCCACTAAAAAATACTTAGGTAAGAGCTTCTCTATTATGTACCCAATTGAGAAATCAGTTGGAGTTGCATTAGAGCTGGCGATTATCGGGAGACTTAGAGAACTAAACAAAAAGAACAGCTAGAAGAAGTAAAGAATACTGACATGGATGATACTGCGAAATTAACAAAGAATAGTGACTTGTTGGACTATCAATTCAAAATTGATAGCTTAAAATTTCTACTCCGAGAAGCTTTGTCCTGTTTAACGAACGGTGAGTTTAAGGTACTATGCTTTATTTACGATAGAACTATCGGGTGGAATAAAATGTCGGAACATATAGCCTTAACTCATTTTATTGAAGGTGTGCATAATAAAGAAACTGGAAAGACTTATAGTTTAGGAGCTGGGTTTAAACGAAGATCAGTATTTTATATTCTAAAGTCTTTGGTGAAAAAGAAGATATTGATTAAGTTAGCAAAAAATAATTATGGGGTTCCTAGATATTCTATTAATTTTGATTGGAAAGGAGAAGGAATAGAAAAGTTTGACGATAACAACGACGATGATGACAATGGCAATGACGATGATGATGACGAAGACGAAGACGACGAAGATGATATATTGAGAGAACCTAAGCAGAATAAGCTTAAAAAAAAAGAGGTGCAAGAATTTGCACAAAGGGGTGCAAAAAATTACACTCAGAGAGTGCAACAACTTGCACCCAAAGAAACTAAAAGAGAAAGAAATGGAAATAGACAAGGAGCTGACTTAACAGTCAGCATGGTAGCTGCTAAGGAGAAATCAGTTAGAGAGAGAAAGAAGAACCTTAATATCTCTGATATGACTATGATGTGGTCTGATTCGTTTCGTAAAGCATTTAATGACGAAGCTACGAAATATGACGACTTGAACAATAGAATGTTGCGTAGAAACTTAAGGCTATGGCGTGATGAATGGAAAGAAGAAGATGGGTCTGATTATAACTTTGAGAAGTTTTTTGATTACGTTTGCGAGAATTGGAATACGCTCTGTAATGTTAGGTTTGGGAAGTGGAAAGAATGTCCTAGAATACCAACTTTGACATTGATTCATACTTTTAGAAGGAAGCTTTTCGTCTCTCAGTATTCGATTGATTATTACAAATCACTAGAAGCTAGACATGACAAACTTGAGAAGTTTAAGAACCTAGCTCTGATAGAGATTAAAAACAAAGACGCTTTACTTAAAGGCAAATACTCTAGGCTGGTGAGTAACAGTACAAAGCTAGAAGAGTTGATAGAGAAAGCAGAAGAGATGGGGTTAGGGAAGAAAGTCAAAGCTATGATTAGTGATGAAGAGCTTAAGGCTCTGTTGGAGGATGAGAAGGAGTGGGAGTTTAAGGATTTTGACTCACTCCTTAAGGAAGCTGAAAAGTTATAAACTTGCTCTCAGCAATTCATAATCTTCTGCTGTTATAACTCCTCTGCTTACTAACCCTTGGTGAAGGTCTGTAATAATCTCCTCTCCAAATTGAGTTCTAAGCTCCCCAGCGAGGTCTATTGGCGTGAGTGTGAGCTGAGAGAACCACCCGCCCTGCTTGTCGCCCACAGCATGTTCTTGAACTAACTTTGAGAATGGATCAGGCTCATTAAATCTCTTGTGAATCTTGAAGTGACATCTTTGGCAAACAGCTACAACTGCATCTGGTGAATAGTAGTCCTCATTGTGATAATTAACCTTGTCATGGCTGCCACAGATACTGCATTCTGTAGGAAATTTAGGTAGCACCCCAACATCTCTTAAGTACCACGTTAGCTGCCAGCCCTTCACCCGCTCTTCGTGAGTGAAGCCGTTATAGACTTGCAGCCTATTCCAATCTTTAGACCATTCCCTAAGTTTAATAACTTTCCTGAGTATATTTGTTTTAATATCGAATCTCCTATTGCTAATCCAATTGCTTATCATTGATCTTGGCTTAGGCCTGAGCCAAGACTATCTATTTTCAGATTCAATAACCACATCACCCCAAGAGCCATCTGGGTTGACTTTAATAAAATATCTTCCTTGGAATTCCTCATTCCCATACGTACACCAAAGCTGATATCCTTTTCCCTCAATATCTTTTCTTAGCTGATGGGGAATTGCACAGACATAATATCCTTTAGTAAACATATAGTCTTGCAACTCATGTGCCAAAGCCTCTCCTTCTGGGTCAGGCATCCTAAACTTATCGTAGATTCTTACAGTTACATGTGTTGGAACATCATAGGTTCTCGTTGTAGTTGGAAACGGTTCAGCAGAAACCTGGCTTTGTGGTTCTGGTTTAGAACAAGAAATTAGGGATGAGACCAAGATACTCAACACCATTACCATCAATAATTTACGCATTTACTCACTCCTTTTTCTAACTTAATTACCTGTCGTTATCTTTAGAAGAGTTCAGACCTGTACCAAGATTGCTACTAATATTTTTTAGTTCAACTAAAATTAGATATAAAGCCTGAATTACCATGACATAACACTGATTCTTATCGACTATAATTGGATTTAAACCTTTGCTGTAGGAATAATCCCTAATCTTCTCTAATAGTTGTTCATTTAGTGGTTTTGTCATGTTTTCTCCTTTATATTTTTAATAATCCAAGTCCCCTTTTCCTTTGATGATCTTCCTATGAATAGCTGTGCATCCATCAATAAGCATCTTAAATAGAAGGAGTCCATATAGTGAACCCATTATCCAAGGCGTAAAATTGAAAGGTAATATCAAGTAAGAGATCCCTAATACAGGAAACAAAAACAACATCCCGAAAGGCAGAGAAACTATCAAAAGTAGTATCCAGAGTAAGACTACACTAACCCACTTACCAAATAAATCTGCTTTCCTTTCAATTTCTTCTTGCTCTGTTAATCTTTCTTGAGCTACTGACATTAATTCTTCTTCCACCATATTTGAACAGATTTAAGCCGCTATTTTTCAACGATAATTGGCTGTGTAACACAATAGTCTAGCATAAAATGAACACGATTGTGTGTAGAACGATTGTGTTCATAACCTTATGCTCTGAGTATGAATGCAAAACAACTCAAGACTCGTCTTGGGGCTGTAATTCGAAAAAAGCGAGAAGCTCTAGGTATCAGCCAAGAAGCTCTTGCCGCTAATATTGGGATTCATAGAAATTACATTGGGTCTATAGAACGAGGGGAAAGGCAGTTCTCGATAGATATTTTACTTAAGATCGCACCAGGTCTCAAAACTAAAGCATCGGCGTTACTTGAAGAGTGTGGGGCGTGAAATAAATTACCCTTCAATAACATGCCTATATTGCTCTCTAAGTTTTTGGATATCAATACCCTCGCCTAAGACTTCTAGCGCAAATTCTTCTGTAGACTTAGCGGGGTTTAATATATCAACTAATGCTTGCTGGATATCTATCGCTGCCTGACGTGATTCATCATGCTTATCACTTGGCGTAAGCTGATTCGTTGTGAAGAATCCAGTCTTCTCTAAAAAATTAATAGATGATTCTTTTGCTTTTATAGCAGTATCCATCAGCCTCGCTTTATGAGATGGGTTTGTGGCACTATCCATCTCTCGCATAGCAGTCTGCCCGATCTCGTTGAAATATTCTAAGGTCTCCCCAACTAGATGATGAATCTCAACTTCTTTGAAGTTAGTTATAAATTGTTGCTTTAGTTCTTTATGCCATCTCGCTACAGTTCTGGTATCAACATCAAATAACTGAGCAATCTGATCTAAAGTCATTCCTCTCATACGGAATTTATGAAGCATACGCATCAAATATTGATTAGCTGTTTGCTTGTCATGGTAAGCATAGATGGAGCGGAGGCGGACATCAGGACTAACAGGTAAGTGAACTCTACCATCTGGAGCTATAAAATCTACCATGTTCGGGAAGGCGTGCTTAAAATCCTCAATCTCCTTTGTATTCAACAGCTTGATATAGAAGGGAGTCTCGTCTATTGGAGATTCGATAGCATCTACTCTCTTCCTTGGTGGTCTTAATTTACTTGATAGAGCCCTCGCCATTACTATATTTTACAGCTTTTAATAAATCTTAGTTTCCCTCTAAACATGACATGAAGTGACACTGGATATTTATCATGTGCTTTGTAGCTAAAATTCAAAACGTGATTTATTCACACCTATAAACCATTGAGAATACTTAGCTTTATAAAAACTTGACAAATGATATATTGCTTAAACCCTGTCATAGAGAGCGGCTTAGGCCTGAGCCAGTGTAATTAATTTACTGAAATTAATTTTTTATTACCCCAAAGTTCATCTAAAGTTTTGGATTTGGTTATGTCCTCAAGCTTCACATATCTTGGTCCTTGTGGTTTGAGATTAGAATTATCGCCTAACTCTACTGGTTGTTTTAGCTCTATTGGAGCTGCTTTGAGATAAAGCTTGTATTTAGCACCACCTTCGTATGGTTCTATTCTTTCAACTTCTCCATAGTGAGTAATTGCAGAGACTGGAGCTACTTGATAAATCGCAAGGTATTTAATGCTCTCAAGTCTATTCTTATGAATATTCACCGCCCACCACGCATGCTGTTCTAAGAATGCTAACTTGAAACCACCCTCTTTAGCAGCACATACTATTGTGTCCCAATTAGGCTTTTCAGTTTTTTTAGACTGAGGCTTGGTCTCGATAACCTCTACGTCTTCATTAATACTTTCATCAATACCCTCAAACCAATCATCTATATTAAAGTCTTTTTTCTTCCTAATCTGGAATCTTGACTTATACTTCTCATCCAGATCATCGAAATGTTTCAGTACCAAAGCTGCTAAATCCTCCCCGTCAATTAGTTTTACTGGTACTTTGCCGCTAGCTTCAGATTCCTCCTCAGCAGGCTTAGAGAATTTAGAGAGAGTAATAAAGCAAGCGTGTTCACCTTGAGCTAAAGTACCACGCATAGCTAGTATGTCTTTGTTACTTATAGAGCCACTTTTATAACGTTTAACCTGAACTCTCAGAGTAATCTCAGCGATACCATCAACATCGAGAGTACCAGTTACATCTATGCCTTTATCGCCTGTGTACTGAGTAGCTTCAGCCTGAAAGCCTATCAGTGATAGTAGGTGGGAAATAAATTCTTCGAACTCTCTGCCATCTAGCTCTAATAATCCAGATAGAACTCTATCCCTTATGCCCAAAGGCTGTTCGGCGGGGGTCGCAGTCCTCCCAGCGATGAGATCAGCAAGTTCGTTGGTATATTTATTCAAACTAAAAATAGTTAGGCTAGAACCAAGCCCATAAGCTAAATTAGTGGACATATCATCTTTACTGAGAGTTTTGTCGAGCCATTCTACTTCTCTGCGGTTGTAATAAGGGCAAGTGCCTTCAGGATTAGAGTTATAGAAATATTTACCAGCAATCCCCACCGCATACTCACCCTTACCAAGTGGTGAAAGTATATAATCGCCTTCTTGCATTTCATGAGCAAAACGATATAGTTGTCCAGCATTAATACCTGCTTGAGCGACTGAGTAACCATCTGCATTAGTTGCTAATATTGTCTGCTTTAGATCATCAAAATCAGAACACTGGCTAATATCTCCCATAAAATTCCAGCCGATCGCTACAAAATTATTCTTAATAGCTTCGGCTAAATACTTGGAGCCTTCGCCAGTACGGATTAGGTAATACGACATGAGTAGAATTATAATAGGTTAAAGTTCAATTTATATAGATATTCTAAAAACCCAGACTTGGCTTATTGTAATGACATTTATGGGAGCTTGCGATAGCTTACACCCCAAGGAACAAGAACTCCTAAAACCGAGTCTAGTAAACTTGGATGCTAGAGTATTAGCTGTGCTAAGGGAAAATTTTGCTTTGACTAAGAAAAAAACTATCAGCTTAAAAAGACTTTTGCAGATCCTAGCTCTGCTCTTATTTGTAGCAAACTGGTTTAGCTCAGCTAATGCTTCTTTCTTGTGTGTTTGTTCAGATGGTCATACTGCTATAGAAAATATTTACTCAAGTGAATGTCATCAAGCTGACTTTAGAGATTATGACAATACTACTATGCAGCTTAGAACTCAGCATGACTGTGAGGATGTTTCTCTATCTAGCAGTAGCATAAACTCAAGCTTCAATCACTTTAAAAATGTTCAAGTACAACAGACTCAGATTTTAAACAACTTTATACAAACAAATATAGTTTCTTTGGTTCAAGATCAGTCTTATTTATCTGTGCCATTGATTCGAACTGATAATAAATTACGATTGTTTACTGATTCCATTCGCCTAATTATATAAGCCTTTTTATCCAAATATTCATCTTGCTTATGTTTAATACATTTGCTTGGTTTTTTGTACGAACCTAAAAAGGAAAAATTAATTGATAACAGTTCACAGGCGATCATTCTCATCATTATTAACTCAAGTAGCATTACTACTGCTTATAACATCTTGTAGTATCAATCTTGTTTATGCCAATCCTGATAACGGAGAGACTCTCTCTGGCAGAGATTTAATTATAACTTTTACAGAAGCTTCAGAGTTAGCCATTAAAAACAACAAAGAAATTCAAGTTAAGCTAACTACTTTACCAATATCTCAATCTAGTTTAATTATCGCTAAATATAGACCTAATCCTACTCTCGCTTCACAAAATGAATTAGCAACAGGCGGCTCTCTGCATCCTATTCAAATGGCTTTACCGATTGAACTTGGTCGGAAAAGATTCTATAGACAAGAAGTGGCTAAAGCAGAGATAGCTAAGACCGAGCTTGAGATTAATAAACTGATTTGGGAAACGCATATTAAAGTACACCCTTACTATACAAGCGTAGTAGTTTTAGGAGATCTACTGGTACTTGCTCAAGATAGAGAAGAGTTTTATGAAAAGCTTTATAGCATTGCTAAAGCTAGACATGAAGCTGGAGACGCTTCGAAATTGGATTTAGATAGGTCATATTTGGAAGTTCTTGCAAGTGATAACTATGTTAATGAGATCGAAGCTAAATTATCTCAGGCGAGAATTAATCTTAATCAGCTTCTCGGATTAAGTCCTAAACAACAGACTATTTTAGAAGTTGAGCAAGAGGATCTCAAACCAACAGAAATACTTTCTTCTAAACCTGAGATACAAGAATATTTAAATAAAGCCCTAGATAAAAGAATAGAAGTGGCGATTCTTGAAAAAGATTATGGAATTAAAAGAGCCCAACTTAAACAATCACAATGGGATAAAGTCCCGAATCTACAGGTTGAAGCTGGGGTCGTACATCCAAGTATCGGAGATCCTAATTGGGGACCTTATTTAGGAGTACAGGCTGAATTACCAATCTTTAATCGTAAACAAGGTGAAATTAAAAGAGCTAAAGCTGAGCTTGAATATTTAGATAGAGAAAAAGATAGGCTTGATTTATCCATTAAGTCGGAAATCGAGAATGCTTTATTTAATTTTCAAACAAGAGAAAAGCAATTGAAACGTTTTGAACAGAATGTTTTAAGTCAGTCTCAAGATATTCTTGAATCAATACAGTTTGGATATAAACAAGGGCAATTAACTTTAACTGATATATTGAACGCTGAACAGAAGAATAGAGAAATTAGAGAAAATTATTTGCAAAGCATCTTGAATTATCAAATTGCATTTGCGGATTTAGAATATGCTCTAGGAGCGGAGTTGGATAGCCTAACAGGAAGGAAATAGTTATGAGAAAAATTTGTTTATTAGTTATTTATTTGAGCCTAGTGTTGCCAGTTTTAGCTCATGGTGATGATGTGGGATTTCAGATCAAAAAAGAAACGCTCCCTGTGACTGAAGTTGCAAGCCAAGCTTTAAGTATTAAAACTGATATTGTCCAGGACTTCGTAATAGACGATGTGGTACGTACCACTGGTGAGATTGAAGAAATTCCAGAGAATCACTTTGATGTTAATTCACCAGTGCAAGGTAAAGTGGTGTCAATCCATGCTGTACTTGGAGATAAGGTTGGATTAGGTCAGACTTTAGCCATAATTCAAAGTACCGATGTGGCTAGATTACAAGCAGAAATTGATAAATTGGAAGCCGAGCAAGAACTTGCAAAAAACAACTTCAACCGTAGCAAATTGTTGTTCGAAAAAGGAATTATTCCAGAGAAAGAATATCAAGGAGCTAAAGCCATGCTCACCAGTCAAGAAGCTCAATTAAGAGCCGTTACAGGAAATTTGAAAATTCTAACTCAAGGTTCCTATGGGCGTGAAGATGGAACTTTCTCTTTGAAAGCTCCTAAAGGTGGAACTATTGTAGAAAGGAAGATTACCGTAGGTCAAATTATTAATCCAAACGATTTACTCTTCCATGGCGTAGATTTGTCTACAGTTTGGGCAAGCGCAAATATATATGAAAAAGATATAGCTAAAATTAAACAAGGTCAGCAAATTACTGCTTCACTTGATGGTATTCCTGATAAAACTTTTACCGCTAAGTTAAGTTTCGTAGATTCGGTCTTAAACAAGGACTCTAGAACTCTTGCTGTTAAAGCCATCATTAACAATCCAGATGGTTTGCTTAAACCAGGACAGTTCCTGCAACTAGCTCTTCATACAGGTGTTAAAAGAAACTCCATAATCATTCCTAGAACCGCTCTAGTGGAAATGGATAAGAGCGATGTGGAAGGCAAGCATAAACATTTAGTTTATTTAAAAATCAAGGATAAATATGTGCCAAGAGAAATTGAAGTACAAAGTCATGACTCTAATACAGTAGAAGTTATTTCCGGGCTTAAAGCAGGAGAAGAGCTCATAACTCAGGGAGCTTATCAACTGCAATATGGTGAAGGAGAGGAAGATGAACACCATCATGAAGAAAGTGGATCTAAGATAGATCTTCAAACTTATTTTATTCCTTTGATGATTTTGACAGTCATAGTATCTCTTATCGCAGGGTATTTTTTAGGTAGAAGAAAAAAACATGATAAATAAGTTAATTAAATGGTCTTTAAACACCAGGCTCCTAGTTATAATATTAGGACTAATCTTATTTGTTTTTGGTTCTATTTACACCTATCAAACACCAGTAGATGTTTTACCTGAATTTGCTCCACCGCAAGTGGTAGTGCAGACAGAAGCACCTGGTCTAGCTCCAGAAGAAGTAGAAGCTTTAGTAACCATACCCTTAGAAAGTGCTTTAAATGGTACTAGCAGAGTACAAACGGTTAGAAGTAGTTCTATTGAGGGCTTGTCATTTGTTACAGTGATTTTCAAATGGGGTACTGATATCTATTTGGCTAGACAATTAGTTAATGAAAAGATTCAATCAGTAGCAAGCTCATTACCATCATCAGTCAAAGCTCCAACTTTATCACCGATTACTTCTCCAATCGGGTCAGTATATTATTTCGCTTTAACTTCTAAAACAACTTCTTTAATGGATTTGCGTTCTTTCGCTGATTGGGAGATTAGGAATAAACTACTTTCAATTCCTGGTATAGCAAGGGTTTTAACTTATGGTGGAGATCTTAAACAATATCAAATTCTGGTCAATCCTAATAAACTAGCTCAATATAGTGTCGGTTTAAATCAAGTTGTTGAAGCAGCAGAAAATGCCAATGTCATAGTTGGAGGCGGCTATTTAATTCAAGAAGATAGAGAATATTTAATTAGAGGACTTGGACGTATTAATTCAATTACCGAACTTGAAGACTCGGTGATAACTGTAAACAATGATGCACCAATTTTCCTCAAGGATGTAGCTAATATACGCATAGGACCAGCTTTCAAGAGAAGCTATGGCAGTGTTGATGGTAAAGAAGCGGTAATAATAGCAATTAGCAAACAACCTGGTGTTAACACTTTAGAAGTAACTGAAAAAATCATTGCTACGATCGAAGGTATTAAAAAATCCTTACCAAAAGATGTTCAAATCATAACTACTTATAATCAAGCTGATTTTATCGATGTTTCAATCAAGAACATCATTTCTGCAATTTTTGAAGGTTCAATTCTGGTAATTATTATACTTGTACTCTTTCTTGGTAACTGGCGTACTAGTGTCATTAGTCTCACTGCCATCCCTATCTCAATTATAATAGCCATCATTGTTCTAAGAGCTTTTGGTCAAACTGTTAATGCCATGACTTTAGGAGGATTGGCTATAGCCGTAGGTGAAATAGTTGATGATGCGATTATAGACGTAGAGAATGTTTATAAGAGACTTCGTGAGAATAAACTCAGTGCTAATCCTAGACCCGTTCTAGATGTGATCTTTGATGCTTCAATTGAAGTTCGTAGCTCAGTTGTCTATGGAACCCTTATTATTACTATAGTCTTTGCTCCAGTACTGTGTTTGGGTGGGCTTGCAGGACAAATATTTAAACCTCTAGCTTTGTCATATATCATTGCTATTTTTGCTTCTTTATTTGCTGCTTTGACATTAACACCAGCCATGTGTTTTTATTTACTGTCTAAAGGTGTTGATCTACATGATCATGAGCCTAAGATTGTTACTTGGCTGAAAGAAAAATACACTAAGCTTTTAGATAAGGTTTTACACCAACCTAAAAAGCTTTTTATAATTTCTACTACTTTATTTGTAATAGCGATAGTTACGTTCTTTAATTTAGGGCTTACTTTTTTACCTGAACTCGGAGAAGAAAACCTTATTGTCATGGCATTTAATCCGCCAGGTAGTAGTCTTAAATCTACTCAGAATGTAGCTTTGGCACTGGAGAATGTTTTTCGTAAATATCCAGAAGTGATTAGAGTCGGTAATAGGGCAGGTAGATCAGAGAACGATGATGAGCCTATCACTGCTAATATTAGCCATTTTGATATTACTCTCAAGCCAGGAATTCCCAAAGATCGTAAAGATAAATTAATGGAATCTATTAAGGAAGACTTTGAGAACGTACCAGGCATGATAGCTCTAGTAAGATCCTTTATCTCTGAAGCAATAGAGCAAGTTACTACTGGACAAAGAGCACCTATAGTTTTCAAGCTTTACGGCAATGATCTAAAGGTATTAAAAGACTATGCTGAAAAAATTGCTAGGACTTTAAAGCAAGTTCCTACTCTGACTGAAGTGCAACTAGAACCAATTGTAGATATCCCGCAAATCCATGTTGAGATTAAACGTAACGTAGCAGCTAGGTATGGTTTAAGTGTTGGTGATCTTTCCAAAACTATTCAAGTAGCGTTTAATGGAATTGCCACTAGTCAGAAAGTAGTGGAAGGACAAAAGGCTTTTGATATCTATGTTTGGTTTGAAAAAGAATACAGGAATAATCTTGAAGTTATAAAAAATACTCTAATAGATACTCCTACGGGTGTGAAGATTCCTTTGGGTCAAGTAGCAGAAGTTAAAGAAAGAGTTGGTCCTAATGTTATTAATAGAGAAAATGTTTCAAGGCGCATGGTGATCTTAGCTAATGCTAAGAAATCTGATATCTCTAAATCAGTAGAGAAGGGCCTTGCATTAATTGAAAAACAAATCATATTACCTGAAGGCTATTTGCTTGATATAGAAGGAGAATATAAGCAACAAAAAGAAACTAATCAAACATTATTAATGCTTGGCATTTTAGTTTTAATAGCAATCTTTATGATTCTTGCTTTTGCTTTCAAATCATTCAGAATAGCAACTATAATCATGGCTAATTTGCCTCTGGCTCTTATTGGAGGGATTCTAGCTATCGCAATTAGTGGTGAGGTAGTTAGTATCGCCAGCATAATAGGCTTCATTACATTATTTGGACTTTCTACTAGGAATTCTATACTGTTGGTTCACAGGTTTGTAGATATAGAGGAAGAGCATCCTGGTCTCAATATTGATGAGGTTATTAAAATAGGTGCGATGGATAGACTTGCTCCAATATTAATGACTGCTCTTACAGCTGCATTTGCAATGTTGCCCCTAGCCATGTTTCCTGGAGCAGGAAGAGAGATCGAACATCCGCTTGCAATAGTTATTCTAGGTGGTTTGTTCAGTGCGACCGCTTTGACCTTACTTGCTATTCCAGTGGCGTATAAGTATTGGGGTAAGAAATCAAGGTAAGGAGTATTTAGAATGAAGTTTGCGATCTTTCCAATAATTAAACTATTAACTATTTCAGGTATTATCGCTTTTTCATCTTGGCTAGCTGGTAAGAAGCCAGAGCTAGCTGGTTTCATCATTGCCATGCCAATTAGCTCTATGATTGCTTTGGCGATTTCCTACTTCGATTACAAAGATAGTACTACAAGTATTACTTTTGCCAAAAGTATATTAATAGCAGTGCCAGTATCTTGGTTGTTCTTTATCCCATTTTTCTTAGCTGAACATTTTGGATTTGGATTTTGGATTGCTTATGTGATTGGTTTATTACTATTAGTAGCCGGTTACTTTATTCATAAGCTTTTGATGGGAGTGGCGTAATTTATGTTGCTTAATAAAAAGATACCGATAACATTTTTCTTTCAAAAAATACAAGTTGAGTTTTTCATCATTATAATTTACTCAATTGCATTAGGTATTCTTGATCAATATCGTTTTTTTGAAGACATACATATACCCCTAGCGATACCTACAATTTTAGGTACAGCAATATCATTGTTACTTGCTTTCAGAACAGCTCAAGCATATGAACGTTGGTGGGAAGCTCGAATTATTTGGGGAGCTATTGTTAACGATTCAAGAACCTTGATAAGGCAAATTCAAGGATTTTATAAAGGATCTAACGACAGTACTAACTTCATAAAGAACTTTGCTTATCGTCAAATTGCCTGGTGTTATTGCCTTGGAGAGAAATTACGTAACCTATCAAAGACTGAGACATTAGAACGCTATTTTGATAAAGCACAAATACTTGAATTGCAAAAATACAACAATATACCAAACTTTCTTCTTAGCTTACATACTAAAGAGTTAAAATTAGCCTATGAAAACCAGTCTATCAATGATTTGCAGCAAATTCAAATCGATAATACTATTACTAGACTCTGTGATTCGATGGGTCGAAGTGAGAGAATTAAAACTACAGTTTTCCCTAGAACCTATAGTTTATTGTTGCATTTCTTGATTTATGTTTTTGCTACTATTCTTCCTTTTGGCTTAGAGCATCCTCATGGCTTGAGTTACCATCCTATAATAATTGAGAGTTGCCTGATAGTAACAATTACCTCAATCTTTATGCTGATTGAGAAAATAGCTATTTATATGCAAGATCCATTTGAGAACAAACCCACTGATACAGCTGTTACTGCGATTACTCAAAAAATAGAAATCGATCTTTTACAGATGATTGGGGATAGTAAGATTTCCCAGATTGAAGAGACTAGACTTTATTATGAAATGTGAATCGCATGAACCTAAAAAAGAAGAACCTGATTCTTGTTGTGAGGACACAGATGACAATCATTTCCTACCAGTAATCATTTCTGGCATCTTTACTGGGACTGCACTCTTATTTCAGTGGCAGAATATTTTTCTTCCTTTTGGAATAATCATTGCTTCTTCCATAGCTATTATTGCTGGTGCTTGGTTTATTTTCCCCAAAGCTATTCGTGCCCTAACTAAGTTCTCGCTAGATATGAATGTGTTAATGAGCGTTGCTGTAATTGGAGCGGCTTTTATAAATGAATGGGTTGAAGCAGCGACCGTTGTATTTCTTTTCTCTCTTTCTGAATTACTTGAATCGTTGAGTGTTAGCCGAGCACGTCGTGCAATTCAGTCATTATTAAAACTCTCACCAGAAAAGGCTTTAGTAAAAAAGGGTAATGAATTTCAAGAAGTACCCGTTGAAGAAATAAAAATTGGCGATATTATCGCTGTTAAATCAGGAACACGAGTGCCATTAGATGGTGAAATCATTAGTGGCACTTCAACTATAAATCAATCTCCTATAACTGGTGAGTCAATGCCAGTAGAAAAGAAAGTAGGCGATACAGTATTTGCTGGAACTATTAATAACGAAGGCTCTTTAGAAGTAAAAGTTACAAAGATTTATAGTGAAACGACTCTGTCACGTATAATTCATTTGGTTGAAGAAGCACAATCACAAAAAGCACCAACGCAGCAATTTATTGATACTTTTGCACGCTATTATACTCCAGCTATATTTGTTCTCGCTTTGTTTGTATGGCTAGTTCCTACTTTAATACTAAATATGGACTGGTCTACTTGGACCTATCGGGCTCTTGTACTACTAGTCATTGCTTGCCCGTGTGCCCTAGTAATCTCAACGCCTGTTTCTATAGTATCTGGTTTAACGGCAATGGCTCAGCGGGGTGTACTGATTAAAGGTGGAGCATATCTAGAAGCTATTGGTAAATTGAAAGCCTTAGCTGTGGATAAAACAGGAACCATTACTGAAGGTTATCCAAAAGTAATTCAAGTCACATCATTCAATTCAAAATCTGAGACAGAGATTCTTCGTATAGCGGCTGCCATAGAGGTACATTCAGAACATCCATTAGCCCAGGCTGTTCTAACCTATGCACATGAGCAAAATATAGAATTTGTTCGCAGTAAAAATTATCAAGCCCAAGTAGGGAGAGGTGCTCAAGCTGAGATTGATGGGCATCATTATTTTTTAGGCAATCATCGTTTCACGCATGAACTTGCAATATGCTCCGAAGCACTCGAACAAAAGCTAGCTGAAATAGAGAAAGCATCACATTCTCTAATTGTCGTAGGTCATAAACCACATACTAATTGTGCAGGTGAAGTTCTCGGGATTATTGCGATAGGAGATAGTATTCGTGCAGAAGCAAAAAATTCTATTAATTCACTTCATAAAGAAGGGGTAAGTAAGGTAGTAATGCTAAGTGGTGATAATCAGCTTACCGTTAATGCAATCGCACAGCAAGTTGGTATTGATGAAGCATACGGAGACCTATTACCAGAACAGAAAATTGAATATATACGTAAGTTAGTAGCAGAGCATCATTATGTTGGCATGATCGGTGATGGTGTCAATGACGCTCCAGCTATGGCTGCTGCCAGTATTGGAATTGCGATGGGTGGAATAGGCACAGATACAGCGATAGAAACAGCTGATATTACCCTCATGCAAGATGATTTAAGTAAAGTTGCAGAAGCTATTCATTTTGGACGTCGCACCGTTCGAGTCATTAAAACTAATATCGCTTTTGCATTAGTAGTCAAAGCAATATTTCTTGTTCTTGCTTTATTAGGACACACAAGTTTATGGTTAGCTATTTTGGCTGATACTGGTACGACGCTTTTGGTAATAATCAATGCTCTTAGTTTGCTTAAGAGTAGTTCTAAAAAGTCGAATGATATGATTAACCATATATGAGTAAAACTAAGTACATACTTAATGAAATCCCCCATTTTATTCATAAGCATTTTCTTTGGATTGTGGTATTCGTCTATACCGCTAGTGTAGTAGTGCCTCAACTTGGTTTACAAATACGAGAAGTATCCTTCGGAACTTTGATTTGGCTTGATAAAAGTGAGGTTAAATTATCATTGCCACTTATTATGCTTTCTTTTTTGCTTTTCAATGCAGGAATTGGAGCCAAGACCAGCGAATTAAAGGGAATATTCAATCATCCATCATCTTTGTTAGTGGGGTTAGCTGGGAATATTTTCATACCAATTATTTTTATATATCTAATTAAAAATCTAATGGGCTTTTGGCATAATGCAGATGAAGCTCAGAATATTTTAGTTGGTCTTGCGATCCTGGCTTCAATGCCGATAGCAAGTTCCTCTACAGCATGGACTCAAAACACAGAAGGTAATCTAGGATTAAGTTTAGGGCTGGTAAACTTCTCTACCATACTCAGTCCTTTAACTACACCATTAATTTTACATGCGGTAGGCTTAATGACCATAGGTGACTACTCAGAAGATTTACACGAACTGGCAGATCATGGAACAGGAGCTTTTATAGCTTTCTCAATTATTTTTCCATCAATACTTGGTATTGCTTTACATCTACTCCTAGGAGAAAATAAGGTCAATCAAATTAAGCCGTATTTAAAGTTTATTAATACAGTTATTCTAATCCTATTGATTTATTCAAATGCAGCAATCTCTCTTCCACAAGCATTTTCCAATCCTGATCTAGATTTTCATTTCATTATAATTGTTATAACTCTGACAATGTGTTCAACACTATTTTTTGCTGGTTGGTTAGTTTCTAAATTACTTCATACAGGCAAGGAAGAACAAACCTCGTTAGTGTTTGCTTTGGGAATGAATAATAATGGTGGAGGCTTAGTATTAGCTTCAATGGCTTTAGCAGATCATCCACTAATATTACTGCCAATCATTTTTTATAATCTTGCTCAGCACGTCATAGCTAGTATAGTAAGTGCAAAAATGATTAAATTCAAAGACTAGTGTTATTCGATATTAATGTGAGTCATGATACGTCTTGCCACCATCATGTGAATGTCCTCTAGGCTTCGGCTGTTCAGGAACTGAAGGTTGAACTGCATCAGGTTGTTGAGGCTTTTGAGGTTGAGATCTTTGGGGTTGTGGCATTGTTGGAAGTTCTGGCTTAGTCTCTTGTGCTTCTGCTACTTTGATAGCATCAAGTTTTTGTATCAGCTCCATTTGTTTTTCTAAAAGATATTCTGAGCCTTTTCCATCT
>JACCDV010341156.1_pt1 | contig 20584 bp, 18 predicted proteins | sample 7446131 | NCBI WGS metagenome assembly JACCDV01 (sample SAMN15323448, study PRJNA562643) | freshwater metagenome | isolation source: river surface water | place: USA:Blue River Watershed | collected 2017-08-17 | reverse complement strand
TACGTTTTCCGCACCCCGCCCGCTTTTGAACATCGCTGCATGGGGCGACCGGTTGGTGCGCCGGGAAAATGCAAAGCTGACGCCTGATCGTGCCAGCTATATGTGTCACCCGGATTGGGTGATCGACCGCAGCGCCGCACCGCCCGCGTCGCTCTGGACCGCTGAAATCGGCACCATGGAAGGCCTCAAGCAAACTGCACGTTGGTATAAAGCAGAAGGCTGGCTATAGGCTTGACCGAAAATTCGCCCTTTTGCCGCCTTATTCCGCTGGCAATGGCGCAACAGATTATATTTAGGGACAAGATATGACCGACCGCAACGAGATGTTCGACAAGCTCAAGGAATTGATCGGGCCGTTCAACAAAAAAGGCGTCGAACTGAGCGAGGCGACAACTTTTGCCGGCGATCTCGAATGGGACAGCCTGACCGTGATGGATTTCGTTGCCGAGGTCGAAGATATGTTCGACATCGTCATCACGATGAACATGCAAGCCGAAATCGAAAATGTCGGCCAGCTGGTCGATGCAGTTATCAAGCTGACAGACTGACAGACATGACCGACCTGTTTTCCAAATTCGATGCGCTGATCGATCAGCGCCGCACGCTGCTCGACACCGGTGTCACCGACCCCTTCAACCTCGTCATGGAAAAGGTGCTGTCGCCGACCGTCGCCATCTGCAACGGGCGCGAAACCATCCTCTTGGGCACCTATAATTATATGGGCATGACCTTTGACGATGATGTCATCGCCGCGGGTAAGCAGGCCTTTGACGATTTCGGTGCGGGCACCACGGGAAGCCGCGTCCTGAATGGCACTTTTTTCCACCATCGTGACGTCGAAGCCGCACTGCGCGAATTTTACGCGATGGACCATGCCATGGTCTTTTCGACCGGATATCAGGCCAATCTGGGTATCATTTCGACGATTGCCGGCAAGGGCGACTATATCATCCTTGATATCGACAGCCATGCGTCAATCTATGACGGTTGCGCCATGGGCAATGCCGAAATCGTGCCTTTCCGTCACAATGATATCGAGGCACTGGAAAAGCGGCTGAAGCGTTTGCCGGCAGAGGCGGGCAAGTTGGTCGTCCTTGAAGGCGTCTATTCGATGATGGGCGATGTCGCGCCGCTGAAGGAAATGGTCCGCATCGCCAAGGAAAATGGCGCGATGGTGCTGGTCGACGAGGCCCATTCAATGGGCTTTATCGGCGAAAATGGCCGCGGCGTTGCCGAGGAGCAGGGCTGCATCGACGATGTCGATTTCATCATCGGCACCTTCAGCAAATCTGTCGGCACGGTCGGCGGCTTCTGCGTATCAAACCATCCCAAGTTCGAAATCATGCGCCTTGTGTGCCGCCCTTATGTGTTCACCGCGGCGCTGCCGCCAAGCGTGATGGCATCAAGCGCGGCGAGCATTCGCAAGCTGATGCACAATGGTAACAAGCGCGCGCACCTGTGGGAAAACTCCAAGACCCTGCACAAGGGGTTGCGCGATCTTGGCTTCCAATTGGGTACCGAAAGCCCGCAAAGCGCGATCATCGCGGTGATCATGCCTGATCTGGAAAAGGGCGCAATGATGTGGGAGGCACTGTTGCAGCAGGGCCTTTACGTCAACCTTGCGCGTCCGCCGGCAACACCCGCCGGGATGACATTGCTGCGCTGCTCGCTATGTGCCGAACATACGAGTGAACAGGTGCAGGATATTCTCGGCCGGTTCGAACGCGCAGGAAAGGCGATCGGGATTATCTGATCCTGCGTTAACGCACTGCGCCCTTGGCGAGCAATTTGGGCACCAGCACCAGCGCCGCCACCAGCGGCCATTTGCGCTGCCAGGGCTTGATTTCGATCTGTGTGCCGGCGTGCCGGTTGATCTTCCAGGCGAGATAATCGATCCCGCCGGCATAGGTGAACGCCGCCTTGGCTAGCCGGGCGACCGAAAGAAGCTTGCCTTCAATCCGCCGGCGACCCCAAAGCCCTGATTGCGTCCCTTCAGGAATTGCAGCCATCGCTGCCGTGCTGAAGCGCTTATAACGGGCCGTATCTGCTTCCACCACCGAGTTTGATCGGCTCTTTCGTTCCGCCCGCAATTCGACCGAATAGGTCAGGGCAAAGGCCCGCCGCCACCAGTCGAGCGGCGTTTCTCCATCGATGGGCCCTGCAGCGGCCAGCAATGTTGGCGCGGCACGCGCGACGGCGGCAACGGCGTGACCCTGCGCGGCGTCATCTGCCGTCCATACCAGTCGCGCCGGTTGCGCAAAGCGCGCCCAGACAGACACATTGCGGGTTTCGGAGCCATTCAACCGCTGAAAATCCGCCTCGCTGAGAACGGCATATTTGGCGATCAATCCGCGATGTTCGAACGGAAAAACATTGGGGGGTATCAACCTGTTGGCACGGGCCAACCAGCCATGGCCATAGGCCGCATCATAATCCGAAACGATCAGATAGAAATCGAGCATCAGCCCTTCGAGCTGACTTTCGCGCAGGCAGCTGCCGTAAAACAGCACCGACCGCGCAGCGTTCGGATAACGCGCCGCAATGGCAACGGCCATGTCCGTCACGCGCGGATCGGCCGGAATTGCCAATTCTTCGGCAACAAGCTTTTCAATCGGGGACATGGATTATCTTTAGCGCCGATGGGGCGAGCGCGCGAGGGCGTCAGGCCGCGAGTTTCAGGAAAGGTACCGGCGGCGTCGAGCGGAGCACGATCGGACGTTCGTTATCGGCTTCGAACACTTCACCATCAAGGATGACATTGCTACGCCCGCCATCGATACGGATCACATCGCCATTGCTGATATGGATACCTTCCATCCTCGACTTGCCGAGCCGACCCATGAGCGAGGCCATGACCATGCGCAGCAACACCCAAGGTTTGTGATCGACCGCCATCATTTTCAGACGCCCATCGCCCTGGCTGCGCACCCTGCCGCCGAGCAGGAGTTTTTCGAGCGTAGTCACGATCAATACCGAAAACCGCCCTTTCAGTTCACCATCACGGATCAGCGAAATGCGGATCGCCTCTGACCGACGCGGCAGGAAATTCGCTGTCAGTCCGAAAAACACCGAAATGATGGCAACAATTGCGGCAATAAGATGGCTAACCCCATTGGGTAGCCCCAGCGGATAGATCTTGTCGCGACAGTAGAGAATCGTCTCTGCAAGATAGGCCCCACCCAGGAACATGCCGATCACCGGGCGGCTATTTTCGCCACTTTCCGAAAGGGCTATAAGCTCCCGCGCGACGACGTGATTGCGCAGATCGCCTTTGGCGAGCTCCAATATCTCGGCAAGCGCATCAAGCGGATCGCCGGTTGCGCCAAGATCGAGCGCGATAAGGTTGGTCTTGCCATTCGGCAACACCGCGACCGGCGGCGGCGTGCCTTCAAAATGGCCGCCATGATAGAGTTCGGTAAGCGCTGCCTGAACCGTGCCATCGCCGCCATTAATCACCAGAACCTTGGGCGACACCCGCGCAATCATTTCGAGCGCGCGGGCGATCTGGGCGACTTCCTCGACCTCATAGTGAAAAACGTCGGAATGCGTCGCGCAAAAGCTCCGCACCTGCGGCAACAGGCTTTTGTTGCCGGTCGAATGCGGATTTGAAAGAAGCGCGACGAGTGCCAATTGCCCCCCTATTGCGTCACATATAACGCATGTTGATGGTGACGGTGGTTACGCCCGCATCTGCATAAAAACTGACCCGACCAACCGACGGTTTTCCAAGATTGAGGATGCTGATCGACGGATTGTTCGAAAAACCGCCTCCATCCGAGGAAATATCTGTGTTGCCATTGCCATTTTTGTCGTGGCGAACGGCGATCGCATAATGGCCTGCCTCACCAACAGGGACGCAAAAGCTCATCGTGCCGGCGCGAGCGCCGCTTTCGATACGGTGCAGCCAGCGGCCTTTGGCCAGCCAAGCGGCTTTTGTCGCCGGATAGCTTTGCACCCGCACACGGCCGTTTGAGCTGCGAATCCCGTTGATAATCACCTTCACAGCAGGCCCCTGATCTGCGGCACAGCGACCCATATCATTTGGTATAACGCTTCCAGCCGAGGCCGAATTCGTCATTGCGAGCGCGGCGGCGGCGCAGAAAGCGGCAATGTAACGTGCCATTGCTGTCTCCAATCCCGTTCCTTAAGCGTCGGTCAAACTGCGACCAACGATATTGCTCCTGATCCTGTTCGGGTATATCGGAACGATTTGCGGCCAAATTAGGGTGACAGGGCGACCACAAGTTGAAATTTTTGACTGCCACGGACCGCTATATCGCAAAGCTTGTCGCGTTGCCGCTTATCGGCACGCTGGTGATTGCCGCGATGTTGCTACTGCTCGACAAGATGCTGCGCCTGTTCGACTTCGTCGCGGCAGAGGGCGGCCCGGTTGACGTTGTCTGGCGGATGCTCGCCAATCTGATCCCCGAATATATGTCGCTCGGCATTCCGATCGGGCTGTTGTTGGGCATATTGCTTGCCTTTCGCAAGCTAGCGACCACCTCTGAAATCGATATCTTCCGGGCAGTAGGGCAAAGCTATTGGCGGCTGCTGCGCGTTCCCTATCTCTACGCGATCGGGCTGGCGCTGGTGAATTTCGCTATTGTCGGATGGGTGCAGCCCACCTCGCGCTATTTATATGAGGAACTGCGCTTCGATCTGCGGTCAGGTGCATTGGGCGCGTCGATCAAGATTGGCGAGTTTAACAATTTGGGCGACAATCTGACCATGCGGATCGAAGAGAGCCGCAATCAGGGCAATGATCTGTCGGGCCTGTTCGTTTTTGCAGAAAACAAGAAAGGCCAGTCAATTTCGGTGTCGGCGGAAAAGGGCAAGTTCCTGCGCACCGACGATCCGGATACCATCATCCTGCGCCTGACCAACGGCACCCTCGTCCATGATGCGCCCACTTACCGAAACCCCCGCGTGTTGAGCTTTTCAAGCCATGACGTGCCGATCGATCTGCCGGAGATCGAACAATTCCGCAGCCGCGGCGGCAAGGACCGCGAATATACTTTCAACGAACTGGTCGAGGTCGGCACCAACGCCAAACTGCCGCAAAGGCTTCGCAATGCCGCTTGGGCGAATTTCAATTTCCGCCTCGTCGAGGTCGCGATGATGCTGTTGCTGCCCTTGCTCGCTCTCGCGCTGGCTATTCCGCCTAAGCGATCCACATCGGCGCTTGGCGTCTTCCTGTCGATCGTGATGGTCGTCACCTATCACAAGGTAAATGAATATGCCGAGAGCCTTGGCGCGCTCGGCACGGTCAACCCGGTCATCGCACTCTGGGTACCCTTCATCGCCTTCGCTTCGCTGATTTTGTGGATGTATCATGTGATTGCCCATGTCCCGGGTGGGCAACCGATTGGCGCGCTCGAAGTCTTTGCCGCAAAGGCCGGCAAGACGCTCAAAAAACTATTCCGTTTCGGCCGCCGCAAGTCGCGCCTTTTGACGCAGGAGGGCTGACCGATGCGACTGGCCCTTTTCCCGTCCCGCCAGATCGGCTGGTATATGGCGCGGCTGTTTCTGGTGCGCACATTTGCCGTGCTGCTGATGCTGGTGCTCGTGCTGCAAACGCTCGACCTTCTCGGCGAAAGCGGCAAGATTCTGTCGGTGGCAGGCAATAGCGAGGCTGACCTATGGGCCTATGTCGGCATGCGCGTGCCCCAGATTGTCGCGCGCTTCCTGCCATTTTCGGTGTTGCTGGCAACATTGATCACCTTTGCAACACTCAGCCAGAATAGCGAAGTTGTCGCGATGAAGGCCGCCGGCCTTTCCGCGCACCAGATACTTGCGCCCATGTTTGCAGCCAGCCTGCTGGTCGCGGGCATTTCCTTTGTGTTCAACGACAATGTTGTTGCACCGGCGACGGCAAAGCTGAAAGTGTGGCAGGATGTCGATTATGGCCCGGTGCCGCTGGATGATGGCGTGCGAACCAATGTCTGGGTCCGCGAAGGCCGCGATCTTATCCAGGTGCGCACCGTTTCCGGCTATGGCAATGCCACGCAATTGCAGGATGTGCGGCTTTACCAGCGCATCGACGGCAGCCTGAAAAGCGTGATCCGCGCCGAAAGCGGGCGATGGGACGATGGCGCATGGCGGATCGAAAAGGTGCGGATTTTCGATCTAAGCAAGGCCGAGCAGCAGCAGCTGCCTGCTCTGGTGGTCGGACGTGGGATCGACCCCGAAAGGTTCAATCGCAAGAAAGTCGATGGCGATGCGCTCGGTTTCTTTCCGTTGATGCGCGCAATCGACGATTTGAAGGCAGCAGGGCGGCGGACCGATACGCTTGAGGGCATTTTGTGGCACAAGATTTCGGGCCCACTCTCTGCATTGCTCATGCCCTTGCTCGGCGCCATTGCAGCCTTTGGCCTTGCACGCTCGGGTGCGCTCTTCCTGCGCGCAGTCATCGGCATGGCACTGGGTTTTGCCTATTTCGTTGCTGACAATTTCGCGCTCGCCATGGGCAATTTGGGCGCTTACCCTCCGTTTATTGCCGCCTGGGCGCCCTTCCTGCTGTTCCTGTTGATCGGCGAGACGGTGCTCGTACGCACCGAAGAATGAGCGGGCCGCAGGAAGAAGCGCTGGTCGAGGCGCAGGCACAGACCATCGATCGCAAGGATGTTGCCAAGGGTGCCGGCCTTGCCGCGGTCGCCCGGCTAGGCGCCTTGATCGAAGTCATCGCGCAACCTGCCTATACATGGATGTTCGGCCTGACTGGCTATGGCGTCTATGTCGTGCTGTGGGCGGTGGTGAACATTCTTGCCAATCTGCTTGATCTCGCCATGGGGCAGGCGTTGCAACGGATCGTTCCCGCCAGCTCAAATGAAACCGAACGCCATGGCGCCGTCCGATTCGCTTTGCTGGTCAGCACGGGGCTCGGCGTTGCCGCGGCGGTCATCATCAGCATTTCAGCCTCTATGCTCGCACCGTGGATCGCAACCGCCCCCGGGGATGCCGCGCAATTACCACAGGCAATCGCGATCTTCGCATGGAGCCTTCCGCTTTGGATCTTTGTCGAAACCGCGACCGCAGCTGCGCGGGCCAAGCGCGCCTTCGGCCCGGAAATCAGGCTGCGGATATTCTGGGAGCAGATTGCACGGCTTGTCTTTGCTGCCGGTTTCTTTCTTGCAGGCTTTGGCTTTGAAGGGCTGCTTTTTGCACATCTGGCGTCGCTGGCGCTCACCGCTTGGCTAAGTTGGAAATTGCTGGCCCGCTATTATGACGCCGGTCTGCTGTTGCGCGCACCGATCCCGGCCCGTCTGCGCGGCAATGCACTGGCGACGGGGTTTGCGATGCTGCCCCCGGCGCTTGCGCGGCGCGCCTATAATGATCTGCCACCGATCCTGCTGAACCTGATGATCCCCGGCGCGGGTGGCGCGGCGGCGGCCGGCATATTCGGTATCGCGCGCAAGATCGCGTCGATCCCGCTGATCGTGCGCCAATCTTTCCTCTATGTGCTGGCACCGCTGGCATCGGCACAGGCCGCGCTCGACCGCCGAGAGATAGCGCCGCTTTACAGCTTTCCGACGCATGTCTCGCTGCTGCTTGCGGAGCCGCTCGCCGGTTTCCTGATCCTCGTCGCCGCCGACATGCTCAGCGCCTTTGCACCGGGGAGCGAGGCGGGACTTTCGGTCGTGATCATCCTGCTGGCCGCGCGGGCGGCAGAAGCGGCACTGGGCCCAGCCACACCGATTATCGAGATGACAGGGCATCGCATATTGCCCTTGGCCAACAGTCTGGCCGGCCTTGCTATCTGGCTAGCGCTCGGGATGTGGCTGGTGCCGCAGCGCGGCGCCGAAGGGATGGCGATGGCCGTTTCCGCGGCAGTGGTGCTGACGGCAATCCTCGCAATGGTCGAACTATACTGGGTCGACCGCATCTCCCCGCTCGAGCATGGCTTCTGGCGGGCACTCTTCTCCGCGGCTGGCTGTATCACACTGTTGTGGGGATTGGGCGAACTGCTCTCACCTTTTGGGCAGCCGGTACGCGCACTCTCGCTGCTCTTCCTGTTCTGGCCTGCACTGTGGGTCACCCTGCGGATCGGCCTATTGCCCGAGGACAAGGCTGGGCTGGGCAGTTTCGCGCGAAAACTGCGCCTCTAAGCGGTTGCCCTGAACGCAGCATCGACGCATAAGGCGCGCCGGTGGAATAAGAGGGGCATTCATCATGCAAGCAGGCGAAGTGCGGATCGAACGGGTGACGGGCAAAGGCGCGACTGCCGAATTTATCGATTTGCCTTTTCGCCTTTATGCCAGCGATCCCAATTGGGTGCCGCCGTTAAAAGATGAAGTGCGCGGGTTGCTGACGCCGGGCAAAAACCCTTGGTTCGAACATGCCGAGGCCCAGCTTTTCCTCGCGCGGCGCGCAGGCGAAGTGGTCGGCCGCATTTCCGCCCATATCGACTATCTGGCGCTGCAGCAGCCTGCCGAACAGGGCATGGGCCCCGGCACGGGCTTCTGGGGATTTTACGAGGCAGAGAGCGCCGAGATCGGCAAGCTGTTGCTCGACGAAGCCGCAAGCTGGCTGCGCACGCGCGGCATGACGCAGATGCTGGGCCCTGTAAGTTTCGCAATGTGGGATGAACCGGGATTGTTGGTCGAAGGGCATGATCATCCGCCGACCGTGATGATGGGGTTCAACAGCGCCGCCTATCAAGCGTGGATCGAGGCCGACGGCCATGAAAAGGTGGAGGATCTTTATACCTATGCGTTGAAGATTGATGAGGGTTTCCCCGAACTGACCAACCGCATCGTCGCCATGGGCGAAAAAAGCGGCAAGATCAAAATCCGCCGGGTGAACAAGCGCCGCTTCGATGAAGAAGCAGCCCTGATCCTGTCGATCCTCAACGATGCCTGGAGCGACAATTGGGGCTTTGTTCCCTTCACGCCCGCCGAGGTCGCCTATGCCGGCAAGAAATTGAAACCCATCGTCTTCGAAGACCTGATCCGCGTCGCCGAAATCGACGGTGAACCGGTTGCCTTCATGATGACCGTGCCTGATTTGAACGAACAGCTGGTAAAATATGGCGGATCCTTATGGCCGTTCAACTGGGCAAAGCTGCTCTGGTGGCTGAATGTCGGAACGCCGCAGGTCACTACTATGCGCGTGCCTTTGATGGGCGTCGTCAAGAAATTGCAGGGAAGCCGCATGGCAAGCCAGTTGGCCTTCATGCTGATCGAATATATCCGCCGCGATTCGGTGAAGAAATTCGGTGCGACCCGCGGCGATTTCGGCTGGGTCTTGTCGTCAAACGGACCCATGGGTTCGGTCGGCGAAGCCGTTGGCGGCAAGAAGAGCAAGGTTTACCGCATCTACCGCAAGGCGCTCTAAAGCCCGCGCCCTGCCCTTCCGGCCAGTTCAACCGCATAATGCCAAGCAATTCGGCCTGACCTGCCGCCACGCTGATGCGCAAAGGCAAGCGCATCGGCCGCATCCCAGTCGAGGCTAAAATGCGCGGCATAGGCGGCGACCATTTCGAGGAAGGCCGGCTGGTCGGGATATTGAAAACCGAGTTTGAGGCCAAAGCGATCAGCCAGCGCCAGCCTGTCGTCGGCAACGTCGCGCGCATTAACGGCGGCGTCTTCCTCATCTTGGCGGCGCTCGACGATGTTACGCCGGTTCGAGGTCACATAAAGCCGGACATTGGCCGGGCGCGCTTCTGATCCGCCTTCGAGCAAGGAGCGGAGACGACGCGGCGCGGCATCATCGCCTTCAAAGGCCATATCGTCGATGAACAGAATGAAGCGGCGGTCGGACCCTGCCAGAAGCGCGAACAGTTCAGGCAGGCTGGCAAGCTGGTCGGCGGTCGTTTCGACAAGCGCAACCGGCAGTCCATCGGCCTGCAGGCCCGCGAGCACCGATTTGACCAGAGCCGACTTCCCCATGCCGCGCGCACCCCAAAGCAGCACATCATGTGCGGCATGGCCCTGGGCGAGACGGAGGCTGTTTTGCGTGACAGCATCCTTTTGTCGGTCGACACCGACGATCAGATCGACCGGCAGCGGGGCAAAATGGGCAATCGCCGCCAGACCGCGGCCATCCCAATGATAGGCCGGATGCGCGCCAAGATCGGCGGATAAGCGTGGTGGCGGAGCCAGCCGTTCAAGCGCATCCGCAATGCGGCCAAGGGTTTCACTATCGGTCACGCCCTGCCCCTTCCGGTTTCGCCACGCTGAAACAGTTTCAGCATTTACGCCGCCAGTTCGTCCGCGTCCAAGGCATAGTGCAAATCCGCTCCCGCCATCGCGCTACCCTTTAAAGACAGCGCCTCAGGCACCATCACATCGAGATAATAGCGGCAGGCAGCAATCTTGGCCTTAAGGAACGGCGTGTCGCCACCTTCCGCCTCGGCCGCCGCCAATTGCCGCGCCATCAGCCAGCCACTGGTCGCCACCGCCATCATCGTCGTGAAGGGATAGCTGCCTGCCAGCCGGTCGTCAGTCGACGCTGACCCGATCATCCATTCGGCAATTTCGGCACAGGCTCCGGCCAGCGCCTTCAGCGCGCCATGATTGCCAGCCTCCTGCCCGATCCGCGCCAGAAGGTCGCGCACAGCGTCCCCGCCGCGCATGCCAAGCTTGCGGCCGACAAGATCTGCCGCCTGAATGCCGTTGGTGCCTTCGTAAATCGCGGCAATGCGGATATCGCGATACAGCTGCGCCGCGCCGGTTTCCTCTACATAGCCCATGCCGCCATGCACCTGAATGCCAAGCGACGCGATCTCGCTGCCCATATCGGTGCCATAGGTTTTGGCTAGCGGGGTCAAGAGGTCGACCATTTCCTGCGCGCCCTCAATCCCCAGCGCCGCCCGATCGACAAAGCCGCTGGCGCAATAAAGCAGCGCGCGGATCGCCTGCGTCCCGGCCTTCATCCGCATCAGCATGCGGCGGACATCGGGATGTTCGACGATCGCGACGGAATCGCGGCTTGCACCGCCGGCACGAGCCGACTGCACCCGATCCCGGGCAAAGGCGACCGCCTTTTGCGTCGCCGCCTCGGCAATCTGCACGCCTTCAAGTCCGACATTGAGGCGCGCATTGTTCATCATCGTGAACATCGCGCGCATGCCGCCAAATTCGGGGCCGATCAATTCGCCGATACAATCGCCTTCCTCGCCATAGGCAAGCACGCAGGTAGGTGAGGCATTAATCCCCATCTTATGTTCGATCGAAACCGTCTTGATATCCTGTTCAGCGCCCAGCGAACCATCGGGATTCACAAGATATTTGGGTACGAGGAAGAGCGAAATGCCCTTAGTCCCCGGAGGTGCATCGGGCGTGCGTGCCAGCACAAGATGGACGATATTTTCCACCATGTCATGGTCGCCGAAACTGATGTAAATCTTCTGGCCTCTGATCTGGTAAGTACCGTCGCCACGCGGCGTCGCGCTTGCCTTCAGCGCGCCGACATCGCTGCCTGCCTGTGGTTCGGTCAGGTTCATCGTGCCAGACCATTCAGCGGTCGAAAGCTTGGGCAAATACATCGCCTTTTGCGCATCAGAGCCGTGGTGATGGATCGCCTCGATCGCGCCGACCGACAGGATCGGACAGAGCGCAAAGGCCATGTTGGCGGCCCCCAGCGAATCAAGCGCGACGCTCGCAAGGGTGAATGGCAGGCCCTGCCCGCCATAGGCTGCAGGCGCGTTGATCGATCCCCAACCATTGGCGACATAGGCCTTATAAGCATCGACATAGCCTTCGGGCATCCGCACGCGCCCATCGATCAGCCGGGCACCAACGGTATCGCCAATCCGGCGCAGCGGATAGAATTGCTCCTCGGCAAATTCGCCGATGCCGCCGACAATCGCCTCGACCATGTCGGGGCTGGCATCGGCAAAGCGATCATACCCCGCCAGTTCATCGATGCCGGTGATATGCTTGAGCACGAACAATTGTTCGGCGACGGGTGCGGTGAAGGTCATCTTTTGCCCTGTTGTTGGAAGGTTACACCGCCTATAGCGCGGGATGATGGCAGGCTCAAATCCCCTAGGTCAAAGCCCTATAGCAAAGGCCGATGACGCCGGAATCGACGCTGCAGTCGATGCATTGCGCGCGGGCCATGTTGTCGCAATTCCGACCGAGACCGTCTACGGCCTTGCCGCCGATGCCAGCAACGCGGAAGCCGTTGCCCGCATCTATCGCACCAAGGGACGGCCCGATTTCAATCCGCTGATCGTGCATATCCCCGATCATGCCGCCGCCGAAACGCTTGCCCGGTTCGATGATCGCGCAAGCAGGCTTGCCGCGCGTTTCTGGCCGGGGCCATTGACGCTTGTCCTGCCGCTCTTGCCAGGTGCGCCGGTGGCAAGCGCCGTGACCGCAGGGCTTGCCACCATTGCGCTGCGCTGCCCCGCGCATCCGGTGATGCAGGCCGTGCTGCAACGCAGCGGCCTGTGCCTTGCAGCGCCCTCTGCCAACCGCAGCGGCGGGATCAGCCCGACCCGCGCCGAACATGTGGCGCACAGCCTTGGCGCAGATACGCCGCTGCTGCTTGATGCAGGGCCGTGCAGTGCAGGGCTGGAATCGACGATTGTCGCGGTCCGCGAAAATGGCTGGCAGTTGCTGCGCCCCGGCCCGGTAACCGCCGCTGCGATTGAGGCCCTTCTTGGCGAGCCGGCTTTGCCCGTTACCGAAGCCAAAATCGAAGCGCCCGGCCAGCTTGCGAGCCATTATGCACCGACCAAGCCCGTGCGTCTGAATTGCGAAACTGCGCAAGGCGATGAATGGCATATCGGTTTTGGCGCGATTGCAGGCGATGACAATCTGTCGCCCGACGGCGATCTTGCCATGGCAGCTGCACGGCTGTTCGATGCCCTCCACCGCGCCGACGCTAGCGACCGGCGCGCCATCCCCGTCGCGCCGATCCCAGATCAGGGCATTGGTGCTGCGATCAATGATAGGCTGCGGCGGGCGGCGGCGTGAAGCTGCTGGTCGCTTTGCTCTCGCTATGCGGCCTGCTCGGGCTGGCAGCGACGGCGCGCAACGCACCGCCACCGGATCCCGTTGTCGTCGCCTATCAGGAACTGATTGCAACCGACTTGCGTCTTGCAACTATCGGCTATCATCTGGCGAAAGGTAGTGCGGACTATTGCCGGAATAAATGGCGCAATCCCGGCTGGGTGTTGCATGACGAGCGCCAATATCCAGACCTCGCGCTAGCCCGCCGTGCCTTTATCTTTCGCCGACCGGTCAGCATTGCGGCGTTGGTACCCGATGGTCCGGCAGAAAAGGCCGGCATGCAGGTCGGCGACGGCTTGGTCGGAACCGATAATGGCTTAATCTGGTATGGTGGGGATCCAATTCGTCACCAGCCTTCGGTCGATCGGCTTGATTCGGTGAAGGACGGATTGCGCAAGATTTTGGCGCAGAGCGGCCCCATCGTCTATCACATGGAAACCGCCTCCAGCATGTCCCAACGCAATGAATTTTCGCGCTTCACGCTTGATCCGCCCGAAATCTGTGCATCCGATGTCTGGGTCGATGTCCGCGGCAAACGCGATGCTGGCGCTGATGGTGAGCGGGTGCGGGTCACGAGCGGCCTGATCGCCTATGTCCGCGACGATGACGAACTGGCCGCTGTCGTGGCGCATGAAATGGCGCACAACCTGCTTGACCACCGCGCACGCATCAACGCGGCGAAAAGCGGGAAGACGCGCATCACCCGTGAAACCGAGGGGGAAGCCGACCGGCTGTCAGTTTGGCTGATGGCCAATGCAGGCTATGATCCCGAAGCGGCGATCACATTCTGGGAACGTTATGGCGGAGAAACAGGGCTCGGCATATTTACCGAACCCACACATAATCGCTGGCAGACCCGCGTCGCGATGTTGCGAGAGGAAATTGCCCGGATCGATGCAACCGCCGCGGTCGCTGGCCGGCGCGATCCGCCCTTGCTGGCCCGGCACCGGGGTTTGAATTAAATTGCATTTCAAAATGCAATCGACTGTTTCCTTATGTCCGCAAATCTCTTAACTGTTGGCGATAGAGAGAAATGGGAGGGAAAGTGCCAGTTCGAGCACATAGCCTTACAATTGCTGGATTATTGCTAAGCCTGTCGCTTGCCGGCTGCGCTGATGAGCCTGCGGCTGTGAACAGTTCAGAGGAAGTCTTTCCCGTCCAGACAATGACGGTGCAACCCGGCAATATGGTGCAGACGTTGAGCGCCATAGGCACTGTGCGCTATCGCCGCGAAACGCCGCTTGGCTTTACCTCGGCTGGCAAGGTTGCCCGGGTAAGATTCGAAGAGGGTGATACTGTGCGCCAGGGCGCATTGCTCGCCGCGCTTGATACCACCAGTGTTGGCGCCGACCTTAGCATTGCCGAAGCGGAACGCAGCCGCGCCCAAGCCGATTTCGAACGCATCAAACAGCTCTATGCAGAAGGCTGGATAACCAAGGCACGTTATGAAGCCGCCGAAGCCACCGCCAAGGGCGCAACCGCGCGCGTTGCACAGGCAGGTTTTGCGAGCGGAACTGCGCAGCTTTACGCGCCGTCCAACGGCGTCGTCCTGACCCGCAATGTCCAGCCTGGCCAAGTCATTGCCGCAGGCACGCCCGCGCTGATCCTGGGTGAGGCGGATGACGGCTTTGTCTTTCGCGCACCCGTGATTGATCGCAACGCTAGCCGGCTGCGCATCGGCATGCCGGCGCAGATTTCCTTGCCGGCACTTGGCAACGCCCCGGTGACCGCAACAATCAGCGAAATTGACGGCCGGGCCAATCAGGCGACCGGCGCCTTCACCGTCCAGTTCAAACTGCCGTCTGCCACCGGACTGAAATCGGGCCAGATCGGCACTGCGAGCATCGCCCTTCCTGCGGCCGAAGACGGGTCTTTGCAGATTCCGGCAAGCGCCATTTTCGGCCTGCGCACCGGGGAGGCCCTTGTCTATATCGTCGATCCCAAGACTAGCCGCGTCGAAACCCGCAATGTCGCTGTCGAGCGGCTGACCGACGGTTTCGTGATCGTAACCGGCGGCTTGAAGCAGGGCGACATGCTTGTGGTGAAAGGTGCGGAAAAACTGCGGACCGGCGCCAAGGTGCGCACGTCACGGGCAGCCAATTGATATGCCGCCGCGCATAGCCGGAACAGCAAGGCCATGAACTTTACCGAAATTGCCATCCGCCGCTGGCAGTTGACGCTTGTGCTCTTCGCGCTGCTCTCAGCGCTTGGCTATTCTGCCTTTTCAACCATCCCCCGCGCGGTTGACCCACATTTCCCGCTTCCGGTCGTGGTGATCACCGCGATCCAGCCCGGCGCCGATGCGGCCGAGATGGAGCAGACGGTCGCCAAACCGATCGAAGAGCTGATGCAGGGGCTGGAGGACGTCAAGGAGATCGTATCCGCCAGCAATGACAGCAGCGCCGTCATTCGCGCCGAGTTCGACTGGTCGGGCGATCCGGACCGTTATTTCAACGACACTGTTCGTGAAGTCACCGCAATCCGTAGCAGGCTGCCGGCTGATCTTGCCCGTCTCGATTTCAAAAAGATGCGCACCACCAATGCGTCGGTGCTGCAGATTGCGCTAGTCAGCGAGACCGCAAGCTGGCGGCGGATGGAAAAATATGGCCGCGACATAAGCGAGGCCTTTTCGCGCTACACATCGGTGCGTGAGGCCGAAGTGCACGGCCTGTCACAACCGGAAGTGACCGTTGCTGTCGATCCGGCCCGGCTGGCGGAGCTGCAATTGCCTGCCAGCCTTGTCGCCGATGCGCTGCGACTGGGCGGTGCCGATGTGGCCAGCGGCGCAGTGGTCAGCGGCACGCGGCGGTTCAATGTCGAGGCAGGCGGCGCGTTCAAGAACCTAGATGCCATCCGCAACCTGCCCTTGCGCGCGAACAATGGTTCGATCCTGCGCGTCGGCGATGTCGCAAAGGTCTATTGGGGCGCAGAGGAAGCCCGTACCCGGCTGTTCCACAATGGCAAACGCGCCATCTGGATTACCGCCAACCAAAAGGCAGGCACAGACGCCACCAAGCTGCGCGACGCACTGCTGGAAGAGCTTGAGCTGCAGAAAAAGACCCTGCCGCCCGATATCGATGTCGTGATGCAGTTCGATCAGAGCCGGGATATCGCAACCCGGCTGCGCGAACTGGCGCGCGATTTCGCCATCGCGCTGTTCCTTGTGATGTTCACCCTGCTGCCATTGGGGTGGCGCGCAGCGGCGATCGTGATGGTCTCGATTCCGCTCTCGCTCGCATCCGGCTTGCTCGCGGTCTATGCTGCAGGCTTCAATCTCAGCCAGTTGGTTGTGGCCGGCTTCATCCTGTCTCTGGGCTTGCTGGTCGACGATTCGATTGTCGTCATAGAGAATATCTCCCGCCATCTGCGCATGGGCAAGGAACGCATCCAGGCGGCCATCGAAGGCACAAAGGAAATCCAGCTTGCGGTGCTCGGATCAACCGGCGTTCTCATCTTCGCCTTTTTTCCGATGCTGTTCCTGCCTGAAGGCGCAGGGCAATATACCCGCAGTTTCATCGCAACGATCATCTTCACCGTCACGGCGTCGCTGGTGATATCACTCACCATCATCCCCTTCCTCGCCAGCCGGATGTTGAAGCGCGATGAAGACGAGCATGGCAACCGGCTGCTGCAATGGCTGATGCGCAACATCGACCATTTCTATCGCCCCCTGTTGCACAAGGCATTGGAAGCACCGCGCAAGACGGTGTGGGGGGCATTGGTCGTGACCATCGCCGCCTTTGGCCTGGTCCCCGTACTGGGCTTCAGCCTTTTCCCAGATGCCGATGCCAGCTATTTCCGCGTCAAGATCGATGCGGAGCAGGGCACCAGCCTTGATGAGACGCAGCGCATTGTCCGCAAGGTCTCCGACATTCTTGCCAAGGAACCAACGATTGAAGTGCGCGCCGAAAATGTCGGCCGGTTCAATCCCTCTGTTTTCTACAATAGCTTCGAAACGGTCGAGACGACGACCGAGGGCGAAATACTTGCCGTCATGGACAAATGGCATGGCCGCGAAAGCCGCCAGATGGTGGATCGGCTGCGTAAGCAGTTTGAAGAGATTAGCGGTGCGCGCGTCAAGCTGGTGCTTTTCCAAAATGGGGCGCCGATCAATGCACCGGTCGAATTCCGCGTCGTGGGCCCTGATCTTGACATGCTGAAGTCGCTCGCCGCCAAAGTGCAGGCCGTGCTGCATGAAACACCCGGCACGCGCGACATTGTGAACCCGGTTGCCAACGACCGGATCGACCTCGACATGCAGATTGACGATGCCAAGGCCGCTTTGCTCGACATTCCGGCAGGTTCGCCGCGCCGCACGATCCGGCTTGCACTATCAGGTGAACGGGCAGGCACTTTCCGCGACAGTGAGGGAGACAGCTATCCGGTAACCGTGCGGCTTCCGCTTGATGGCACGCAGCCGGTTTCGGCGCTCGATTCAATCTATCTCGCCAGTCGCAGCGGTGCGCCGGTTGCGCTTGGCGAAATCACCGATCCTGAACTGGTCGCCGTGCCCCCATTGATCAAGCGCCGCAATCTGGAACGCACGGTCGAAATCACCGCGCAGACGCAGGAAGGCGCGCTTGCATCCAAAGTCACGGTCGATGCGAAGGCGCGGATGGAAAAGATCGATCTGCCACCTGGTTATTCGATCCGGGTCGGCGGCGAAGCGGAGAAGATCAACGATACCTTTTCAGGGTTCGGCCCGGTCATTCTGATCGCGCTGTTCATCATATTCGGCATTCTCGTTGCCGAATTCGGCGAGTTCCGTGAAGCGCTGGTGGTGGCAGGGGTTATCCCGCTCGGTACTTTTGGCGGCTTCCTAGCACTTCTGCTGACCGGCAACAGCCTGTCTTTCCTTGCCGTGATCGGTTTTGTCGCGCTGATCGGGATCGAGATCAAAAATTCGATCCTGCTCGTCGATTTCACCACCCAATTGCGCGCGCGCGGACTGGCGCTGCGCGAGGCGATCGAACAGGCCGGTGAAGTGCGCTTCCTGCCGGTTCTGCTCACATCGGTGACAGCCATTGGCGGGCTGCTGCCGCTCGCCATTTTCGGCGGCAACCTTTACGGCCCGCTGGCAATCGTGCTGATCGGCGGACTTATTTCGTCGACCCTCTTGTCGCGCATCGTCACGCCCGCCATGTATCTGCTCGTGGTAAGAGGACGCGAAGAAAAGAAGGAAGCGGCAATTGGCTGAGGCAATTTTTGCGGGTGGATGTTTCTGGTGCACCGAAGCGGTGTTCAAACAGCTGGCCGGGGTAAATAGCGTTGAAAGTGGATATATTGGCGGCAGCGTTGCCAATCCCGATTACAAACTGGTCTGCACGGGCACAACCGGCCATGCAGAGGCGATCCGCATCGGTTTTGACGAGAGCGTCATTTCCCTCGCCGACCTGCTCGACATCTACTTTGCGACCCACGATCCGACCCAGCTGAACCGGCAGGGCAATGATATCGGGACACAATATCGTTCTGCCATCTTCCCGCTCGATGATGCCCAGCGCGCCGAAGCCGAAGCCGCGATCATACGCGCGCAGCCCGATTGGCCCGCCCCGATCGTCACCACGATTGAAGCCGCAACAACATGGTATCCGGCCGAAGATTATCATCAGGATTATTGGGATGGCGAAGGTCAGCGCAATTCCTATTGTCTGGCGGTGATACCGCCCAAGCTGGCAAAGCTGAAAAAGGGGTTTGCCGAGCGACTGGCTTAGCAGCTGCCGCCACAGCCATAGCCGTCATGGACAATTAACAATGTTCGATTATGGCTTAACATCATGACGCACAAACCGATCCGCAAGGCCGTGTTTCCCGTTGCCGGCCTTGGCACCCGCTTCCTGCCTGCGACCAAGGCGATCCCGAAGGAGATGCTGCCTGTCGTGGACCGGCCGCTGATCCAATATGCGGTCGACGAGGCGCGCGAGGCGGGGATCGAGCAGATGATCTTCGTCACCGGTCGCGGCAAGAGCGCGATTGAGGATCATTTCGACATCGCCTTTGAACTTGAACGGACGATGACCGATCGCGGCAAGGATATTTCGGTACTTGAACCCACGCGCCTTGGCCCGGGCAATTGCGCCTATGTGCGCCAGCAGGAGCCGATGGGCCTTGGCCATGCCATTTGGTGCGCGCGTGACATTGTCGGCGATGAGCCCTTTGCGATCTTCCTGCCCGACGAATTCATGCACGGGTCACCCGGCTGCATGGCGCAGATGGTTGCCGAATATGAAAAGGTCGGTGGCAATCTGCTCTCGGTGCTCGAAGTGCCGCGCGAACAGGTCTCCAGCTATGGCGTCATCGACCCCGGCAAGGCTGACGGCAAGCTGACCGAAGTCAAAGGCCTTGTCGAAAAGCCCAAGGTAGAGGCAGCGCCTTCAAACCTCATCATCTCCGGCCGATATATATTGCAACCCGAAGTGATGCGCGTGCTCGAGCATCAGGGCAAGGGTGCAGGCGGCGAGATCCAGCTGACCGATGCCATGGCGCAGATGATAGGCCAGCAAGCCTTCCATGCGGTTACATTTGACGGTTCGCGCTATGACTGCGGATCCAAGGTTGGCTATATCGAGGCCAATCTTGCCGTCGCGCTTTCCCGCCCCGACATGGCCGATGAGGTGCGGGCAGTGGCACGCCGATTGGCGGGCTGACAGACCGAGGCGTTCAGTTTATGTGCATTCTGCGTCGGCATAGAAGTGCCGGCAAAAATGGAGTGCCAATCATGCGCCTGCTTTTTCCCCTATTGTGCCTGCCATTGCTGGGCGGCTGCGTCGCATCGGTTGTCGGCGATGTCGTCACAGCACCGGTCAAGGTCGCTTCAAAGACCGCCGATGTCTTGACCACCAGCCAGTCCGAAGCGGACGAGAATCGCGGGCGGGCGATGCGCCAGCATGAGGAGCGGTTGGGCAAGCTGTCGCGCAAGGCGAAAAAGGCCCAGAACAAATGCGAAGACGGCGATCGCGATGCGTGCGAGAGGCTGGAGGATATCGAGCAAGAGATCGCGAGGGAACGCAAGCGCGCCTATCGGTGAGCATGGCTTGATCGCCCTGCCCGCACAGCGCGGCCAGAAATGAAAAGCCCGCCGGAATTGCTTCCAGCGGGCTTTTTCTTTGTCCTTTGAACGAGGCTTATTCGGCGGTGTCGCCGTCAAAATCCTCAACCGTCTCGGGCGTATGCTCCATCACAGCGATCGGATCGTCACCAATCGCAGCTTCGGGGCCTTGTGCCAGTTCGGCTGCATGCTCTTCAGCAGCAGTTGCAGGCGCGATCAGGCTTTCCTGAAGCTTGCGATAGCTGGCACGAAGCGCGGCATCACGGCTGCTGGCAGCAACGCGGATGCGGTTCATAGCAGAACCCGTACCCGCCGGGATCAGACGACCGACGATCACATTTTCCTTAAGGCCGGTCAGGATATCCTTCTTGCCTTCAACCGCCGCCTGCGTGAGCACGCGGGTGGTTTCCTGGAACGATGCGGCCGAGATGAAGCTGCGCGTCTGCAGGCTGGCCTTGGTGATGCCGAGCAACACGGGCTTGCCAACAGCGGGCTGCTGACCATCAGCAAGCTTCGCATTGATCGCGTCCATTTCTTCACGGTCGACCTGTTCACCGGCGAGCAGCGTGGTATCGCC
>JACCDV010611006.1_pt1 | contig 20596 bp, 19 predicted proteins | sample 7446131 | NCBI WGS metagenome assembly JACCDV01 (sample SAMN15323448, study PRJNA562643) | freshwater metagenome | isolation source: river surface water | place: USA:Blue River Watershed | collected 2017-08-17 | reverse complement strand
TGCTGGGATAAGTGGTCTCTCTGCAGTGAAGATCCATCAGGTGCTGGTATCTGGTTTTGAGGATGACAGGCCGGTTGTGTCTGTCGTTGAAAGCGAATTTTCTAAACGGGGCATCAAGGCCAGGATCGCATTGGCTGGTGAGACGGCGGAGTTTGGGGCGTGCCGGTTGCACATTCTTGGGCCGAACAATCCCGAGCTAGCGGATTCGTCAAATGACGCATCCATTGCGTCATTCTTTGATTGTCCGGGGTATCAATTTCTTAATCTTGCCGATACTGGGGATGCTGCCCAGGAGCGTTTGATAAGCCCGGTTCAAAGCTTGACTAAGGCAAACCTTTTGCGGATTGTGAAGGTTGCCCATCATGGTTCTGCTGACCAAAACGAGAGGCTGTATGAGGTGTTTCGTCCCCAAGTGGCCCTCTACTCCGTTGGAGCGGAAAACAACTACGGTCATCCAACTGCTAAAGCACTAAACCTCACCGGAGCTATCGGAGCAAAGAATCTACGCACTGATTTAGACGGTGCGCTTGGCGTGCGCCTCGTCCCAGAGCCTGAGCTATTCACCGCGGGTAAGCTATCGACATGAGCGGTAAGACGGTGTCTTGGAATCAGGCTGAACCTGCTCAGCTAGTCATTGTTTCCGGACCGGAAAGCTACCTCGCATCAAGAGCCGTAAGGCAAATACGCCAAACTCTTTCCAAGGCATTTGCCGACCTCGAGATCCATGAAATTGACGAAGGGGCTTATTCCGCGGGGGACCTGCTCAATCTTGCGGCACCATCACTGTTTAACGAACCCAGGTTAATTTTGATTACCGGTTCGCATGAATCCTTGGCTGCAGACCTTGCGCAATACCTAGACGATGCGGTGGAGAACTGTTTTGTTGTGGTTAGGCTTCCGAATCTGATTGGACATGCAGGGAAACTAAAGTCAGGTCTCGCCTCGAGGGCCCTCAACATCGCTTGCGATGAGATAAAGCGGGACACCGACAAGCTCAGTTTCATCTCTCAAGAACTCGCCGCCCAGGGCGTCAAAATCTCCGCAGATGCCGCAAGGGCGTTGCTTCAGGCGTTCAGTTCCGATCTAGGTGAACTAGCAGGTGCTTGCTCTCAGCTTGCCGCCTCGGGTTCGAGTCAAATTGACATCGACGTCGTAAACCGAACCTTTCAGGGTCGGGTGGAGACAAACGCCTTCAAGATCACCGATGCTGCGCTTTCAGGCAATGCCGCAGAAGCCATTCGCCTTTATCGACACGGTTCCTCAACGGGCGTTGATAATGTGGCCTTGGTCGCGGCCATGGTGGCAAGGATTCGGACTCTTGCCAAGCTATTCAACGACCCAAGGAGTCAGTCCGCAGCTATCGGGTTAGCCCCATGGCAACTGGACAAGGCAAGAAAAGAGCTCTCTAGCTTCACCGAGCAAGGGCTCATCGAACTGGTCGATTTGGCCGCCCAGACAGACGCTGATGTCAAGGGTGCATCTAGAGAGCCGGACTACTCAGTCGAAAAGTTGATTCTCGCGATGTCTCAGGCAAAATAAAAAGGGCCGGTTTCCCGACCCTTTCTAGAAAGTTCGCTTTACTACTTGGCAGCAACCTTGGTTGCAATTGCGCTCTTGCGGTTAGCGGCCTGGTTCTTGTGGATAACACCCTTTGAAACAGCCTTGTCAAGCTTCTTAGTGGCGTTGCGCAGTGCGGTCTCGGCTAGTGCCTTGTCGCCGGTTGCAACGGCCTCGCGAGCTGCACGGATAGCAGTCTTCAGCTCGGAACGAACTGCCTTGTTGCGCTCCTCAGCCTTGCGGTTGGTGCCGATGCGCTTGATGTTCGACTTAATGTTTGCCATGTTTCACTTTCTTTGGCGAAAAAACTTTTTCTTGGAAAACCCAAAAGACAAAGCCAAACTCTACCAGTTTGACCACTTATGGGCAAGCACCGTGCGAGAATACCTTGGTTCCCAATCTATTTTTGAGGTATTGCATTGTCACCCAAAGCCCTGAACGCGCTGGTTCCTAGCCAAACTAGCCCTGCGCAAATCAGGAATTTCTGCATCATCGCCCACATTGATCACGGTAAGTCGACGCTTGCTGACCGCATGCTGCAGCTCACCGGCATCGTGAATGAGCGCCAGATGCGCGATCAGTACCTGGACCGCATGGACATCGAGCGCGAGCGCGGGATCACCATCAAGTCTCAGGCGGTTCGGTTGCCTTGGGAGCTGGATGGCACCACTTATGCCCTGAACATGATCGACACCCCAGGTCACGTTGATTTCACCTATGAGGTGTCTAGGTCTTTGGCTGCCTGCGAGGGTGCGGTTCTCCTGGTTGATGCGGCCCAGGGCATTGAGGCTCAGACCTTGGCCAACCTTTACCTCGCGCTTGAGAACGACCTAGAGATCATTCCGGTGCTGAACAAGATCGACCTCCCGGCCGCTCAGCCGGAAAAGTATGCGGAAGAGCTTGCAAACCTCATCGGTGGAGACCCTGCTGATTGCCTTCGAGTGTCGGGAAAGACCGGAGCCGGTGTATCTGAGCTTCTCGATCTGATCGTGCGTCGAGTTCCCGCACCGGTTGGAGACCCTGAGGCTCCTGCCAGGGCAATGATCTTCGATTCGGTCTACGACTCCTACCGCGGTGTAGTCACATATGTGCGAATGGTGGATGGAAAGCTCGCTCCGCGCGAGCAGATCACCATGATGAGCACCAAGGCCAACCATGAGCTTTTGGAAATTGGAGTTATCTCACCGGAGCCGGTGGTATCGGCAGGTCTTGGGGTTGGTGAGGTTGGTTATCTCATTACTGGCGTGAAGGATGTGCGACAGTCGAAGGTCGGCGACACCGTAACCTCAAAGCTGCGCCCTGCAACCCAAGCGCTAAAGGGCTATGCCGATCCAAAGCCGATGGTCTTCTCCGGAATCTATCCAATTGATGGCAGTGACTACCCAAACTTGCGAGAAGCACTGGATAAGTTGCGTCTTTCAGATGCATCCTTGGTCTACGAACCCGAGACATCCGCAGCCCTTGGATTCGGATTCAGGTGTGGATTCCTTGGGCTTTTGCACCTCGAGATCATCACCGAGCGTCTAGAGCGTGAGTTCAATCTTTCGCTGATCGCTACCTCACCGTCGGTGGTTTACGAGGTAACTCGAGAAGACGGTAGTGAGTTCATCGTCACAAACCCGTCTGAGTTTCCAGAGGGCAAGATCAAAGAGGTTAGAGAGCCAATGGTTAAAGCCACGATTCTCGCTCCCAAGGATTACGTTGGCACCATCATGGAGCTTTGCCAGCAGCGACGCGGAAGCATGATTGACATGCAGTACTTTGGTGAGGACCGAGTGCAGCTTCGATACAACCTCCCACTTGCTGAAATCGTGTTCGACTTTTTTGATCAGCTGAAAAGTAAGACCCAGGGCTATGCGTCTTTGGATTACGAAGACAACGGCTATGAGGCTGGGGATCTGGTCAAGGTTGATCTTCTTCTTCAGGGTGAGAAGGTTGATGCCTTCAGCTCAATCGTTCACCGGGACAAGGCCTATGCTCACGGCACCAAGATTGCTGCGAAGCTGCGTGAACTGATTCCAAGGCAACAGTTTGAGGTTCCGATCCAGGCAGCGGTCGGCTCCAGGATCATTGCTCGCGAAACCATTCGGGCTATTCGTAAAGACGTTTTGGCTAAGTGTTATGGCGGTGACATCACTAGAAAACGCAAGCTGCTCGAGAAGCAAAAAGAGGGTAAGAAGCGCATGAAGATGGTGGGCCGTGTTGAGGTCCCGCAGGAAGCCTTTATTGCGGCACTCTCATCCGATGAGGGCAAGACCGAAAAGAAGAAGTAGTGGGCGCGCTTCCCGAGGGCATGCCATGGCCGGAGACGAATCAGCTTCGATCTCATCGTCAACCAGACAGCTTTCATGCCTACGTTCACATCCCATTTTGCGAGGTTCGTTGTGGCTACTGTGACTTCAATACCTATACCCAGAGCGAACTTGGCGAGGTAAAGCGAAGCGAATTTCACCTGCCGCTGATTCAGGAAATGAACTTCGCCAAGAAAGTCCTAGATGAATCAAACATCACACTCCCAGGACTCACCTCAGTCTTCTTCGGGGGCGGGACCCCGTCCCTTTTCCAAGGAGATCAGATAGCCGCGTTGCTTGAAAATCTTCGTGAGAACTTTGGAATCGATGCAGGTGCCGAGATCACACTTGAGGCAAACCCCGAGAGCAGCTCACTGGAGTTACTGAAGGAACTTCGTGCTGCAGGTGTCAACCGGATCAGTTTTGGAGCTCAAAGTTTTGATCCAGAGGTCTTGCGCGTCCTCGACAGAACTCACCGACCAGAGCTTCTAAGGCCGCTGGTTGATTATGCGAAATCTCTAGGGCTTAGAACCAGCATCGACCTTATCTATGGAGCTCCCGGGGAGTCGCTGGAGTCCTGGCGGCGAACTCTGGAGCGAGCTATTGAGCTTGGCACTGAACACATCTCGGCCTATTCGTTGATTGTCGAGGAGGGCACAAAACTGGCGGCCCAAATTAGGCGCGGCGAATTAGGTGAGACTGATGAAGATTTGAATGCGGCCATGCACCAATTGGCCAGCGAGCTTTTTAGCTCAGCTGGGCTTGAGTGGTACGAGGTATCAAACTGGGGTATGCCATCGATACACAATGTCGCCTATTGGGAATCGAAGAACTGGTGGGGGTTTGGCCCCGGAGCTCACTCGCACATAAACGGAAATCGTTTTTGGAACAGAAAACACCCACTCGCTTACCAGCAAGCCCTAGCCAAGGGCTCACCCGCGCAGGGCTTTGAAGAGATTGACACCGAAACCCATCTGGTTGAATCGGTGATGCTGAGATTGAGAACCAAGCAGGGATTGCCACGAGAAGTACTTTCGGATCTTGGGGTTTCAGCCACTAAAGTCGCTAGCTACCTTGCCCAGGGGCTTCTCACATTCTGTTCCGATGCAATTGCTGTTACTGAAAATGGGAGACTGCTGGTGGACGGGATTGCTGTGGACTTAGTGAGTTCTGTCGAAGGCTGATTTAGAATTGGCACTCAAGGTAGGTGAGTGCCAGATGATTCCAGAGCGATCACTTGAAGTGCTGCGGGCAATCGTGCAGGACTTCATCTACTCAAACCAACCCGTAGGTTCCAAGGCGCTACTTGACCGCCATCCGCTCGGGGTTTCAGCAGCAACGATTCGAAACGACATGGCGCTTCTTGAAGAGGAAGAACTCATCAAGGCGCCGCATACCTCTTCAGGTCGGATCCCTACAGAGAAGGGTTACCGACTTTTTGTCGACAGATTGGGTGAGGTTAAGCCGCTCTCCATCGCAGAGCGTTCCGCTATGGAGCGTTTTCTGGCTGAAGCCAATGATTTGGACGATGTCGTTGAACGCGCCGCGAGGCAACTGGCCAATCTCACGAACACACTCGCCCTCGTGCAGTATCCCTCGCTTGGAAAATCCACCGTTAGGCATGTCGAGCTAATCCAGCTTGCCCCCACCCGTGTCCTCCTGATGCTGATTACCGATACCGGTCGTGTCCAGCAGCTGCAGCTTGATTCGCAAAGCGAGGTTGAGGATGCTCTGGTTCAGGACCTTCGGGGACGCCTAAACGGCTTGCTCATCTCCTCAGCGCTTTCAGACGTGAAGGGAAAGCTCGGGACATTAGCGTCAGAGTTTGCACCTGAGAGACGGCCTTTTGTGAATCAGGCAGTCACAGCACTGCAATCTCTTGTTGAGGCAAACCGCCAGGAGAAGCTGGTGGTCTCGGGGTCGGCAAACCTAGTTCGGCAGGGCGAAGATTTCTCGGGGGAGCTCTCCAGCGTTCTCGATGCAATTGAGGAGCAGGTCGTGCTACTGCGCCTTATCAATGAGCTTCAGGCCGATCAGCACGGAGTTGCTCTTCGTATCGGTTCAGAGATTGGTTTTGAAGGCATCAGCAATGCTGCATTGGTCGTAAGTGGTTACCAAGCGGCTGGTACCGAGGTGGCGAAACTTGGTGTTATGGGCCCTACTCGCATGGACTACTCGGGAAACATTGCTGCCGTCAGGGCGATTGCGCGGTATCTGACCCAAATCTTGGAAGGTAATTCGTGAGCGATCACTACGAAGCGCTGGGTATCTCCAGAGATGCGACCCAGGAGGAGATTAAGAAGGCTTACCGTCGCCTTGCCAGGGAGTTGCACCCGGATGTAAATCCGGACCCGAGTGCTGCCGAGCGGTTCAAGGGCGTGACCCACGCCTATGAGGTCTTGTCTGACCCGCAATCCCGCGCTCAATACGACAACGGTGGTGCGTCAGGATTTGGACTCGGGGACATTTTTGAGTCGTTCTTCGGCGGCGCCCCACGGGGACCAAGATCAAGAGCGCAGCGCGGCCAAGATGCGCTACTCAGAGTTGATTTGGATCTGCGCGAGAGCGTGTTTGGTGCCGAGAAAACTTTGACCATCGATACAGCGGTGCTCTGTGACACTTGTTCGGGTTCCTGCTGCAAACCAGGTACTTCGATTCGCACCTGTGAGGTCTGCCGCGGAAGCGGACAGATTCAACGCCAGGTCCAGTCCTTCATGGGCATGATGGTCACTACAGCACCTTGCGGCTCTTGCCGAGGTAGCGGTGAGGTTATCCCAGATCCATGCGTAACCTGTCGTGGCCAGGGCCGAGTTCGAGCACGCAGAGATCTTGATTTGGAGATTCCAGCTGGCGTGTCGGATGGTCTCCGACTACACCTTCCTGGCCAGGGCGAAGTTGGCTTTGCGGGAGGACCGGCTGGCGACATTTATCTTGAGGTATCAGTCAAACCAGATCCCGTTTTCGCTCGAGACGGTGACGACCTGGTCGCTTCCCTCGAGGTTCCCATGGCTGATGCCGCACTGGGCTGCGAAGTGTTAATTGAAACCTATGACGGTGAAAAGCGCGTTGTCGTCGAGGCCGGTGCCCAGCACGGTGACACGGTTCTGCTGAGGGGTCTTGGTGCAACCAGGCTTCGATCCAAAGGCAGGGGAGATTTGCGCCTAGAGATTAAGGTCCTTACACCTTCGAGGCTGGATTCAAAACAGCGCAAACTTCTTACCGAACTCAAGGGCATGTTCCGAAACGATGGTCCACGACTTGGTTCCAGGCGAACCAGGGGTCGTTTCTAATGCACTGGTTCTACGAGCCGCAGTTCAACGACCTAAAAGCACTCTCCCCAGAGACTAAAAAGCATCTGATCTCACTTCGGATCGATGCCGACGAACCGATTGTGATCACCGACGGAAATGGCTCCACCTGGCAGGTGCTCACATCGAGTGGGGAAATCACCTCGGTGGGTCCACAGGAGCAGATCCAGCCAAACGGTCCTCGATTCACTCTTGTCCAGGCCCTTGCCAAGGCTGATCGTGATGAGCTTGCCCTGCAGGCAGCGGTTGAGCTCGGGGCGACCAGGATTGTTCCCTGGCAGGCTCAGCGTTCTATCGTGCGCTGGGATCAGAAAGCTGAAAAGAACCGACTTCGTTGGCAGGCAATTGCAATCGAATCGATGAAGCAGTCTCAACGACCATTCCTGCCGGTCGTGGCTGAGATTGTCAGCACGAAACAGTTGGTTGCCGATGGCGTTGGAATCGTTCTGGATCCCAGGGCCGAGTTGAGTCTCACTGATCTTCCCAAAGCGGATCACTACAGCGTTGTGGTTGGGCCTGAGGGTGGCATTAGCGAACAGGAGCTCGAGCTTCTCGCCAACAATGGCTTCAAATCCGTTCGGCTGGGCAGGGGAGTTCTCAGGGCTTCAAACGCAGGGCCTGCGGCCATCGCCGCCCTACAGCTTCTTCACGGCGAGTTTCGCTCTTAGGATGATGGCGGAGGAAAACTTGGACTGTATTTTTTGCAAGATCATTGCCGGGGAGTTTGGAACTGAATTCGTCGCTGAGAATGAACACGCAGTTGCCTTCAAGGACATCAATCCCCAAGCCAAGGTTCACATCCTCTGCGTTCCAAAACAGCACACTAAAAACGTCTCCGAGTTGGACGATGCGTCAGTGCTAGCGGGATTGTTCTCATTGATTCGTGAAGTAGCAAACTCGCAGACTGATGGTCAGTTCAGGTTGCAATTCAACACTGGAGAGCGCGAGGGGCAATCCGTTTTTCATACTCACGCCCACGTGCTAAGTGGCAGAGAGGGCTAATGCCTACCCTAAGTTTCGAAGTGCCTCCAATTGCGCTGATTGATCTCCTAGGTCCGCAGGATCGACTAATTCGCAAGCTTGAAGCTGAGTATCCGGAGCTGAAGATTTCGAATCGCGGTCATCAATTCACCATCGAGGGCCGGACTGAGCTCGCTGAAAATGCCAAGCGATTGATTCTGGAGTTGGTTGATGTTGTGCGTACTGGAGTGAAGCCAGACGAGAAGGTGCTAACCGAGAGCATTCGCATCATCGAGAACAACGAGGTGCCAGCAAAGGTTTTGGGCGCTGGCGCTATCACAACACCTGGAAAAGTCGTCCGCGCCAAGACCTTGGGGCAGAAGACATACCTCGCAGAAATTGATGAGAACACCATCACCTTTGGCATAGGTCCGGCCGGAACAGGCAAGACCTACCTGGCTGTAGCAAAGGCGGTTGCCGCTCTCTACTCAAAGCAGGTGAGCCGAATCATTCTGACCAGGCCCGCAGTCGAGGCAGGAGAGCGCCTTGGGTTTCTGCCTGGAACCCTCAGTGAAAAAATTGATCCCTACCTTCGGCCGCTTTTCGACGCCTTACAGGAGATGCTTGAACCGGAGGCAACGCAACGCCTACTGCAGTCAGGAGTGATAGAGGTTGCACCCCTTGCCTACATGCGAGGTCGAACCTTGAACGATTCATTCATCATTTTGGACGAAGCTCAGAACACTACTGCTGAGCAAATGAAGATGTTTCTCACCAGGCTTGGGTTTGGATCAAAGATGGTGATCACCGGAGACGTGACTCAAATCGATCTTCCAGGTGGAAAATCTGGACTGTCGCTTGCGACCAGGATTCTCAAGGGCGTTGAAGGGATATCTATCTCTGGTTTGACGTCAAAAGATGTCGTAAGGCACGAGTTGGTCACCAGGATTGTCGATGCTTATGACAAGGTTGACTTCAAATGAGCATTGAAATTTCCAATGAAACTGCGGTAGGGGTTGATACCGACTCGGTTTTGAGGCTTGCCACATTTGTGAGGGATGAGCTGAAGCTGCACCCCGCTATAGATCTGGGAATCATCTTTGTCGATGAGGAACCAATGGCTGAGCTCCATGTCAAGTGGATGGATGAGCCAGGGCCAACCGATGTTCTGAGTTTTCCTATGGACGAGCTAAGGCCTGGCTCTGACCTGTTGCCTTCACCTGAGGGTGTTCTCGGTGACATCGTGGTGTGCCCACAGGTTGCAATCCGCCAGGCTGAGGCTGCAGGCCACTCCATGATGAATGAAGTGCTGCTTCTGGTGACTCACGGGATGCTGCATCTGGTTGGATTCGATCACGCTGAACCCGAAGAAGAGAAAGAAATGTTTGGTCTGCAGCGAGAGTTGTTGGAAAAGTTTCACGGGGTAGCAGCTTGATAGAGGTATTTCTTCTCGTTGCTGCGCTCTTCACCACGTCGTTGTTGGCGATCAGCCAGTCCTATCTTGAGTCTGAAGAAGATCCAAGGGCAGGAGCAATCTCTATCGCGAGGGCGTTTGTGCTCATTGCTACCAGCGCACTGCTGTTGGTTCTCTCGCCTGGGAGCTCGTTCGTTCTAGCACTCGGACTGCTTTTGGTCTGGTTCACTCAGCAGGCTCTGGGGCGACTTCTTGGCAAGCACGTAGGTGAGCGCTTAGTTGCTTTGCTAGATGCCCCAATTTCGGCCTTCGCAAAATTGGTTGCACCTATCCGGCTTGCATTGCCCGAAGTCGCAGAGGAATACGAACAAGAGCTAATCGAATCGGTTGAGGAATTCTCGGAGACCGTAGTCCGCGAGGTAATGGTTCCGCGTGTTGACATGGAGGTGGTGCAGGCCGATCAGAGCCTTGAGGCTGCTCTCTCGCTATTTGTGTCCTCTGGATATTCGAGGTTGCCGGTCATCTCAGACGGTGTTGATGATGTGATCGGTGTGCTTTACCTCAAGGACGTTGCCCGAGTAACCCACCAGGATCCGGCGCTATTGCAGACGACCACTGCAGCGACCGCGGCAAGAAAACCTTTCTTTACCCCCGAATCCAAGCCTGTATCTGAACTGCTTCAGCTGATGCAGCAGGCCAAGACCCAGATTGCGATTGTTTCTGATGAGTACGGCGGGGTTGCCGGAATTGCGACCGTCGAAGATCTGATCGAGGAGCTGGTCGGCGAAATCGTTGATGAATACGATCGCGAAGAGTCCGAAATCGAACTAATTGGCGAAGAGCTGTACCGAGTAAGTCCCCGTGTGACCCTCGATGAGCTTTCCGAGCACTGCGAACTCGAGATCGATGATGAGGACGTAGACACGGTGGCGGGATTGCTAATCAAGGCCCTGGGTGAGTTGCCAAAGGGTGGCGAGGTTGTGATGTCACACGGCCTTGAGCTCACCGCTGAGCGGGTAGATGCTAAGCGCGGCAGGGTCATGAGCGTGCTGGTTCGAAAGCTAGCGGATGACTAGGTCCGGGTTTGCGAGTTTTGTCGGGCGTCCAAACGTTGGTAAATCAACTCTCACCAATGCTCTGGTTGGCGAAAAGGTTGCCATCACCTCCTCCCGCCCGCAAACCACCCGTAAAGCAATACGCGGAGTTGTGAATCGTCCCGAGGGTCAACTGGTCCTCGTCGATCTGCCCGGAGTCCACAGACCCAGGACTTTGCTTGGTGAACGCCTCAACGATTTGGTGCAATCTACCCTTAGTGAGGTAGACCTCATTGCCTTCTGCACTCCAGCAAACGAGAAGCTCGGCCCGGGTGATGAGCGGTTGATAGCTGAGATACAGAAGTTTCCCAAGGCTAAGAAGATCGCAATCGTGACGAAAACTGATGCGGTATCAAAAGAGCGGCTATTTGAGCATCTGATGGAACTAGGAAAGCTTGCCGAATTTACCGAGATCGTGCCGGTCTCAGCTGTGACTGGGGAGCAAGTTGATTTGTTGGCCAAGCTCATGATCGGTTTGCTTCCTGAGGGTCCGATGCTATATCCGGACGAAATGATTACCGATGAACCTATTGAGGAACGGGTCTGTGAAGTAATCCGCGAGAAGGCTCTAGAGAAACTGAACGATGAGTTGCCGCACTCACTAGCTGTCACTTTAGATGAGCTGGATCTAGATCAGCGACGCATTTTCGCATCGGTTTGGGTAGAGCGAGATTCCCAAAAGGGGATCGTGATCGGCAAGTCCGGCAGCATGCTGAAGGCGATCGGATCCGAGGCACGTGAGGAGTTGGCCGGGCTATTTGGTGCTCCGGTGTATCTCCAGCTGCAGGTTCGTGTTGCCAAAGAATGGCAACGAGATCCAAAACAACTTGGGAAACTCGGTTTCTAGAGCTTTTCCCTTTTTGGTGCTAGCCTTCAGATATGCGTTTCGCACTCCTGCTTAGGGGCCGCGACGAGGCCTAGATCCTGGCCCTTCTCGTCGCGGAGCTTTCTGTTGGCCGAATCAATTTTTTAGCGGAGAGAAGAAATGCAAAATCATCAAAAACCATCCAAGATGCCATTCCACAGGTATCAACCGTTTCACGAGCAAATTCAGGTGGAGGTTCCGGACCGCACCTGGCCAACTAAGCGAATCACTCAGGCACCCAGGTGGTGTGCGGTTGATCTGCGAGACGGTAATCAGGCTCTGATTGATCCGATGAGCCCCGAGCGCAAGCTCAAGATGTTCCAGCTGCTCGTCGCCATGGGATACAAGGAGATAGAAGTCGGATTCCCTTCGGCTTCTCAGACTGACTTCGACTTCGTGCGGATTTTGATCGAGGACGGTCACATCCCGGAAGACGTCACTATTCAGGTTCTGACCCAGTCCCGCGATCACCTAATTGAGCGCACTTATGAGTCGCTTCAGGGAGCAAAGCGTGCCATCGTGCACTTCTATAACTCGACCTCGGTACTTCAACGTCGTGTTGTATTTGGGCAGGACAAAGCTGGTATCAAGCAGATTGCCCTCGATGCAGCGAAGAAGTGTCTGTCTCTGGAATCAACCCTTCCGGGCACTGAGATTTTCTACGAATACTCTCCCGAGTCTTACACCGGAACCGAGTTGGAATTCGCTTTGGAGGTTTGCAACGCCGTTGCCGAGGTAATTCAACCAACCCCAGAGCGTAAGTTGATTATTAACCTTCCAGCAACGGTCGAGATGATCACTCCGAATGTCTACGCCGATTCAATTGAGTGGATGTCTAGGCGACTGACCCCTCGCGACTCGATAATCCTCTCACTGCATCCTCACAACGACCGGGGCACAGCGGTGGCAGCTGCCGAACTTGGCTACATGGCGGGTGCAGATCGAATCGAGGGTTGCCTATTTGGCAATGGCGAGCGAACTGGAAACGTTGATCTGGTAACTCTGGGCTTGAATCTTTTCTCGCAGGGTATTGACCCACAGATTGATTTCTCCGACATCGATCACATCAAGCGAACTGTCGAGTATTGCAATCAGCTTCCCGTCCCGGAGCGCTCACCATATGGTGGGGATTTGGTCTATACCGCGTTTTCCGGATCGCATCAGGATGCAATCAAGAAAGGCTTCGAGCACCTTCACAAAGACGCCGCCGCTGCAGGTAAAGACGTGGATTCCTTCACTTGGGCGGTGCCTTATCTTCCGATCGATCCAAAGGATGTCGGCCGCAGCTATGAGGCCGTCATTCGCGTCAACTCGCAGTCCGGTAAGGGTGGAGTTGCCTACCTCCTAAAAACCGATCACAATCTGGATCTACCAAGAAAACTTCAGATCGAGTTTTCCCGAGTAGTTCAAGGACACACCGATGCAGCCGGTGGAGAGGTTACATCCGAGGCGCTTTGGCAAATTTTCATGGATGAGTATCTTCCAGCAACCGATCCTGCTTTGCGATGGGGCCGCTTTGAGCTGAGGAGAATGCGCACCGAGTCCGATATGGATGGTGAGGTAAATCTCAGCGTCACGCTAAGAGATGGTTCAGGAGAGCTTGAGGCTGTCGGTATTGGAAACGGTCCAATCTCAGCCTTTATCGACGTTCTGTCAAAGCAAGGGGTAAACCTGAGGTTGCTGGACTACGTCGAGCACACTCTTGCTCAGGGCGGGGACGCACTTGCGGCTGCTTACATTGAGATTGAAATTAACGGTCGAAACCTCTGGGGCGTTGGCATCGATGGAGACATCTCAACAGCATCGCTGAAGGCTTTGATCTCTGCAGTCAACCGAGCTCTGAGGTAATCAAGGAGAGGCTTGCCGTACTACAGGGATGAGGGAATCATCATCCGAACCCATAAATTGGGTGAGGTTGATCGAATTCTCACCATCTTGACTAGAAAACACGGTCAGATTCGCGCTGTTGCAAAGGGCGTTCGCAAGACAAGCTCACGCTTTGGAGCAAGACTCGAGCCATTCATGGTTGCTGACTTGCAGCTCTACGAGGGTCGAAATCTAGACACCATTTCCCAGGTCGAGCAGTTAGCGGGCTATGGTGCCGAGATCGTTGCCGACTACCAGCTATACACAATCGGGAATGCGATCTTGGAGGCCGCGGAGCGGCTTACCAGAGAGACTTCGTCGGAGCAGCACTATCTGCTACTAATCGGTGCGCTCAGGACCCTGGCAGCTAATCAACGCCCCGCCCCTCAGGTTCTTGATAGCTATCTTCTGCGATCTCTAGCGCTTGCAGGATGGGTACCGGATTTGGCAGCTTGCCACTTGTGTCAGGGAGAGCCGATCAGTTTTTCTACCCACACCGGGGCGGTCAGTTGCTCAACTTGCGAACTGCCGGGAGCGGTTCGCCTCGGAAGTGAGGGCCTTAGTTTGATGCGAGCGCTGCTGGCGGGGGACTGGGATAGTGTTTCTGAAGCGCCGGATAAAACCAAAGAGGCGGTGGGGATTGTGGTGAGTACTTATCTGCAGTGGCAGTTGGAACGAGGACTGCGCTCACTAAAGTTTTTGGAGCGTAACGAGTGAAGCTTTACGATCCGCAGCGCAAGGCACCGAAGCTGTCAGCTGTTCCAAAACACATTGCCCTAGTGATGGATGGCAACGGTCGGTGGGCAAATCAGCGCGGTCTGACCAGAACCGAAGGTCATAAAGCTGGTGAGATAGCGCTCTTGGAGGTTGTCGCCGGAGCAATCGAGGCCGGAGTTTCCAATCTCACCGCGTATGCCTTCTCGACCGAGAACTGGAAGCGATCACCAGATGAGGTTCGCTTCTTGATGGGATACAACAAGGAGGTTCTTCGCAAACGCAGAGACCTCCTTATGGACTGGAACGTTCGAATTAGGTGGGCTGGTCGCATGCCTAAACTATGGCCTTCGGTAATCGCTGAGCTCCGAGAGGCGGAGCGTTTGACGGCCAAAAACACCGGACTAACTCTGACGATGGCGGTGAACTACGGCGGCCGCCAGGAGCTTGTCGATGCGGTTAATGCCATTGCTGAAAAGGTTGCAGTGGGAAAACTAAAGCCGGGTTCCATCACCGAGAAGACCATCGCCAAGGAGCTGTACATCCCAGAGCTCCCTGATGTCGATCTATTCCTCAGATCTAGCGGTGAATTGCGTTCCTCGAACTTCCTCATCTGGCAGTCAAGCTACGCCGAGTATCTTTTCTCCCCAACACTCTGGCCCGACTTCACTCGCGAGGAGCTTTGGAAGGCAATTGCAGAGTTTGGTGGGCGCCAGCGTCGCTTCGGTGCTGCTGAGGATGCTCCGCTAAACTAGCGTTTTCGCTTCCCAACTGGAGAATCATGGCAACCCAAAAGCTCGACCAGGTCATTTCCCTAGCAAAACGTCGTGGTTTCGTCTTTCAAGCTGGTGAGATCTACGGTGGGTCACGGTCGGCATGGGACTACGGTCCATTGGGCGTTGAGCTAAAAGAAAACATCAAGCGCCAGTGGTGGAAGTCGATGGTTTCCTCGCGAGAAGATGTCGTCGGTCTGGACTCATCAATCATTCTTCCGAAGAAGGTTTGGGAGGCTTCCGGTCACGTTGAGGCTTTCGTTGACCCACTGATTGAGTGCACCTCCTGTCACAAGCGTTTCCGCGCGGACCATCTAGAAGAGGCCTTTGAAGAAAAAAAGGGTCGAGCACCTTCTTCGATGGAGGAGATTGCCTGCCCTAACTGTGGCACTCGTGGCAGCTGGACTGAGCCCAAGAACTTCAACGGCTTGCTCAAGACCAGTCTTGGTCCCGTAGAGGACGAATCGGGCATGCACTACCTGAGGCCTGAAACCGCTCAGGGAATCTTCGTCAACTTCAATAACGTTCTAAACGCGTCCAGAATGAAGCCTCCGTTTGGTATTGGCCAGATGGGAAAGAGCTTTAGAAACGAAATCACCCCGGGTAACTTCATTTTCCGCACTCGCGAATTCGAGCAGATGGAGATGGAGTTCTTCGTGAAGCCGGGTGAGGATGAGACTTGGCATGACTACTGGATCAATGAACGATTCAACTGGTATGTGAACCTTGGAATCAATCCCGAGAACCTAAGGCTCTTCGAGCACCCCAAGGAAAAGCTCTCACACTACTCAAAGCGCACGGTAGACATCGAGTACCGCTTTGGTTTCCAAGGCAGTGAGTTCGGCGAGTTAGAGGGTGTTGCGAACCGTACTGACTACGACCTCAAGACTCACTCTGAGCACTCCGGTGTCGATCTGAGCTACTTCGACCCAACCGAGGAAAAGCGCTGGACTCCATTTGTCATCGAGCCAGCTGCCGGCCTAACAAGGTCACTAATGGCATTCCTGGTCGATGCATACGCTGAGGATGAGGCCCCTAACGCAAAGGGTGGCGTCGATGTTCGCACCGTACTGCGCTTGGACTACCGCCTTGCTCCAGTCAAGGCTGCTGTATTGCCGCTAAGCAAGAATGAAGAGCTGTCACCGATTGCGAAGAACCTGGCTGCGGAGCTGAGGCAAAACTGGAACGTTGATTATGACGATTCAGCAGCAATCGGTCGTCGCTACCGCAGACAGGATGAGATCGGAACCCCGTTCTGCATCACAGTTGACTTCGAAACCCCAGGGGACCAGTCGGTTACCGTTCGTGAGCGCGATTCCATGGCTCAGGAGCGAGTCTCGCTCTCCAAGCTCAGCGGTTACCTATTTGAGCGCCTAAAGGGGTAGCTTGAGCCTCACTTACGGTAAGCATGAGATAGCGGTTCCAGTCGTCCTAGCCCCAATGGCTGGGATCACGAACACCGCTTATCGCCGGCTTTGCCAAGAGTACGGCGGAGGTCTCTATGTTTCAGAGATGGTGACCTCGCGGGCACTTGTTGAGCGAACCCCTGAATCCATGCGACTCATCGGACATCACCCGAGTGAGAAGATCCGATCGGTTCAGCTCTACGGCGTTGATCCCAAGACAATTGGCGAGGCTGTCACCATGCTGGTTGCCGAGGATCGAGCTGACCACATTGATCTGAATTTTGGTTGCCCAGTGCCCAAGGTCACTCGTAAAGGTGGCGGTGCCGCGCTTCCTTGGAAGAGTGATCTATTTGAGTCCATCGTTAAGAACGCAGTTCGCGCCGCAGGAGACCTACCTGTCACGGTGAAGATGCGCAAGGGTATCGACGATGAGCACCTAACATTTTTAGACGCTGGTAAAGCGGCCAGGGATGCCGGCGTTACGGCAGTCGCCCTGCATGGTAGAACTGCAGCCGACTACTACTCAGGCATCGCTGATTGGGACGCTATCGCTGAACTGCGGGCATCATTACCGGATGTCCAGGTCTTGGGAAATGGTGACATCTGGTCGGCCGAGGACGCGGTTCGCATGATGCAACAGACTGGTGTTGATGGCGTTGTGGTTGGTCGCGGTTGCCTTGGCAGGCCTTGGCTCTTCGGAGATCTCGAGCGAGCAATCTCCGCTTATTTGTCGGGTGAGGAGCTAGATAGCTCCAAGACAGCCATGCCGAACCTAGGTGAGGTTGCGGATGCCTTCTACCGACACGCTGAGCTCCTTGTTGAATTCTTTGAGTCCGAGGAGCGGGCCTGCAGGGACATCAGAAAGCATGTTGCTTGGTATTTCAAGGGCTACCCAGTTGGGGGAGAACTCAGGGCCGCACTTGCGCTAGCAAACTCACTCCAAGAGATTGCCGATCTGTTGGGAACCCTAGATCGCAACATTCCTTACCCTGGCGAAGCTGCTGAGGGCCCGAGAGGTCGCCTCGGCACAGCAAAATCTTGCTCCCTCCCGGAAAACTGGCTTGCTTCGCGTGAACTAGACATTCAACAGAAGTCGGTTCTTTTGGAGGCTGAACTATCGGTATCGGGTGGCTAAGAATGAATCAAGAACTAGAACCCGGTTACGAGGAGTTTGATCGCGAGAGATTCGTTGGTCAGGCTAAATCGTCCATGCCTCGAAGAGGGGAGTTTGCTCGAGACCGCGCCAGGGTTCTCCACTCTGCGGCATTTCGCAAACTATCCTCTAAAACGCAGGTTTTGAGCCCAAGCTCTGGTGATTTTGCTAGGACGCGCCTTACTCACTCGCTCGAGGTCTCCCAGGTAGGTCGAGAGATCGCAAACGTCATCGGAGTGGATGCTGACCTGGTTGACATGGCCTGTTTAGCGCACGATCTCGGCCACCCGCCATTTGGTCACAACGGTGAAAGTGCTTTGAACCTATGGTCAGCCGAGATAGGTGGATTTGAGGGGAATGCACAAACTTTCAGAATCCTGACCAGGCTTGAGCCAAAGATCTACGATGACGCGGGTCACTCTCGGGGCCTAAACCTCACTCGCGCCTCGCTAGATGCTGCGACTAAGTATCCATGGCGACTATCCCAAGCCAGTGACTACGGGAACTCGGTGAAGTTCGGCGTCTATGACGATGATCTAGAGGTTTTCTATTGGATGCGTGAGTCCGCTCCGGACGGAGCAAAGTGCGTTGAAGCCCAGATTATGGATTTTTCTGACGATGTTGCCTATTCCGTTCACGACTTCGAGGACGCAATCGTGGAGGGCTTTATCGATCCCGCGGTGATCTCAGATCCGCTTGCCAAAGATGCCCTAATCGAAGAGGTCGGAAAGTGGGCAGGGGGATCTCTGGCAAAGGTTCAACTGGAAGAAGCTTTGGACCTGCTGCAACAGTCGCCATTTTGGCTCAGCGGCTATGACGGTTCACCTCGTGATCAAGCCCAGCTCAAGAACCTCACCTCAGATTTGATTGGGAGCTTTGTATCCCGAACGACAGAAGCAATTCTGGAGAACGCCTCTCGCTCTTCACTAACTCGATATCGAGCCGGAGTCATTGTTCCCTCCAAGGTGAAAAGTGAGATTGCGGTTCTAAAGGGAATCGTGGCAGCCTCGGTAATGACTCACAACTCTCGTCAACCGCTCTATGAGCGTCAGAGGGTAATCCTTACTGAGCTCGCGGATGCACTGCTGTCAAAGCCAGAGCGCCTTGATGCAATCTCGAGACAGGCTTGGGATCAGGCTAGCTCTGATGCTGCAAAGCGAAGAGTGATTGTGGACCAGGTAGCTTCACTCACAGATCCCACTGCCATCGCCTTGCATGCCGAGCTCACCTAGGATTGCGATATGGCCGGTCGGGTAAAGCAGTCAGATATCGAAGAGTTGAAGGCGCGTGCCAATCTCGTCGACGTGATCTCCGGTTATGTCTCCCTCAAGCCGGCAAGCGCAGGTTCATTTAAGGGACTTTGCCCATTCCACGGCGAGAAATCGCCAAGTTTTAACGTTCGAAACGCACCGCCCTTTTACCACTGCTTTGGCTGCGGCGCCGGGGGAGACGTCTTCAAGTTCCTCCAGGAGATCGAATCCATCAGCTTCGCTGATGCGGTCGAGCGTTTGGCTGACAAGCTCGGATATCAACTCAGCTACGAGGAAGGTTCGTCTGATACTTCTGCCAGGACCCGCCTCTTGGCTGCCAACACGGCAGCTAGTGAGTATTTCCAGGCTCAGCTTCAGAGCGAAGAGGGCAGCTTCGCACGTGATTTTCTGGTTTCCAGGGGTTTCGACTCAGCCGCCCAGCAGAAATTCGGGATCGGTTATGCGCCTAAGGGCTGGCAAAACCTACTTGAGCATCTCAAATCGATGGGGTTCACTCTCGAGGAGTTGGTCACCGTCGGCTTGGCTATGCAATCAGACAAGGGTGGCTATGACCGGTTTCGCGGGCGTGTGCTGTGGCCGATCCGCGATGCGAATTCACAGGTGCTGGGCTTCGGAGCCAGGAAGTTATACGAGGAAGATCAGGGGCCGAAGTATCTAAACACCCCTGAGACCCCCGTTTACCACAAGGGCTCGGTGCTTTACGGACTTGATTTCGCAAGAAAAGCAATTGTTAAGTCGCGGGAGATCGTCGTTGTTGAGGGGTACACCGACGTAATGGCCTGCCATCTTGCAGGTGTCGAGACCGCGGTTGCGACCTGTGGAACTGCCTTTGGCGAGGAGCACATCAAGTTGATCAACAGGCTGTTTGGAACCTCCTCTGGTGATCCAGCGAGCGTTATTTTTACGTTCGACCCAGATGCTGCAGGAGAAAAAGCAGCATTGCGTATGTATTCCGACACCTCTAAGTTCAATGCGCTTACCTATGTTGCCGCAGGTCCTGAGGGTCTCGATCCGAGCGACCTACGCCAACAGCGCGGTGATGCAGCAATAGCGCTGATGGTCGAAAACCGGAAGCCGCTATTCGAGTTTGTGATCAGGCACAGGATTTCGAAGTTCAATTTGAACGACCTCGAGTCGCGGGTTGCTGCGGCTAGATCGGCTGCTTCAGTAATTGCCGATTTGGTCGATCCTGCATTGCGCTCGGCATACACCAGGCAGCTTGCCGATTGGACGTCATTGGACGTATCGGAGGTAAGTTCGATTGTCTCGGCCGTAGGTAAGGCTGGTGTGGTGCAGCGTGCCGCTCCATTGGCCAAGGACCAGCAAGTCAGCGCCCCGAAGCTTGACGACCCTCAGGCAAGGCAGGAGCGCCAAATACTCGAGGTTTTGATTCAGCAACCAAGGTATTTCAGGAAGCACCAGCTTCGAAGATTGGCCGCGGCCTCATTTACCGATTCATCCAATAACCGACTGCTCTCGTTGATCGCCAGCAATGAAGACTCTTTGGAAGAGGCGGATTGGATCTCAATCCTGATGCAGGCCGATCCGGAAGTCGCTGATCAAATCAGGGCCTTGGCGATGGCGGAGCTGCCGGTGCGGAATCAACTTGAGCTTGATCGATATGCCAAGGGGATCGTAAAGTCAGCGCTGATGCAAGCCTTGTTGCGAGAGAAGAACGACCTTCTTGCTGCCCTGAAGCGCCTCGATGCAGCAAACAACCCAGAGGCTGCCACAGCGATTCAGCAGGAACTTCTCAAGTTGGAGCAGGAACGAAGATCACTTATGTAGTGTGCTGATTTTTCTGCTATGGTTTTACCTGCGTTCGCGCATTCCTCGATAGCTCAATTGGCAGAGCATTCGGCTGTTAACCGGAGGGTTCTTGGTTCGAGTCCAAGTCGGGGAGCCACTTCCTAGGGGTGATGAT
>JACCDV010077776.1_pt1 | contig 20613 bp, 5 predicted proteins | sample 7446131 | NCBI WGS metagenome assembly JACCDV01 (sample SAMN15323448, study PRJNA562643) | freshwater metagenome | isolation source: river surface water | place: USA:Blue River Watershed | collected 2017-08-17 | reverse complement strand
TTTATTCAAATTTTTCATTTATTCAAATTTGATAAGTTTTCGATAAAAATTAAAATTGATTAAAAAAACTATAAAAATTACTTTAAATAGAATATGAATAAAGAATTAATATTTTTGAAATGAGTTTAAAAAATAAAGAAGTTGAATAGAAAATTAATAATCTAAAAACCTTAATATTTAAAAATACTCATAAAATGAACAAAAAGAATAATAATGAAATTAGTTCAAAACCATCATCAAAAGCTGAAATAACATAATTAATATAAAGTTTTTGAAATGAAATAGATAAAATGAATAAAACATGAAATTTTTAATTAGAAAATGAAGAAATTCTTAATAAAAAAGAAGAATAATTACAGACTTAAATAAATTCATTAATTTATAAGATTAAATTAGATAAATCTTAATAAACAATAGATTCTTTTAATAACATAATTAATAATCATAAAAACTGATTAGTCGAGTATTATTTTTCGTTTTAAGAAAATTAAAATTCTTAATTATTCGATTTTATTAAAAACTACTTCGAGGCCAATTAATAAGAAGATTATTTTATTAAAAATATGACACAATAAAAACTAGCTTCAACTCAAAGAACGATTAAGTTCAAATTATAAAATTTAAATTATAGTTATTTATAATGTCTTAAATATTGTAATAAGAATATAAATTTTAATAAGTTTACTTAGGACTATTATAGTCTGATATTTCTTAAGAGTCAAATATTTTAAAGAAAAATGCCTAACAACTTGATATGATTATAGATTTGAAAAACTAATAAAATAATATCTGTTATTGAGCATTTTTCAGCTCTTTATTTTACTTAATAATTTGTGCAAATATTTATTAAGTTAATAATGATAGTTTTTCTATTAATTTTGATTTTTAATAATAGCTAATGTTATTTGATAGAAATGATAATAGGTATTATTCCTATAAGATATCATAAAAACTAAATATAATTTCCTCTATCAAAGCAAAATTGTATTCTATTAAAAATAATTAACTTGAAAAAACAGAGAAATTAGTAAAGAAAAATAACAATGATTTTTAATATTAAATTAATACTTAATAAATACCAAAGTTAATAAAGTTGGATTTAAATACAACTATTGATTTTTTAAACTTTAAACAACTTTATAATAGCAATTTATTTCACTAAATAAGTCCTATAGTAATGTTTTTCTATAGCAATATCAGAATAAAATAAATTTTATTAAATATTTATATTAATAATTATGAATATAAAGTGCTTTAAGATGATTAATAAAACATATAAGTTATTTTATAAAGATTTTTTAATCATCTTTATATAAATTATTAAAAACCTTATTTAAATAACAAAAACATTGTTGATGCAAAGTAAAATTATTATTTCAATATTTATTTAGATATTATTATAGATTTTTACTAAGGTTGTTTAAAATAAAAAAATCCTTAATGCAAGCAAATTAATATAATAAACTAAAAACATTTAGAATATTTCCAAATTAATTCTTAGAGATTACTTTATTGAAAGACAAAAATTTAAGAAGTTTTAGATTAGTTCAATATAATATTAGAAAATTGATTAGAAACTAATGATTCTTTTTAAAAAGATTATAAAGAAAAACTTGAAAATCAAATAAAATAATTATTCTAATAATTTAATAGTAAAGTTAGTAATTTATATAACCAAATATCTAATAACAATAAATTATACTTAAATTCAAAATAGTCCAAACTTAATTCCTAATAAAAGAATGTTTTATTGAATATAATAGAATAGTTTTAACTAATTGATATTTTTTAATATGAGAGGATTCTAGACTTATTAAAATTATATTAAAATAGTTAATAAATTAAGATTACAGATGATAAAATCTAAATATGTTAAGATTATAATAAAGAAATTTAGATCTTAAATAAGGAGATTCAAAACTATATAATTCCTATTTAAAAAGAATTATAAAATTAATAACCATAAAAAAATGAATAAAATTATTTTTTATCTTATTAATAAAAAGTACGTTATTTTTAAAGAATATTTTAGAATAGATTAAAACCAATACTAAATAGCTTAATTAATAAATAGAATTTATTAGAAAGTAGTTTATCAACAAAAATTAAAAATTGAATTTTAGAGCATTTGCGAAATGTTTACAACATTGAGAATTAAGATATATAATAGTTTATATACAACCTATTAAAATAATAGAATTTATTTTAACAATAGATTTAAGATAATCCTTTAAAAAATTAAGTTGAAATGTTTTTATAAAAAATTAATTGAAATTTTAACAAAAACTATTAATTATCAAACAACATTTAATTTTTATTAAAATAAAATTTGTTTGCAAATTTAAATAATTTTTTTGAATTTAGAAACAACTAAATTTTGCAAAGTGTAAATTTTAGTAATGAATAATTTAAAGAAAACGAATTTTCAAATTAATTATTAAATTAAATACAAAATTCCTAAGTATATAAAAAAATACTTTTTGCAAAATATTTTTTTGTTAATTTATAAGCAGATAATTAATTTGATTTTAAAAAAGATAATTTAGAGCTAAGTTTTGATAATAAAAATTAATATTAATTGTCTTTAATTGAAATAGAGGAAAATGAGCAAAAAAATATTATATTTATCCATTAAGGAGAAATATTTATTTAAAAAGATCAAAATACTAAATTTTAAAACATTATTTCCTGTTTAACAGAAATAAATTAATAAGATTGTATAAATTTGTAAGAATATATTAGAAAAAACAGAACAAATCTCCTATTCCAAAAAACAACTTAATTTTATTAAAATTATATAATTTAAAATATTTAATAAGCGAGCCCTTGATTTAAGATCTCTTTTTCATGATGGATTTATTCATGTTTGTCTTCCTCTGGCTGAGATTTTATTAATTTATCTACTTCCATATCCACATGATGTTATTCCTAATATACCTTAGCAATGACATCTTTACAATCATATGCATACATATATTAAAATAAGAGAATTTGCTAAGCAAAAATTGAAATACATTTTAACTCTGCTGGGAGCTCTGACATTGGTTTTTTCTTTTTGGTGTCTTTTTTCTTATCTTTGGCCCAATCAACTGCTATTTAAATATATCTTTAACTTATCAAAGAACCATATTCTGTTAACTCAACATCCATGTAAGTTTCGAATAAAATTTTTTCAGGGTGAAACTAATACCCGATAAAAGGGTATTTTTTACTTTCAACTGCTGCTGTGAAATGATATTTAACACCGCTTCTAACTTACACAAAGCTTAAAACAGGCCAATACATTTCATTTACTTTTTCATAAAATTAAAATTCAGGTGAAAAAAATGCAAAATTATGAAAGAAAAATGCTACTTTTTATGTTTCAATAATTTTTCTTTCTTCAGGAGTAAATGCATTATATAAGAATGATTTTTCTATCAATTCGGGATCATCTTTTTCAAAAACTAAAGGAAGTTGGTTTGAGTTATTATTAACAACATACATACTCATTCTATGGTCTTCAGCAATTACAAATTCCATGAAGGACTCGCAAGTTGTATATATAACATATCTTCAACCATTGTCATTTAAGTATTTAGCTTTTTATATAATTTTTGTTACAACTTACGGATATCTGTTAATATCGGTTTCTTCTGTATAAACTAACTCTAATTCTGTATAAGTTTTATCTATATCTTTGTCTTTATTATAATTACTTGGAAATTTATTATAAACTGTTCCTCCGATCATAACCATTCCATCCGTAAAGTCCATAATTGTTAAATAATCATCATCTCTTCCATGTCTATAGAAAACTGGAACATATGAAACTCCTTAAGACCAAAGAAGTTCTATATAAGTTGCTGGAACTCTGCAAAGAGAAAGAAATTTTTCGTAAATTTCTCTTTTGTTATATTTTGTTATCTTGAACGCCCTTGCAGTATATGTTGTCATAGAATCATCCATCTCTAAGCAAATTATACCAAATATAATTTCTTCTCTTTGATTACTGCTATGATCTTTTGTAGTTTCAAAATTCAAATTTTTATCTTTTAAAACAGCAGCCTCTTCTTTAGTAAATCTTCACACTGTTTAACTATCGAATAAATATATATTCAATAGAAGCACTAAAAACAATGACATTTTAATCATTTATAATTTTTATAATTTGTTTTAAATTTTGATAATTTTTTAACTTAATTTATTGGTTTACTAAATTAGCGATAAGATATCCTATTTTTCTCTTAAATTATTAAAATCCTTTAAAAATTCTTTATCAATGTTGAAAGAGTTTGCTTCATAATTTCTATCTATTTAGTAATCTTAGGAGTAACAAATGTACTCATCTTTTAAAGAAACACTATTTTAATTAAATGTTAGAAATTTATACATTATTACTTAATTGCACTTTTTACAAGTATAAAGCTAAACTAAACAATTTTCAAATTTTTAGTTTTGTAATATGATTCTTTAGCCTAAGTTTAAATCTTTTAATAAACTTTCATCTAATATTTTAATCTATAATTTGTCTAAAACAATCTTTCTTGATTTTATAATATATTAATTACATTAACATTATAGCATATTAACAAAAATTATTATATAATAAACATTGTTATATTTAATAATACAGCAAGAGTTGCAAATAAAGAGTTTACTAATCCTGTTATAACATAACCCAATTCCTTGTCTTTAACATCAATTCAGCTTTCTTCATTCATTGCTTTAATTATATTGATAAAATTCAATGCTTTACATAATGAGCTAAAACCAATAATTAATAAATATGCAAAAAGCAACTTGATTTATTTGAATTAAAAGAAAAAGAAAAGTAAAACAAAGAAAAACTATAAAGAAGTTACTAATGTGTATTTCTTGAAAATGAACATAGAAACAATGAATTCCGCAATAAAATCAAACATGACTTTCAATGAATCCCAAAACATCTCAACATCTAAAAGATCGTTTTTAGACATATTCAATAATCCTTCTAGTCGATAAAGCCCAATAGAAATATTGATTCTTTCAAAAAATATATTCAAACCATAATTTAGAAAAAAATAGCTTTCATCAAATATTAAATTGATAATTTTAACTAAACTTAAATCATTGTTAATTGACGTATACATTATTTCTAAGTTTTTTTTAGTAAATTCCTTTTGCATTTAACTTGGTTTGGATTATGTTTAAATTGACATAAGCGTAATTCAGTGTTTGCTTAGATTATCATAACCATAAATAAATAAAGGATATAAGAAAACCCACAAAGCGATAGGATATATAAAAAGCTGCCATAAAGGAACTTTTAAATATCAAATAAGAATAACAGAATATAGATTCCAAAAAACTAAAGAAAAACTGGTTCCTAAAGTTACACCTTAAACTGCGAATCCACTTTAACCTTTAGCAAGACCTAATAAAGTATTTCTGCAAAATGAGGCTGAGGCATTTAAAAAGAAAAGACTAATAATATATGTAGTTGTATTTATATAGTACAAAGCTGCTATCATTGTAACTAAGCCTATAAACTAAAGTGTCAAAGATATAAAAAGTCATTTTCTATGCAAAACTTTAAGGAAAAAATATACATACACAAAATCGCTTAATAAAAAAACGAAATTTTGATAAAAATCAAAATAACTCTTAATTTATAAAGAAAAATGTATTGCTTGTTTTCAATGCAAGTTTCTATTTATTAAATGAGGATATAAAAGAATAAAATTTGCTAATAAAAAATATAATTTTTATAGCCTTTATTATCGTTCAAGTTTTTTTCTCTATTTTATTAAAAATTTATCCTTATTTATTCTCGTTTAAATCTCATTATCATTATTCATATTATAAATATTAATGAAAATTAATTATTAATAATTTTTGGCTAAAGAATGGCTTTTATATCGTTTCTAATTTATTATTAGTTGAAAGGTATTAATTTTATATCATTGAAATTAAAAAAGCTTTCTGATATTATATTTAGAAAGGTTTTATGATATAAACTTTAAATAAAAATAATGTCTTTGTATATATAACCCCAATACAAATCTTAAAATGAAAAACCATATATAATTCCATATAGTGTTATTGAGTTAATTATATCTATTAATAATGTTTTTTTATCATACTAAATAATGTTTAATTGTATGCAAAAATACTCTTCTTAGCTTAAGATAAAAGTATTTTAAATAAAATTCTAAATATAAACTAAGTTTTAATTTTAATTATCCTAATGAATTCCTAACATTACTATTTTATCAGTAAGATTATATCTATTTTTTTCTTTTACTTATATTGAGCATTCTATTTAAGAATTGTTTGCTTTATATATGATATTTTACAATTAATATTAAATATCAATATCAAAAAGTTACTTCATTATAAATTATTAATTATTTAAATATTCCTTTAAATCTTCCTTAGTCACCATACCATCATTATCTCTATCTAAAAGCTAAAAATACATCTATAAATCAAAGGAAGTTTTTAATGAAAAATCTCTATTTATTACGTCCTTTATGTTTATCATATTAAAAACATCGTTTTAATTAAGAAACCCCTTTTTTTCTTAATCAAAATTATCCAAAATTTACTAAATAAGATAATCATTCATAATTATTATTTAAAATTCCCAATTTGATTATACATCCATTGCCCAATTGAATTTCTCTAATAATACTTTCGGAAATACTTATTCTATTGGAAACTCCACTCATTTACACCAAGCAATTGTTATTCTTGGATCATTATAATTAGTCTTAGATGTTCCTGTAGCAATACCTAGAATATCTTCTTTTTTGAATATCGCTTATTCTAATTTTTCATATTTTGTTTAAAGTTTCTTCTTTATTTTTTTCTCTTTCTGACTTTTTATTTCTTTTTTAAGCTTTTCTAAATTCTCTTTATTCTAAATCAAACTTTCTTCTTATTTCTTTGTCACTCCTTTTTAATGGTTGCATAAAATGGCAACTTATTTATTCGCCTCTTAGTAAGCTAGTTATTTTTCCTATAAACTACTTGTTGATTTAATATCTTAGTTTTATTTCAATTATTCCTAAAGTGTATTTGAAGCATTAAAAGTTCTGAAAACTTTGGCTGTCAAACCTTCCATTAAAGAATTGAGAAATATGTTCAGCTTTTTTGTATCGATTAAATGAAATAACTAAGAACTTTTAACTTTATTCTTTTAGAACTTCTAGATATTCTAATATACAATTTATTAAACCTAAACAGTGTTATTATACTCAATAGAATCTTTACCTAGAAATTTAAAATTTATTTAATTATTTTCAAGTAAATTTATATGCTCTAATCATAAAGAACAACAACCAACAGTATCAGCTTTATCCTCTCCTTTTTCATTACCTGCTCTTATGGCTAATACATCGATTATATAGGTGGCTGTTCCTAACTACTATTTAAGTTCATCATTGCTATTCATATAGCTGTAATATTACTCTCAAATTTTGTTTATTATTTTCTTTAATTATCAAGCTTTTTCGAATTTTTATATATCTGATTCTGACTTGATTTTTGAACTGTTTGAGAAAGAAACATATTTTTTGGAGTTTGTTATTTCTTCTGTCCAACAAGCAATCCAAAATCCATCTTTTTTATGCTAAATACAATCCCAAGATCATCCTTCTATTTAGCATATTGGAGTTTATGCTTTTTTACTTATATTTAAAGTAATATCTTCTGGCATAACACTTTCTTTAATATAACCAGATTTTGGATGTGCTCCTCTTCCTTTGAATATTGATCTTGGTTCAACTCAAAAATTACCAATTTTTTCAATTTAATCATTAAAAATAGAAAAAGAATACAAATTGTTAATTTATTGATTTTTTATTTTATTCAAATCTTTTTATTCTTATGAAATTTATTTATTTTACTCTTTTTTATCAATAATAAAAGTTCTTATTTCTTTAAAGTCAATTTTATTAAAATCGATCTCTTCTATACTTTTCACTTAAAACTTCTCTATATCTTAACTAAATGACATGAGAAAACTTTTAATAAAATTCTATTGATAAAATTTGCTTTTAAAAAACTCTGTATCTTCACTGTTAAGCCATTAGATAATCATTTCTTCTTACCAATCATTTAATGCAATCTTGATATTATTGTAATATATATTAAGATTATTGCTTTTATATAGAGTAGGAAAGAATACTCCTTTGTGTTCTAAGTAATTCCATTTTCTATTGTTATTTTAAGTTGTAAATGAAGAATCTTTATTTAATACTGAACTTTAAGTTTATAATTCTGATTTAATCATTATAAAAATTATTATAAAAAATTAAAAAATCGTTGCTTATAATGAATATACTTTTATTTATTGTTTGTTTATTGATATAATTTTAATAAGAAAAATGCAATATTGATTTTATAGCAAAATTTGGCTATCAAGGTTCTTAAAAATCAATTATTAACACACAACAATCCGAAATACTTAAATTTGAAAAGTCTTGCTGTAATGTCGATGATTTAAAAAAATTATAATTGAAAACAGAATAGTTGAATTCTCAATTTAAGACAATGTAGGTTTAATATAATAAAGGAATAGATAAAATAGCTAAATTTGATAAATAAATAATTAAAGCGATAGAAAAAATTAATAAATCAAACTAATCAACATGTAGTTTTATGATAACAAAATTTTAAGAGTTAAGAACTTAAGAGAATTTTAAAAATCTAAAAGAAAAACTCAACTCATTTCTTAACTTCTATAATTAGTTTTTGATTGGTACTATTGTGAACATATGTAACTATAGGTCTTATTAGGGCTTTATATAACCTAATTAAAAAATCATTTAGTTGCCTTTAAAATTTTGTGAATAATTTACTTAATAAGGAATTATACCAGAATTGTTTTTTTAATAATCATTTGATTACTACATTAAGGTCATTAAATATTTACAAAAAGAATGTTTAAAAATTAAAATCAATAAAAAAAAGAAAAAATAAAACAAAGAAAAAGATAAAAGTAAGAAAAAAAGATTGCTTTATATTAATAAAATTTTTAAGTAAATATTTATTAAGAAATAAAAGAAATTTGATCTAGAGTTTATTAAGTGAAGTAAAGTATTTGATATAAAATTAATTAATCCTAAATGAATTAATAAGTTAATAATTTAGCAACAATTATTTTTATAGAATTATGAATTTAGTTTGAATAAGAATGTAAAGAAATAAGATACAAAAATATAGAAAAATGTTCATTAGAATCAAAAAATGTCTCTTGCTTTTAATACTAATTAAATTTGATAATTTAAAGGATTTTTCTCTACATTTTAATTAAACTTGTTATCAGAATATTAAATTAAATGTACCAAAAATTGTGGAGTTGATATTTATTAATAGTTTAGCAATAAAATAAAAAAAGTCAAAAATAACAACTAACAATCCCCAATTTAGATAACTACAAAATAATAAGTTTAAATATTATTTATAATTATTATTCTCAGAGTATAAAATTTTGTATAAAAAGTATTAAAACTATTGCTATATAAAATAAATACTATTTTTATCATTGTTCTATATATAAATTTATATTAATTCTTAATGTTAGAAACTATAAATATATTATGATTATTTTGACTATTAAAGAAATAATTGAAATATTCAAAATTAATAAAAAGTTTAACAATAATCAGAAAATATTCGAATAATTATAAATACAAACATAGAATATGATATCTTAATTAATATTACCAAGCCTTTATTGTATATAAAAAATTATTAACGGATTTATTATATTATATATAAGACTACCTATAGACTTTTAAAATACATCAAATCCATTATTGTATTGAAATCCAAATTTAAAGCTTTACTAAATTTAAAATAAAATTACTTATTAAAAAATAATAGTAAAATTTAACCATACAGGAATATATAAATCTTCTTTTTAGTTATTTGAAGAATATATTTTTATCATTTAAATAGCATTTTTTAATCTTTAAAGCAAAGTTTATTAATCAAAATCAAAAAACTACTTTTTAACAAACCTGCCAATAGGAAAAGTTTTTTAATTAAAAAAAATCAAATTTTTTAGATTTGACAGAAAATTACTCATTAAGTAAGTTGTTATTAATTCCATGTGATTAGTTATTTTTAAAATCAAAGAATTCATCTCCGTTCATTATAATATTATAATTACTTAAAACAATTCAAATGACCAAAACTTTTAAAGAAATTATCGTCCTTCAAACCAAAAACTAAATTTTCCGACTCTGTTATTAAAACAACTCTTTTTCATTCTTTTTAATTTTCAATGAGATCGATAACTCAATATCTTTAAAATTAACTTTATATTGATTCAAATTCATTCAAAGAAATTTAAAGATTTTTTATTGTTTTCATAAGGCTGTTAAACTTTTTGAATAATTACTATTGATCAATTAATTTGTTATTTTTATTATGAAATTCAAATAATAAAGCAATAATAAAGATTTTATTGATTTCACTAGTTTTCTATACAAATTAAACTATTGGTTTTTCGAATTCTTAATTTATAATATTATCTATTATTTCCAGTTTAATATTTTCAATATTTTTTTCCTCATTTTAAATTTAATTTTACAAATAAATATATGATTATCTAGCTAAATGCAAAGCTTTACGTATATCAGATGAATAACTTGATATTTTAACAGATAAATATTAAAGAGCATTATTCTAAAAAAGATTATTATCATTCAGTCATTACTTTAAAATACTTTAAATTTAATCAGGAACGTAAGGCTTGAATATCATACTCTTTACACACATTCTAGATTGGATTTTTAGTTAAATTTTTTCTGGAAAATTAAGCGTGTTTGCAATAGAAACAATTATAAGTTTTGAATTAGGTAAATGTTACCAATCAAAAAGATTATAAAGAACACATTAGGATCTTGTTATCAAATAGTCGATTTCATCAACAACTAATATTTTTGGTTTTGACTATTAAATATTAGAGGTTTTTTTAGAGGTTATTGATTGCTTAAAATAGTCTGTAAGTAAAGTGTTAGCTTTTTTAGAAGAAGAAATTAAAGATCCTGAAATTTCAAACCAAAGCTGATTGTAGAACCATTACGATGTCTTTAATTACAAAGCGTTAATATAGATTACTTGAATTTAATTTTTGTATTATTTTTCTAAATCATTTACAACTCTCATCAAACTTACAGTTTTTCCTAAACCAGGCATTCCGGTTATATAAAGACATTATTAGGAGTATCCTTATTATATTGAATGATTCAGGTGGTCACCTATGTCTTTTTATTCTTATTCTCTAAATAGAAACTCATCGGGTATAAAACAATCATCTAAAGATTTTAACCCTTTTTGAATCTACTATAATATCTTACTAGAGTCTCAATTAGAGCTATTAATACTTTATAATTAAATATTTTATTAAGACAGATATTTTTTACTCCTCAAATTTCTTTTCATTATAATTTTATAAATTCAATGAGCGACTAAGAGTATAGTGAGGATGATTTTTAATATTCAAAATAAAGTATTAGTGAAGAGGATTTAGAGTTACAAGAAGAATAAGAAGAGATGGTATAAGATATGCAGATTATCTAAGATTAAGAATTAGAAATCTCTGCTACGGAGAGAATTACTCCAGCCTATTTAACAAAATATGAAAAAGCATGAATAATAGGAGCAAGAGCCGTTCAGATATCCAGAAATTCTCCAGTTTTAATTAAGCTTGATTAAAATGACATAGATCCCGTCAAAATAGCAGAGATGGAATTAGTATAAGGAAAAATACCCTTTATAATTAGAAGATATTTACCGGATGGAGCATATGAAGATTGGAAAGTTAATGAATTGCAAATCATTGACAGATTTTAATAACTTATAAAGATTAATTATATGAAAACTAATACTTATTTTATTGTTATTTAATTTAAAATTATTAATCTTAAAAGAAAATTTAATTATTTATTAATATTTATTATTCTTTTTTTGTTAATATCTGAAAGACTTAAAAATTCTTATAAATTACTTTTGATTTTTCTTAAATTTATTAAATTTAGTTTTAAATAGCTGTCTCATATTCTAGTTACTATTCTTATCACTATTGTTCCACCTATTGTTTCTATAAAATATCTAATTCTTTAATTTAGTTCTTCTATACTTAAATATTAGTATATTACAAAAGCTTTTATAAGTTTTTTTATTTTTAAATTTAACTCTCAATTAATAATAACTCTTTATTTACATATTAAATGAATAATTTATCTCTGTTTTCATCAATTTAAATATAAACCTAAATATCATTTAATAATAAAATGTAGATATTTGACTATCTTTAACTTAATAAATAGATAAATATAAATTGTTCAGGGATAAATTAAAAATAATTCTCTAAACTCCAATGCACATTTTATTTATCTTTTTCAATATTTATCATTTATAGTAGACTTAGTATTGTTTTGAAAATTGAGTTTTATTAGTTATCAATTCATAAAATATCCTTATTAAAAGTATAGTTACTTTGTTCCATTTAAAATATCAATTAGAAAAAATACAAATGAGATAAATATATTTTAATGTATGTTTTTTCTTACAAATTAATTAATCTGGTAAAAAACACATTTAATATTTGTTTAGAAGAAAGATCATTTTTATCTTGATTTTGCAATAAATTACTTCTCCATAAAACTAATAAAGAAACATAAATTTCCTCTTCTTGAATCTCTAAGAATTTAAAAATTTTATGATTATTAAAAAGAATTTTACAAAATCCATTAATAAGGATATTTCTTAATAATGATTCTGTTTCTTACCAAAGTTGTATTCTTAAATATTCCATTATTTTATTAAAATCAGATTTTTCAAATTCGTGTTAATTTAAAAGTATCTGGAAATTCTCTTTTGAGTATGATAGAAAATAGTCCATATAAAATCCAATAGTTAAAAATCTAACTTTAGGGGATTATAAGTCGATTAAATTATTTATTTTATTTTAGAAATTTATAAATAATCAAATATTCTGGTTTAAAACTAAGTATATAGATTTTAAGTTCATTAATAAAAGAAACTATTTTTTACTCTTTTAATTTTAATCTTTTAAGAAATGTTCCTTATATTAGTTAATGTTATTTGTTAATTATTCTAAAATTAATATTTATTATTATTCACTTAATTCTCAAATATTTTATACTAAAAAATATGATTTTAAAGTGTTTTTAAATATACTGATTTTATTAGATGAATTTTCTTTATTTCTATTCATAGCTGAATTTATTAGTAATTAAATATCATCATAATTTTCTAGGTTGATTAAAACTCTATAAATATAAAAAAGAATATCAAAAGGAAATAAAAACGAAAAATACTCTGCATTTTCTTTTCTTAAAAAATATATTTAATAAAACTCTAATTTGCTTATGTCTTAAATAAAGCTGTTTATTTGTTATTCTTTGTATTCTGGAATTATTTTAATGATATTATCTATTAAGTTTAAATAAGTTTATTTTGTACTGAAATTTTAAAATTAGAAATTATCTATAAACTTGAAAAGTAAATCTTAAAGCATTTGTTTCATATCATTATCGAATATAAAAAACTCCGAATAGTTTAATATTAAAAGCTTAGTATATAATGAGTTTTCTTTTTCAAATATTTATTACATTAATTACAACATTAATAAATCTCTTGGTTAATTATCTTGTATGATTTCTTTTATTTGTTCTATTTTCTCTAATAAATCGTTTTTAGACTATAAGTTTATATTGATCTCAGTTTTTACCTAAATATTTCTATCTAATGGATATAGTTAAATTATATATATAAATAATAGATAAAAAGGATATTCTTCATTATTTATTTATTGATTATTAAAAATATAGTTAATTAAAAACTGAATAATCTCATTTAATATACTTTCCTGAATATTATCAATTAAAATATATATTAAATTTTTTATCGAGTAGTATATTTTTTCTATAGAAAAAATCAAGTTTAAACCAATTCTTTATAAAAAACCAATGATAACCTAAATAATCATTTTTTAATTATCTTTATCCTTTATTATAAAATTAAAAAATTCAGTTTATACAGAATAATCTTTAATATTTACAATGTTGTAAATAAGAAAAAAAATTGTATTTAAATCTATATCATCAAAAGATAGGCAAGATTAGCTTAGTTTATTTACTAATTACTTTCTTACTTACATATCAACATCTCTTATTCTAAAGCATAATTATTGAACATTTTCTTTATTTACATCAATTTTCTATATAAAGAAAATTCGATTAGTGATTTACTCATTTTCACTAATAATTTTTAAATATAATTAATTTAATCATTCTTTATTAGGATTTTATGAATCAAACAATTTTAATAGTTCGATCCCTTTATTTTATAAAGTGTTTTTATTCTCCAATAAACTCTATAACACATCGATATAATTACTTTCATAATCAATATTAACTCTGAGATATTTTATATTTTAAACAACTTATAGAAAAAATTTCAAAAATATTTTCTTTATTTGTTGATTATTAGAGAAACAACCAATCTTTAAAAAATCTAAATAATGTTAATAAAATTCTTATATTTATTTCTTTTTATAACTTTCAGCAACAATTTACAAAATTTAATTAAAAAATTACTCAAAGTAAGAAATTGTGTTTTAGTTAAATTCTTTTTAGTGTTTAATTAGTTTTAATATTAACTGATCAATTGTATTCATTGATTACTAAGTTCCAAGATTATATTTGGGAATGATTTCTTAAACTTCAGATATTGTTTTTTATTAGTCGATTATAGTTAGAAGTTCTCTAAAGAGCTCTTTATTAACTATATCAGTTGACATTATAAAAATTTATATAATAATTTTTGTTATAAATTTAAACTTTAATATTTAATGAAATTATTATGTGTTTTTAATAATTGCTTTTTTATAATCTTTTAATTACTATAGTTCTTATTATAATAAAAACAATTATTCTTATTGTAATTAATTATATTTAGAACATTTATTTAATATTATTTCAAAATTTACCTTTAAATTTTCATTAATTGCTTCTTTATCTATGTGAATTTTCTAATTTATTAATTAGGAAAGAATATCTTAGAATTAATAATTATTAAATTGTATCAATTAGGAGCTATTATCCTTTTGACCTATTTTAAATATATCTTCTAAGTTTTTAGTTGAAAGAAGTTTAGCTTACTGAAACCTTTCATTTCATAAAAATAATAAAGATTTTATAATATTTTTACTTTCTTTATGACTTTTTAACATTTAAACAATTTCCTATAAATCAGTTTTACCCTTTATTTCCTCAAAGAATTACTATAAAATATCTATATTTTGTTCTTATTTTTTATCTTTTATTTATTTTTCAATCAGCTTAAAATCCTATTAAACATATAAACAAGGGAATTTTTATTTTTCATAACAAAGACTGCATATTACTAAAATACTAAGATAGCTTTCTTAATATAAAGATTTTTATTCTTTTTTGAGTTTTTCTTAGTAATATTTATCAATTAATTCGTTACCACATAAACTACAAAAATTAATTTCGTGTTGTTATAAGTTTATCAAATCCAGTTTTTGTTTATTAGAACTACAAATCATACTTGATGAAGAAAGATTTTAATTTTCAAAATCAAATAAATTATTTATAATTCCCCAGTGATCTAAAAAACTATGAACTCTAATAATTAAAGAAACCTCTTCACCCAATAATTGACAAATATCGGTAACTGTTATATATTTATTAGGATGAGTATAAAATAACTAAATAATTTAATTTCTTAGATGAATATATCATTTATCCATTTTATCTGATTCCCTCTATATTATTTCAATAGCATTTCATTCAATTTAATTTATCTACAAAGGATTAAACCACCAAGAAAATATTGGTACATTTATTTCTATATCATTCAATAGAAACTTTTTAATTTTTTAATGAAGGTTTTGTTAGTCAATAGTTTGTTGCTGTTTATATTTATTGTTCAAAAATTCCTAATACATTTTATTGGTTTAAAATTACCCATTAATCTTTATTAAACTTAATATTTAATTATTCTCTATCATGTTTATCAATTATAATTTTATTTATAATTATGGATTTAATTTCTTTTGATTAAAACGGAAATGTAAAATGCAAAATAGATATTGATAATTCCATTATTGACAAATCAACCAAAGATTGTATATAATTAGATCAAAGTTTAAATGAATACATTTGATCTAGTACTAATTTTATCTAATAATATGATTAGACTATATTATAGATGAAAGATTCTTATGATAATATAAATAGTAACTAAATATAAAATAATTTATTAAATTAGAGAAAATGAATAAGTTTTTTATAAAAGAAAGAATATTTAAATAGCCTCAAAAAGGAATAAGAAAATCTATTATAAATTATCAAAGAATAGTAGCGTTAGTTATAAAGTTTATAAGAGATTAATAATTAATTATAAATGAAATATTATTTATTAGTAATTTGGTTACTAAAGTTTGCCAGTTAAGAGTTTTTAAAGATTATTAAAAAAGAAAATATTGAATTGCTGAGCATTCGATAACTGAATTAATTTAAAAATGATTTAAAATGTATTTATAGAAAAACATTATTCCATTAAGAATAAAATCATTACTAATTGTGTATTGTTATATGTGATAAATTTATATATAAAATATTTAGAAACAGTAAGGGTTAAACTTTTAATAAAATAACAAAATTTAAATAAGAGAATTAGTATTTTTATATAGAATTATTAGGAATTTTTATTATAATTGAAAAAGGTTTAATATTGTTCATAGATATAATACATAATAAGCAATTCTTTCATGAATGTCTTCATATTAAAGAAGAAAACTATCTATAAACCTATATGTATACAATTAGTTAAAAGTTTTAAAAAGAATATCAAGAGTTATTATAATAGGAATGCTATTTGTTTTTTATTATTAATAATTATCAAATATTATTTATATAAAATAAAGAAAATATATTTGGAATTAAATGTAATAAAAATACAAGAGTATTTAAAATAAAGAAAATCTAAAAACAAAACTTTATTTTTTATAATATAATAATTAATCATAGTTTCATTGCAAATAAAGGATTGGATAATTATTTAAATGAAAAATACTTTTATATTTTATACTTAGAAAAACAAATTTTAGTATAAATATATTTAGATAAATCTATTAATTTTATTTATTAGTTTTTAAGCAATAAAATGATTTATAAATAAAATATCATTTTTAATAAAAAAGTTAAAAAAACAATAGAAAAATAATAGAATAATATTAATGGTTAAATAATAAATAACTTTTCTTTTTATTTGTATTTTTATACAAAAAATATATTCTATTATTTATTGTTTTAATTTAATTAAAAAAATTAATAATTTAATTAAATTTCAATATAAATTCCTTTTAGTTGAAATTATAAATTTTATTAATTTATTTAATTTGATGATTAAGTTATTTTGTTTTTAATTTGAAATCAAAACTAATTTATGTTTTATATCTATAAAATCAATTTTTAATAGATTACTTAGAATAAAAAGCTGTTTGTGAAATTATAAAAATAATCTCTTCTTGTAATAAAGATAAAACAGAATCAATTACAATTTATTTCATTTAAAAGAAAAAATTAGAAGTATCAAATATTGATACATTTAGATAACAAAATCATTTAATTGTAAACACAACAAGTTTCATTTTAACAAAATAATTTAATCGACTTAATAATAAACATATTTATTTAAAAAGAAAAATAAAAATTCATATATTTATTAAAAGGAATGTTTTTAGTTGTTGGTTTGTGCTCGATATATAAAAAAACTTTATTTAATTAATTTTCATTAAATATAATCTTAATAAATAAATTTATTTTTAATAAGAAAATATATATTAATTATATATTTTAATGCAAATTCTATTTATTAAATTTACTTTATAATTTATTTATATTTTATTTTGTATATTATAAAGTAAATTAATGATTAATTAATCAGATATACTATAGAATTAATCAATAGAAAATGAATCATAGAAATTGATAAATTAATACGTAAAATAATTTTAAATAGAAATAGAAAAAAAGTTTCACAACAGCTAAACCAATAAAAATTACATATTTCCTTTGAAAAAATAAACTTTAAAAAAGAATGCATAAAATAACAATGTAGAAAGTATTAGAAATATTGTTCAATAGGATTAAATATATGATTTATAATATACTAATATTTAAGCAACAATAAAGAAAATTTAATTAGAATAAAAAACCCCTCATTAATAGCTATCTTCTATATTAAAACAAATCGGTAAACTTGATTAAAGATTTTTATAATAAATTTTATTGGATAACAATTCCTTAATAAATTAAATACTTTTTACTAAAATAAATTTGATCAATTAGAATAACAATTTAATAACAAATAAGGAAAATTAATAATAAATAAGCTAAAACATTAAAACTAATAATTAATTAGGAATTTAAAAATAAATTTAATCTAAAAATGCTTTAGATAAAAAATAAGAAATTTCTTAAAATAACTAATAAAGAAGTAAGACTAAATAGCTATTAACCGCCAGATCTAATTTTAATCTAAAATAATGTGAGTCATTGAAAAATCTTAATAAAAAGTTTGTTACTAGTAAAATTCAAACTTAATGAATCTCTAAAGATCCTATTAAGAAAATAGTACAACAATAGCCACTTTTTAATTAGTTAAAAAGAAATAAAAAAAACTAAGCTAGTTAACAAAATTTAAATTATTAAAATAGTAAAATAATTTTAACTAAAGAGAAACTTAAAAAAATGCTTATGAACAATAATGTAAACTATTAGTCAAGTAATATATTGTTGAAACAATAAAGTTCTTAATAGAATTAAAAATCTTTCAAGTAATAAATTGGAATTATTTAAAAAGCTAAATCTAAAAGATAAATAATTATTATATATATTATACACTATTCATAAATCTCTTATTTATTATTTAATAAAGTTATATAAATTATAAACCATGGCAAAAGAAAGTGTTGCATTTTAAGGATAAGGAAAAGTAGTTGTCATTAACTCAGGAAGACATGCTGGAAAGAAAGCTATGATTATTAGCAACTATAATGATGGAACTAAGAACAAAAAGTTCGGTCATTGCTTAGTATTCGGCATAGAAAGATATCCAAGAAAGATTAACAAATCAATGTCAGAAGACAAGATTAAGAGAAGAATAACTGTTAAACCATTTGTTAAATACTTGAATTACAATCACTTCATATTTACCAGATATAGTGTTAAGTTAGATTCTTCTATGAATAACTTAGTTAATGAATATATTAAGAAGTCTAAAGATGGAGAAGATAACAAAGGATTCTAAGATCCATTTTAGAATAAAGACTTTAAGAAAGAATATAAGAAGAAATTAAGAGAAATATTTGAGAAATAATATAAATCAATTAACTTTAAATAAGAGAAATTATCAGAAGAGGAAAAGAGATCAAGTATTCCATTAAAGTTCTTCTATACTCCATTGAAGTTTTAAGTAAATATTAAATATTATTTATTTGTTTAGTTTATGTAGAAGTTATAATTTACTTATTGTTTCAACTATTAATAAAGACATAGTCTAGCACTTTTATACTTATCTCTATTTTCAAAGCTAATTTTTAACAAAATTAATTTTATTTATATAAATTTTGAATTTATTTTATAAATAGAATGCCGATATCATCATTAAAACAATGCTCATCAAGAGTAATATGGTTAGCATTAATACAAGTATATATAATAATAATTCTTAGCTTAGTTTTTCTTTACAAACAAAACATTTAACAAAAGCAATTGTAACACTCTTAATAAGAAATCTTAATAAAAGCTAATTAAATAATTAATTTAAATTATCTTAAAACCCCAAATAAATTATAATTTTTATAATTTTAATGTTTAATTAAATATGCAAATTAATTAAAAAAATCTTTTATTAAAATTAATTAGAAGATATTGATTAATATTTTCTTTCTAACAAATAATAATTTAATTAATTTCTGTTTTTAGATTTTAGTTTTTAAACCAATATAGAGGAAACTCTTTTTAACTATATTTTATTTACTTAAATTTTATTTGAAAGAAAAGACTTCGAGATTAAAATTATTTATAATGCCAATAACAAATATTATTGTCCTTATACTCATAATTAAATAATAATATTTGATGATTAAAGCCTTAAAAGTATTTTTTAGAATTAAAATATTAAAAAATTAAATTTGGATAATTTTTATTAGAATATAAAAAGTATTAAAGATAATATTAAAAATTTTAATATTTTAACAAATAATTTGTTTTTAATAAACATCACTTGTTAAATTGCAAACTTAAATATTATATTATTTAATAAGGTAATTCCTAACAAGAAATATATACTATTTGATAGTTTCTTTAATTTCAATAATAAAATTAAAAATAATATTTAATTGCTTATTAAAAGAGATTTTATTGAAAAATCAAATATTATTATATTAGATCCTTAAAAATATCTTAATAAAGATTAATTAAATAAAGTTTTATAATTTATAAGATTAAACAACTAATAAAACTTATAAATTTAGTATTAAGAACTATCAGTTATAATTAATAAGAGTAAATCTTA